>JACCDH011483499.1_pt1 | contig 15968 bp, 10 predicted proteins | sample 7442481 | NCBI WGS metagenome assembly JACCDH01 (sample SAMN15323433, study PRJNA562643) | freshwater metagenome | isolation source: river surface water | place: USA:Blue River Watershed | collected 2017-08-15
TGGAGAATTATTATGGAACTATCTTTTAAGCAATCCTCTCCGCTCACACTAGGTGTTGAGTTAGAGCTTCAATTAATTAACTCTGAAACTTTTGATCTTTCACCAAGTTCTATTGAGCTTCTTAAATTGATTGGTGATACTCCTTACATTGTTCCAGAAGTTATGCAGAGTATGATTGAGATTAAAACTGATATATGTAAGTTGGCACAGGAAGCAGAGTCTCAACTTAAAAATCATCTCAAAATATTAAAATCTGCGGCAGACACAATTGGAGTATCTCTTGCATGTGCAGGAACTCATCCTACTGCAAAGCACTGGGAACGAAAAATTTTTCCATTGCCAAGGTATTCAGAACTCATCGATCGAAACCAATTTATTTCAAGACGTCTTGTGATTTTTGGTTTGCATGTGCATATTGGCGTTACTTCAGGTGATGAGTGTATTGATCTAATGAATGAATTCCTCTATGAGTTACCAATATTGTTGGCCCTCTCAGCAAGTTCTCCTTTCTGGGAAGGAATAGATACAGGTCTTGCATCATCTCGAGTGACATTATTTGAAGCTATTCCAACTGGTGGACATCCCTGCCAAATGAACAACTGGGATGATTTTCAGAAACTGATTTCCGCATTAATGACGGCGAAATCAATTAAAAGTTATAAAGATATATGGTGGGACTTGCGTCCAAGTCCCACATTTGGAACTTTAGAAATTAGAATTTGTGATGGTATGCCAACGATCCAAGAAAATATAGCTTTAGTTGCGTTGATACATTGTCTTGCAGCGTTTTATATGGATGAAATAAAAGAAGGACGTAAGCGAGAAGTTCTTCCTGACTGGATTGTTCGAGAAAACAAATGGCGAGCTTCACGTCACGGAATTGAAGCAGATCTTATCGTTTCGAAAAAAGGAGAGAGTATTTCAATGATAGACTACTCTCATAAACTACTTAAGAAACTCGATAAATATGTGAAATGTAATAATTATCAAAGTTACATGGATGTAGTTTTAAATAATCTTAAGGGCTATACTTCCTATCAAAGACAGAAATATGTTTTCGAAAAGACGAATGATCTAGCGTCTGTTACAAAATTATTAATAAATGAAATGAATGGATCAATTTGAAGTTACGATAAGTACTGAAAAGGACATAAAAAGTTATATCCTCCTCCACCGCTGGCCTTACTGGATCTCAGCGTTGATCGTTGGATTAGTTGCTGTTGGCTACTCAAAGATAGTATCCTTCTCAGAAGGCTTTTCTCTAAGCATTTATAAAAATAATCCTGAGTATCTTTTCTTTTTATCTCCGCTTTTTTTCTTGTTATCTTGGGCCTTGGTTTATTTTCTGGCACCAGAGGCAAAAGGGAGTGGTATCCCGCAGGTTATGGCCGCTGTAGAAATTGTTGAGAAGGGTCAACATCATGACAAACTTCAAAGACTCTTAGGTTTAAAAGTTTCAGTCATCAAAATTATAAGTTCAGCTTTAATTTTACTTGGTGGTGGAGCTATTGGTAGGGAAGGTCCAACTTTACAGATATCCGCTTCAATTTTTTATTTCGCCTCTAAAAAGTTTGATGTTTTAAAGAAATACTTAACCTTAGACATATGGATCATAACCGGAGCTGCCGCAGGTCTAGCTGCTGCATTCAATACTCCCTTGGGAGGTCTAGTTTATGCGATTGAAGAGCTGGCAACACAGCACTTGAATAAATTTAAGTCATCTTTAATTGCAGCTGTCATTATTGCAGGTTTCTCTTCTCAAGCAATCCTTGGCCCATACCTGTACCTAGGTTATCCGAAAATCATGGCGTTTAACATGAAACTTATACCAACGATTATTTTAATCAGCGTACTTGGTGGAATCTGTGGAGCTTTTTTTGGAAAAACAATTCTGTATTTTACTGAGATGAAGAGCATCTATTTCAGAAGGACGAAGTATCTTTTCTTCATTCCTGTATTTTGTGGTCTACTTACAGCAGTGATTACCTATTTTGTTGATCATCGATTTATGGGAGGAGGAAAGGAACTCCTTGTGAAGCTTTTGTTCTCTGGAGAAATTTCGGATTTTAAAGTCGTTTTTCTTAGATTCATTGCTCCTATTATAACTTATCTCGGAGGCGGAGCTGGGGGGATTTTTGCTCCTTCTCTGGCGGCAGGGGGGAGTTTAGGGAGTTTCATTGCCTCTAACACGACTCTCGTTGAAAATAATCCACTCTGTACGATGCTTGGGATGATAGCTTTTTTGACAGGCATAACTCGTGCGCCCTTTACAGCTTTTATTCTCGTCCTTGAAATGACTGATAGGCATTCGAGTTTATTACCAATGATGTTAGCTGGGCTGCTTGCAAATAGCGCAGGGATGTTTGTTTCCAAAAAATCTTTCTATGAAATGCTCAAAGATAATTATACTCATTAAACGCTATTTCTTAAATCCCGTTGATGCATGTATTACCGTTCAGAACTTATCGCCTGCGACTATGCGGATTTTCTGATCTGCTTAGGTTCTTTGTCAGGGAATATAATTTTTTTTTCGCTGTTACTTACTCTTTCTTTTTGAACTTTTCCTTCAATAATTTCGAGAAGACTATGCACAACGGTACTCATCTTCTCGACCTGAACTTCTACATTACTTGCGGACTGACTTGCCTTTACGGCCGAAGAAGAGTTCAGTCTGGTGACCTCGTCGAGAGCATGCATGGCGCGGTTTAGTTCTTCAATCCCTTGCGCTTGTTCATTGGTCGCAACCTTTATGTTGTTAAGGGCAATGTCTACTGAATCGACTCCTGCATGAATTTTATCGAGAGCGTATGTACAATCGTTCGTAAGCTTTATGCCCTTACTCATTCTTTCTTGGCTAGAAACAACTATATCTTGAAGTAAAATATTAGATGATTTTATAATGTTATCTACTTGTTTTACTGATTCTGCTAGCATGTTTGAGATTTCACTAGCGGCTTTACCAGACATCGATGCAAGGTTACCAACTTCTTCAGCGACAACCGCAAATCCCTTTCCATGTTCTCCTGCTCGAGCGGCCTCAATCGATGCATTGAATGACAAAAGCTTTGTTTGAAAAACAATATCATTAATGATTTGTGTACGTTTAGAAATGTCATCGATTAAGTGTGTAATATTTTGAATTTCTGAATTTGATTCTTGAAGCTCTTCGACCATACGTTCATTTGCAGAAGCCATTTCTTTGATTGCTGCCGCCATTGCTGAAATAGTTTGCTTTCCTCTTTCAACCGCTTCAAGTGAACTCTGGGATGTTTCTGCCGCATGAAAAGCACCATCTCTATTCTGAGCGACCATGGCAGTTATTTGACTCACCGAGCTTGCGTTTTGTTGAAGATGCATTGATTGCGAATCGACTGACGTCGACAAAGCAGATGACACTTTCGTCATATCTTTTATGTTTTCTTTAATCTCATCTATACTTTCGGTTAACATGACAGTGTTGATTGAAATGTTCTTACTTAGACGTTGGGCCATAACCCCACCGACCAAGAGTGCAAAAATTATCCCTGCAAAAATAAGAACAACTGAAATGATGAAAGTCCTTTTCGCGTTATTTCGTGCTCCAGAAACCATCTGATTTCCCTTTTGTTCTTGCCATGTAATGAGCTTTCGAATTGAAAGATCAAAGTCGATGGCAAGGGGGGGACATCTTTCGCGGACTAATTTTCCAACCATGAGAATTGAAGCCTCGTCATTTTTTTTTACGAGCTCAAGTAATTCTCCTCCGAAGGTATAAAATATTTTCCATTTCTCTTCGATATCAAGAAGCATTTTCCGATCAACACCTGAATCATGCATTACTAGAATAAGAGCGTCTTTGCTTTTAAGAAAATCCTCAATCGCTGCTACGGTGGCCTGGTAAAATTTCTCTCTATCCTCGAGAGTATTCCCAGCTAAAGGTATCGAGCGTACCTGAATCCTAATTTCCCTAAACTTAATAAGAACTTCCTTCATTAAAAGACTTGTCGGCATCACAGATTCTGCAATTTTTTGGTACTCTTGGGCCGCTATAGAGTTTCGGTATAGAATTATACTTGATACCAAAGGGCAGAGTATGGAGATGGAGAGCACCAATAAAAGTAAACGCTTAGTTAATCCTGTCGTTTTCATTTAATACCTCGTTCGATGATCTTATCGAAAAGTTTTTCAGGGATTTGATTCGTTTATTTCTATTTTTAGGATAGATTTAAGCACTGCATGTGGCGAAGCATCTTGTAGAAAAATAAGTTGAAGTCTTCGATTTCATATTTCGCTAAATTTTTTATCAAGTAAAGTTGTGAAACTCCATTTATTTGCACCGCAAATTCTCAATAGATCTTAATCTGTATCTTTGGAACTTAACTCATCCATTTTATAAAGTTCTGGTTAAAGTTGAGTTTTTTATTCAGAAGTTATGTTGGTACTCGGAGACAAGAATGATTTTGAATGACTGACTAGTGATGTCGATAATTATTTAATATGGATGAAATTTCTTCTGGGCCTTATACTTTCTAGATGAAATTAAAGAACTACTACCACGAAATTCCTACTCCCTTTGTTAAAAGTCTCAGAAAGAAATACGACAACCCTGATCATAAGATTGCGGTGTGGAATGCTTTCGCAGAGTCTGGTCTGGATGGCGTTAACGATGATGATTTTTCTATCCTTCCACGCTTAATACCTGAGTCCTATATGCCGGAGATTGAAAAAACCTGCAAAGAAGTGACAAAGTTCTTACTGCAAGTTCTTTCTCTGCCTGAGCAAGAAATTAAGGCCATCGTACCTCATGGTCCTGTTCGTGATTTTTTGATTGATGAACTCAAAGTCCTAAAGCACAATCCCAAGCGCCTCACGGGAAGTTTTAGATTTGACATGGCCATAGTGGGAAAGCCGGTTGTCGGTAATTCTCCGAAACTTTTGGAAGTGAACGAAATTGGTTTCGATGGTTTGGCCCGCTCGACATTTTTTCAAAACACATTAATGGATCTTATTCCTGAACTCAAGACTCGCGCTTACGCCCTTGATACCGCAAGAGCAGAGATTAAGAACATGCTCCGGTTGGGGCCTGATATCGCACGCATTCAATATGATTGCTATAACTGGGATGAAGAGATTTTACAAACAGTTGGTGCTGGGATGGGAGCTCGTCTGCATCTCGTTTCACCGAGTCAGTTTAAGAGTAAGCTCAATATGAAACATTTCCCTAAAATGTTACGTGAGTCATTTGATTTTCATAATAACCGTGTTCATTTTGGAAAGCTTTTTAAACCTGATGCTTTAAACATGAGTTTTGCTTTTACGCTTTCTGATCTTAAACGTGACAGGGATCTTTATGCAAAACTTGTGGCCTCTGAAACTCCTCAGTACGGGCCATTTGTGACAAGCCTCGTGGCCTCAAAAACAATTCTGATTTTGCTCAGTGATGCAGGACTTCGACGTAAGCTTCTAGGGAGTTCCGAGTCACTCAAAAATTGCATTCTTCCAGCATTCTCGCTTGATGGACAAATCGAGCATGTGAAAAAAAATGCTGATGAACTTGTCATCAAACACACCGATGGTTGCGGGGGAGAGCAAGTGTTCATGGTTCCAGAACTCCTCAAGTATCTCCCAAAGATACCTAAGAACCGCTACCACGAATGGGTTGTTCAGCAAAAAACAGAACTTAATACGATTGACGTGAATGGCATTTTATCCCGAAGAAAGAAAACGATCTCGGACCTAGGTGTATTTGTTCATTACGACTGGCAGGACGGCAAATTTTTAAACTTTGAAGTCGGAGGGCTCATGACCCGAGCGACGAATAAAGGACTCAAAGTCAACGTCAGTAGTGGTGGACTACAGGTTGCAGTGATGGTGGAGAAGGGAATCTAGCTTAATGAAATTGAGCGTGTGTACGGATCTTTTCTTCAAACACTGTCTCATCTGATTTACTCAGTGTCCGAGCAACCTTAGCATCACTTTTCTCCCATCGCTTAAGCCATTCCTCACCAAGTAAGGTTGTCCCAAGTTTTTTAGCAAGTGAAGCTTCGTTGTAGGCAACTGTCGTTGCACTTTTGGGACCAGTCGCTGGCCCATAACCAACATGAAACCCAACCGCAAGCAGCGTTGCTCGTACTGCAGTTGATGCTGAATAGTTAAGAATCTGAACCTCATTTCCCCTGCAGTATTCAAAGATTCTTGCAAACGCTTCTTCGCTCCAGAGTTCGACATTTGTATGAAGAGAAAATGGATCATAAAAAATGACATGTGGTTTAGGTGCTTGCTCAAAAGTGTGTGAAAAATCGCCTTGGATAAGTTCCCAAGAAATGTTTCCTCTAAAGGCTTCCCATTTATTATTTTTTAAGAGCTCATGAGGGGCCGCGTGGTGAAGATGAGGAAAAAAGTGTGCATTTCTTAAAGCGAGTTTCAGTGGATCGGTATCGTTTTCAAAACTGATGATACGAATCTTACCGGTGAACTCTTTATTTAAAAATTCGTGGATAATAGACATGGAATTATGAGCAGCACCGAGTCCCACATCCCAAATGACCACTTCATCCAGCTCTTTAAGCCTCTCATCAATGCGAGCAGGTAGCAGATAAAGGTTTTGTGCCTCTTCCTGCGGAGGATTCACCGAATGCATGACTTCACCAGAACTCATCTGACGTATACTACAAAAACCGCGACCGGAATCATGGACTTCATAGTCTCCTAGCTGGAGACGTTTATCTTTTTTAGTAGAGTTAGAGGGTTTCATTGGAGCTGGAGGATTATCTTGATCCGACATGATGAGTTCTATTCGTTTGCGATTATAAAACTCAAGAAAAGTTCCTTTCAGAATACTCTCTCTCATGCCTGCCATTAACCGGTGGTAGAAAGTAATGTTATGAAGAGTGAGTAGGTGCCAACCGAGAGGCTCATCAGTTTTCATGAGGTGATGAAGATAAGCGCGAGAGTAGTTGGTACAAGTGAGGCAGTCGCAACTAGGATCAAGCTTTTCTTCTGAAAACTTATACACTGAACGCCTCATCTGAAAATTTCCAAGACTTGTGAAGGCAACTCCTCGCTGGCCATATTGGTTTGGAATAATGCAGTCGAACATGTCGACTCCACGGTGAACCGCTTCGAGGATATCGATTGGGGTTCCAACTCCCATGAGATAGCGAGGAAGATTTTCCGGTAGCATCTCCGTGGCAATTGCGGTGAAATCTTCTCTTTCAGATTTTGTTTCACCGACAGCAAGCCCACCGATCGCGAGACCGTCAAAGCCTTCTCCGTTCACTCGAAGATTTATTAAAACATCAGCACTTTTCTTTCTAAGGTCTGCGTGACAGGCACCCTGGACAATTCCAAACATTGATTGGAGAGAGTCACCGCGTGCTTCAAGGCTTCTTTTGGCCCACCGGTGAGTGAGCTCCATGGCGGCCTTGGCATCTTTATAACTGGCATTACTTTCAATACATTGATCAAGAACCATCATAATGTCGCTATTGATTGCCTTCTGCATGTCGATTGAAAGCTCAGGTGTTAGCATAATAGGACGATTATCCACATAACTTAAAAAACGCGCTCCCTCTTCATTCATTTGGCGAGAATGAGAGAGAGAAAAGATTTGAAAACCACCTGAGTCTGTGAGAACTGGGCGATCCCAGTTCATGAATTTATGAATACCGCCGAACTTTCTCATCACTTCAGCACCCGGGCGAAGAAGAAGATGATAGGTATTGGCGAGAAGTACATTTGAGCCGGCCGTCTTGAGTGATTCAACTGTCTGGTTTTTTACAGTGGCCTGAGTTCCAACCGGCATAAATATGGGTGTTTTCACTTCTCCGTGAAGAGTAGTGAATGTCGCCGCTCGTGCGCGCGATCCGTTTGCTGTGGCCTCAAGTTTAAAATTTAGTCGACTCATAGTTTCGAAGAATACCTAAGATTATATGGGTTCGTAACTTACTTTTAGAAGATAAAGTCCGAAAGGATCTGCTTTTTTCCATGGTCTCTGAGGTCTTAGTTCTCCATATAGGAGATCTGAGAAATCTTTCACCGATAGCTTGCCACTTCCGACCGTCCAAAGGGCACCTACAAGATGGCGAACCATGTGCTTCAGAAATCCCTTGCCGACAATCCGGAACTGCCAACAGGATGAAATATCTCCTGCCGAAAATAAGGTGTCTTGAAAAAGCTCTTGAGGATCAATCAAGGTTAGATCACATTCAAGAATTTCTCGGATTGTTGTATTCGCAACCCCGCCGATGGACCAGAAGTTTTTGAAGTCATTACGGCCCTTAAGCATTTCGACACAGCTTTGAATATGATCAATATTTAAAAGCTTTGGACTGTTGGCAATAAAGTGCTGAGGAGCCACAGGTGTGTCTGTGAATAGATAGCGGTATTCTTTCGAGGATTGATCTATAGATGGAATGAATTCCATTGCACAAGGAGAAATGCTCAGACATCTTATGTGCGAAGGGAGAATTTTGTTTAATTGCTCTACCTTTAATGGAGATAAGTCTTCTGTGGAGATCTTGACTACTTGAGCGAAAGCATGGACTCCCTTGTCTGTTCGAGAAGCGGCCCTCGTGATAAAATCTCCTTGGAGTATATGCTTTAAAGATTGATTAAGGTCGCCTTGGATTGTGGGCATGCCATCTTGGTTTTGGAAGCCCGCACGATTGCTGCCGTCATATTGAATGATGATTCTGTAGTAATTCATGAGACCATCTTACAATACTAAGATCCAATGAGTTAGGTCTTTTCTCATTTTCCTGTACTAAATAAAGGACATTAAAAGTCACTTAAAGTGCTAAAGCAATTTCATACTCTAACCGTTAAGTAAAAATGAAAAAAATTACCTTCTTTTTGTTTCTAGCTCTATCCTTTTGTGCAAATGCCTCAGACTGGTTCTTAGACGAGATTCTGTCTGAGAAAATTGCAGATTGCAGACGAGATAAAGGTGTTTTTGGGAGTTTTAAAAAGGTAGATTCTTCTTCAGAACATTGTGTTTCTTACCACTGTATCTCAAGGTATAAAGTCGATCTTAGGGTTGGAAAAAGTCCAGTTAAGTATGAAGAGAATGGCGTTTCTTCAGTTGGGAGATTGTGTACAGGTGATACCACTGGAGTAAACTACCTTTTAAAAAGATTCGATCGATTTAAGAGTAGCATTGATTATTATCTGTGTTACTCGAGCTGTGCGGAAGATTTTACTTCAAAAAGATGTAGTGCTTGTTTGAAAAAGAATAGTCAATTATCTGGTTGCTCAATTTCTGACGACCATCAACGTATTGAATGCCCCGCTGGTAGTTATAGAATCACTCAAAGTGTGGATGTAACTCTTAAAGAGATTACGAAAGAGGGCGCTAATAAATAATTAGCGAGGTATTATAAGATATTCTTTTGGTTGAATAGTTTGATTCAAAATCAAATATACAATTATAGTTAATAATACTTATTAGAATATTGTATGTCATATTTTAAAATCAATTAATTTAAGGACTAGGAATGAGATCACTTCTCTTGTTTGTTACACTATTCATAAATTTGCAAACAGCTTCATCTGATTCAAAACCAATAGACTCAGAAGTTGTGCATACTTTTTCATCAGGGAGCAAATCAACTTTCTCTAAAATATGGTATTTTGATGAATCTAAGAATGTTTTAATAAGCCCTGAAAATGATCTCAAAGTTTTTTACATCGAAACTAAATTTGATAATGACGTTGAAAAATTGTCCCTCAGTTTATGGAAAAAAATAAATCCTAATTTCAATTTTAAGATTATTCAGAAATTCTCCCCACCGGCTTCTGATGGTTGGGAGCAAATACATCAGATTGTATATGATGTTCCGACAAAAGAAAATAGAACTATTCTAACAGTCATTCGAGTGTTCAAAGGAATTGCTTATGTAAATTTGGCCGAGGGGGTAACAGGTGCGTTTGAAAGAAGAGGATCACAGTTTCAAATTGCAATTAATAGTTGGAAACCATCTGGTTTGAAAATTGAAAACCTTGGGAAACGAACGGCAAAAAAATTTGGCAAAATTGATGAAAAAGAATTTTTAGATTTTGCTTCTTCTTTGGCAAAGAAAATGGATATTCCTGGTGTTTCGATTGCGATGGTTCAAGATAGCAAAATTGTGTTTCAAAAATCTTTCGGCGTTAAAGCCATTGGAAAAAAAGAAGTCGTTACTAATACGACACCATTTATGATTGGTTCTACAACAAAGCCTTTAACAACTCTGATGCTTGCTAAACTTGTAGAACTTAAGAAATTAAAATGGGAAACACCCGTTCAATCGATTTTAAACGAATTTACTCTTGCGGATAAAGGCATGTCAGCGCAGTTACTTATTAAGCACACAGCATGCGCATGCACTGGTATGCCACGACATGATTTGGAATTTATTTTTGAAACAGAAAAATTGACAGGTGAAGATATTATTCAGCAGATGAGTTTATTTATGCCAACGACAGGCTTTGGAGAGACATTTCAATACTCTAATCATTTAGTCGCACTGGGTGGTTATGCTGGAGGCACTCAATACAAAAAATCGAACACTCTCATTTCTGGGTATGAAAAGGCAATGAATGAACTAGTTTTTAGTCCACTTAAAATGGAAAATACTTTCGTCAAACCAACTTCTGGCCAGGCATATTCTTTACCGTCCCCTCATACAAGAGATTTTTTTGGAAATATGACTTCTATACCACAAAAAATGGATGATATGGTTTATAGTGTCGCTCCTGCTGGATCTATCTGGTCTACTTCTGGTGATATTGCTCGTTATATTATTATGGAACTCAATGATGGAAAAGATGAAACTGGACAGCAACTTTATTCAAGCGAACAGATAAAATTTCGCAGAGCTTTAGGAGTAAAAGTTGATGAAACAACTTTCTATGGTCTAGGTTTGTTTGTAGAAAATCAAAAAGGTCTTGAAATTATTAGTCACGGTGGAAATACTATGGGATTCACTTCAGAAATGTTTTTTCTTCCAAAAGATAAAATAGGAATGGTTATATTGATAAATGCCGGGGGAGTAAACAGATATCGTGCTATATTGAAGCAGAAATTTTTGGAGATTTTCTACGATGCTGATATCAAATCTAATGAACAGATCGATTATGCAATGATTAGAAAGGATGAGATTGTTAAATTAATTAAAGAGCGTGTGTCACAAAAATCAAGTGACACAAAGTGGATAAAAAAATTCATCGGAAAATACAAAAATTCAGCCTTAGGTGTTGTAGAAGTTAAAGCAACTCCAAAGGGATTTGTTTTTGATGCTGGAGAATGGTCGTCCCTTCTTGGCTCTGTAACAGAAAAAAATGGTGATAAATTATTTTCTTTGATTAGTGCGCCCTGGTCTGGTGGAGGTGGCGAATTTCAAGTAAAATCTGTACCAAAAAAACAACTGATCATAATGAATGGACAGATAAAGTATGAATTCGACGAAGTTAAGTAACTTTCGTCGGTTATAGTTATTGTAGATACATTTAATATAATCACTTAAGCTTAAATGTGAGGTCCAGATTTTTCGATAAACGATATTTTTAGAATTTTGCATCTTGCTGAATCCATTTTTCTCTTTTCGATTTGCTTGTAATTTCTTTGGGAGATTGCCTTTGTTTGGTAATGAAAATTTTGTTCCAATTGAGATGTACCTAAGGAAGACCTCTAAAATATAAGTTTTTTATAAATAACCTGCAACGCTCGCTGGTTTCAATAAAAAATTGAAGAAAAAATTAGAATTATAAAAAAACAAATTTCATCTAGACCCCTATCTCTACATAAGAGACTTTTTTCAAGAGTTGTTAAATTTATGCTAGATTCATAAAAATAATTATTTCAGTAGCAAAATGAGGTAAAGTCTAACTTAGTGAAAAGTCTACTTTTTACTAAGTCCTGGAAATCGATCTGGTAAATTTAAACTCGTGTAGTAAATTAGAGAGACTAAATTGATAACCACTAATCTTGATTCATTTATCGAAAGCCATTTAAATCTTCAGGTAAAGATTTCTTACTCTGATCATCATAGTTTTTTACTTCGCCATCATTTGCATTCGTGCTCGTCTGTCCTGGACATTGGAACAGGGAATGGAACTTTTGCCGCTCGATTGGCGCAGGATCATTTAGATATTCAATTCGTTGGAATTGATAAACGTAGACAATGTATAGAGAGTTGCAAAAAGTTGGTCGCTCAAAACTTTAACATTGAGCAAGTTGACATGTTTTCTCGGAACGGCCAATTTGATTTTTTTAAATTTGATGGTTTCTTGATGAGATATTTTTTACTCCACGTAGATAACTCAGAAAAAATTTTGGCATTTTTGAAAGAGAAATCAAAACGACCTTCGAGGTATTGGATTATTGATCTTGATTGGTCTCAGTTTCATTGTGAACCTCAGAATGAAAATTTCGACAAACTAACTAAGCTAGTGAAAGACTTTTGCGCTAAGATTTCAGTGAATTCAATGGGAGGACAAAAAGTTTTGCCAATCCTAGAGAAACTTGGTTATCAAAATATTGTAGTTGAAAGGATTCCTTTTTCTACTGAAACTATCGCGATTGACGACCTAGCTCTGTACTTAAAGCAAGAAGTGCAATGCTATTCTATGATGAGCGGCAAGGGATTTGATGACCCAGAAACGACTGAGATTATCCGCTTCATAGATGAAGATTTTCGATCCGGCAAATTCAAGATTTCATACGGTATGATTCTAATCTCTTCAGAACTTTATTAGTTCTGTAGTTACTTTTTTATAAATACGTCCTATGATTGAGCAATGGCATTCATAAAAGAGCACTCATCTATTAAAGATATAGTTATCTGTGAGGACCATCCTTTAATTCAAGCCGGGATTAAGATTTCTGTACAAGATGTTTTTCCTGATCTCTCGTCACTGAGAATCGGAGGAACTGGGAAAAGAGTTCTGACTCTTATCCAAGAGAAAAAACCTGATCTGGTACTCGTCGATTTAGGACTACCTGACATGAGCGGTACTGAGCTTATTCAAGAGCTTCGGAGTCTTTATGCTGATCTCATGATCATTGTGATTACTAGTTGTGATCAAGCGATGGTTCTTGAAGGGGTTAGGCTACTTAATGTTCAGGGAATTATTCTAAAATCATCTGCGACTGAATACTTGATGATGGCCTTACGGCACGTTGAAAAAAATCCAGGTAAAGTTTTTTTAGATCCGTCAGTAAAGTTGATACTTGAAGCAAATACTGAAGTTTGTTTTACACCAAGAGAAAAAGAAATTCTTGGAGAATTAGTAAAAGGACAATCAAATCAGCTTATTGCGGATAAATTAGGACTTTCGCTTGCAACCGTTCGTACTCATCGCGCGAACATTCTTCAAAAGAGTAACATTCGAACAGGTGCAGAGCTCATTGCCTGGTACTTAAGCGGGCAAGGTAAGCGCTACTAAGGTTCCTTTTCCTTCTTCTGAGAAAAATTCAATCTGCCCACCATGAAGTTCGGCAAATCTTTTAGCGATGGCAATTCCAATTCCAAATCCGTTTGGTCTATCTTCTTCGTCGCTGCTGCCAAATGGTCTATTTGAACTTTTCTGAAGTATCTGAAGCTGCTTAGGTGACATCCCTATGCCTTGGTCTTGGATAAGGATTTTAATGAGACCAAAGCGACTCTTGTGAATATGTATATTGATACTCTGCCCATTTGATGAAGCCTGGATCGCATTGGCCAGGATATTTCTCATGACCGATTCGATCATCACGCTATCACCTTGAAGGATTAGAGGAATTTTTTGTGACGTTGTGTGGATTTTAAGATCGCGAATTTTCCAAACGCCTTCTAAGGCCTGAATCACATCATTCACAAGAGTGTTCATCTCAAATGGTCGTATGATTGGTTCAAATTTATTTTCTTGTGCCCGGGCCCAGAGTAAAATGTTTGTCATAAAATCCTTTGAAGAAAAAGTTGAATCAATGAGTGTTGTTGCTTTCGATTTTTGTCCCTGGGTGACTTCAAGCTCTAAAGATGAAGCTAGATTCGATTGGGCCTTAAGCACACCAGTGAAGTCATGGGCAATCATGGAAAGAAGACGTGCTTTGAATTCTAAGTGATTACTAAGTTTTTCTTCGACCACTTTTTGTGCAGTGATTTCGCGAAAGAGTAGAATCTTTCCACGCACAAAAGAATGGAGAAGGATGGATTCTTGACCGACGTTAAAATATTTTTGATTGAATTTTATTTCTTGAGAGGGGAGAGAGAGATCAAAGTTAACAAGTTCTTCAACTTCTGTGATCGAGCGATAAATATCTTTTCGACTCAAATTAAAAAGATTTTTCAGAGATTTGTTAAAATCCAAAATACGATTGTTTACATCTAAGACGAGTACAGGATCAGGAATTTCATAAAAAATTTGATCTTTTGCAATTTGAGCTAGATCTAAGAGACCTAGTCTCATAATCGAGATCAAAATTGATCCTTCCATGATTCCCATGGCCGCACCGGAGAGCATGCTCCATCTTAAGGCCCCATTTGAAGTTGTGCAGAAGTAATCTATGCATAGGCAGGTCAGAGCACCTAGTGCGAGGAAAGTAATCTGTTTACTCTTAACCTGTTCATGCTGTGAAAGGATAATAAACGAGTAGCTAACTCCACCCAGAATAAAGAGATAGGTTGTAATAATGTGAATGGGAAACCATTGACCACCTTCAAACGAGATAAGGTTGACATTTTCCCAGTTGTACATGGCGTAGTTTGTGATGATGAAGTGATTTAAAGAAGGAATGAGTACAGTCATCCAAGTTACAAGCGCTGGAATAAATGAAACCGCAATAACGATCGGTTTATGAAAAAATCCAGGTTTCCTAAAGGTAAAAATCAGAAAGAAAAAGAAGGATTGTCCAAGAGTAGAAAATCCTAAAAATCTTAATCTTGAAAACCAGGCCTTATTTTCAATTGGTCCCTGGATATAAACATTTAGTGAGCAAAAAGCGATGAGGCAGATCATCGAGGTCAGGGTTATAAGCCACTTGATTTCTGCTTGCCCCCATCCACGGTAAGTTTTGATTATAACCAGGATTCCTAGGACAAAGATTACCAGAAAGAGGCATACCATAAGAGTTGGGGCACTAAACATAATTCAAATTTAGCCCAAAACAATTTTCTCGTCCTACTACATTCGTATGAGATGAAAAAATAGTTTACTGATTAGGGGTGTCAAATAATTGCCCTTTGACCTAGATCTAGATTATTAATACTCATGACTTCTTTTCATAAAATTTTGACTTCTTCAGTGCTGCTACAAAATCTGGATGATCTTCAGTACTTTGAAGCGACTCCAGTTCAAACCCTTTCTATTCCTGCGATTTGCGATGGGAGAGATGTTTTTGGAAAAGCACATACAGGGACAGGAAAAACTGCTTCGTTTTGTTTACCGCTTTTAGAAAACCTTCTAAAGCGTGAGACATTACCAATTGGTCCGTGGGCACTTATACTGGTCCCCTCAAGAGAGCTCTGCCTTCAAATTCACGAAAGTATTCTTAAGTATGCAAAAGCTACCGATATTAAAAGTACTGCAATCTACGGTGGGGTTAAACAAATCTTTCAAGCACAGGATATAAAATCAGGAGTTCATTTTGTCGTCGCAACTCCAGGAAGGCTAGTGGATCTTGTAAAAAAAGAACTCATTATATTGGAAAGTTTTGAAGTTCTTGTTTTGGACGAAGCTGATCGGATGCTTGAGATGGGATTTTGTGAAGATTTGAAATTTATTCTGGAGCGACTGACTAACAGAAAGCAAACCTTACTCTATTCGGCCACACTTCCAGATGTTATGATGGAATTTACTGAATCGCTCCTTGAATCACCTGTCATAATAGAAGTCGTAGAAGGGGCCCCAATTCCTTCTCAAATAACTCAAGTTGTATATGAATGTGAGGCACATCAGAAGTTTGAACTTCTTAAGAGAATCATTGTAGATGAAGCCTATGGATCAGTTCTTATTTTTACAAATACTAAAAA
>JACCDH010448057.1_pt1 | contig 15964 bp, 10 predicted proteins | sample 7442481 | NCBI WGS metagenome assembly JACCDH01 (sample SAMN15323433, study PRJNA562643) | freshwater metagenome | isolation source: river surface water | place: USA:Blue River Watershed | collected 2017-08-15
CACTACTGCGGACCGCAGCGGATTGAAAACATGGTTCCACCGACCACACTACATCGGCCTGATGGCAATTTTGATAGTCTTCGTCGTGCAGGCTCTCGGCCACACCGTGATGATCATGATGGAGGAAATTTGGCCAGGGCCCGGCTACGTCTTCGAGTCGGCATTTGCGCTCGGCGCGTTCGGAGCGCTGCTGCTGTGGCTCGGAATGCGTCACCCCAACGAGGTCTCGGCCACTTGGTACGGCTTCTGGGCCGGTACCTTTCTGTGGACGGGTTGGGTCGAATTCGCGTTCGTCTGGTCGGGTCAGGATCTCGGTGTTCCCGATTTGATGGATCCTTTCAAGCCCGGCGTCATTGCGACGAAGGCGGAATATCTCGTGATGATGTCTTCGATCGGCGTACTCGGCTCGACATTAATCTATTTCTTATTTAATAAAGAAACCAAATGCAATTTCTTCATTTGGTTTCAGCGTCATTTGAAGTTGAAGACGGGCAAGCCGAATCCACAGCATGAGCGTAACTTTGCGGCGATCACGGCACTCGAGACCGTCTATGTCATCTGGTTTTTTTATCTCGTGCTGCTATTTCTCTATCACAAAGATTTCGCAGGTGATCGTCATCCGGTGACCTATGCGGTCTTTTTCCTAAACGTCGTCTGGGCGGTCTATCTGTTTCGGCGTCTGATGCTGTTCTGGCGCGTGACCACGGCGATTCGCTACGGCATTCCGACGGCGATTATCGCCTGGAATGCCGTCGAGCTCGGTGGTCGGTGGCACTGGTTCACCGAGTTCTGGGAGCATCCAGAGGATTACGCGTGGCAACTATCGGCATTGGCCATCGGCATCGTGGCGGCAGCGTGGCTGGCTGCCCGCACGCCGATGCATACGAAGGCGAATCTCGATCGCCAGGCGTGACCACTTAGTCGGCTAGGCTTCGCAAGCTGTCCACGCACACCGAGAGTGCCGCGAAGTCGCTGGCCGTTCCAGCCGACACGTCCGACAGAGTGCGCTCCCAGCGCGCCAAGGTATCGCGTCGACTCGCCGACCAGCGCGCATAGTCTTGTTGTGCGATGGACGTGACAAGCGAGCGTTGTAGCTTGCGCACCGACTCACGCAGACCCGATCGTGCAATCGCTTGCAGCGGTCCTTCCACGACCAGATGGTCGATCCGCGATCCGAGCCAATCCAGTCGCAGCTTCTCACCGATCGAGAACCAATCGGCTGCGACAGAGGCGACAGAGCGCTTCTGCAGTTTGGCGAGTTCGGCGACATCGAAGGCGGCATCGCGCGCGATACCACTGGCAAGGCGATTGGCGAGTGTGGCGGGCAGACCGGCATCGACGTAGCGCTGCTCCAGCGAGGCGAACTCGCGTTTGAGATCGCCACTGAGGCTGCGCTGTACGATTTGTTGGAAGGATCGCACGGGTGCGCCCAATTCGGACACGGCGTCTGCGACGACCAACTTCGACTGGCGACGCAGCAACCACATCGTTGCGTGACGCAAGGTCCGCGCCGTGTCCGCATAAGCGGCGTATTGCGAGGCAGTCGCTACTCGATTATCCAGCGCTTCGATATCGCTCCAAATATCTCGAGCCTGTAGCAGTTCACGCGCAACGCTGTAAGCGCGAGCGACATCCGCAGCCGAAGCGCCCGTTTCCTCGCAGGCGCGCATCACGAAGCTCGGTCCCATACGATTGACGAGACTATTGGTGACGGCGGTCGTGACGATTTCTCGCCGCAATTGGTGGCGACGTACGTCTTTGTTAAAGCGCTGAGTGACGGCGGCGGGGAAATACCGCTCTACCTCTTGGGCGAAGTAGCTGTCGTCCGGCAAATCGGTATCGATCAGCTGTCGATAGAGTGAAATTTTCGAGTAGGCCAGTACGACAGCCAACTCCGGGCGCGTGAGGCCAAGTCCCTGCTTGCGGCGCGTGGCCAGCGTTTCATCGTCGGGAAGATTTTCAACTTGTCGATCCAGTTCGCCCTTGCGTTCCAAGTGACGAATCAGGCTCTGTAATTCGGGCAGGCGCGCCGCCGACTGCAGTTCCAGCGTCGATAGCGCCTGACTCTGCAAGTAGTTGTTGCGCAGGACGAGCTTCGCCACATCCCCCGTCAAACGGGCCAGAAGTCGATCACGATCTGCTCGGCGCAAGGCGCCTCGCGCTTCGATCGCCGAGGTTAAGATCTTGAGATTCACTTCGACGTCGGACGTGTTGACGCCGGCAGAGTTGTCGATGAAATCGGTATTGATGCGTCCGCCGGCGAGTGCGTATTCCACGCGGCCGCGTTGAGTGCAGCCTAGATTGCCGCCTTCACCAATCACTTTTGCACGCAACTCACGACCGTCGACGCGCACGGCGTCGTTACCACGATCGCCGGCTGCGGACTGAGCTTCATCACTGGCTTTGACGTAGGTGCCGATGCCACCGTTCCACAACAAATCCACCGGCATACGGAGAATGGCGCGAATAAGCTCAGTGGGTGTGACAGTCGGCGTGTCGATACGCAGCATCGATCGCGCCTCGGCACTGAGCGCAATAGATTTGGCGCTGCGCTCATAGATACCGCCGCCCTTGGAGATCAGCCGTGCGTTGTAGTCTGTCCAAGCGGAGCGAGGTAGGGCGAAGAGTCGCGCTCTTTCGGCAAAGCTTGCAGCGGGATTGGGATTGGGATCGATGAAAATATGTTGATGGTTGAACGCGGCAACGAGTTGGATTTGCTGCGAGAGCAGCATACCGTTGCCGAAGACGTCGCCGGACATATCGCCGATTCCGGCGACCGTGAACGGCTCGCGTTGGATGTCTCGACCGAGTTCGCGGAAGTGTCGCTTGACGCACTCCCAGGCGCCCCGCGCCGTGATGCCCATTTTCTTGTGGTCGTAGCCCGCCGAACCGCCAGAGGCGAAAGCGTCGCCCAACCAGAAGCGTCGCTCGACTGCAATCGCATTGGCGATATCGGAGAAGGTCGCCGTGCCTTTATCCGCAGCAACGACCAGATAAGGATCGTCAGTATCTCGACGGTGAAGATTGGGCGGCGGCGCGACTCGTCCGCCGACAATGTTGTCCGTGAGATCGAGTAGTGCGTTGATGTACTGCCGGTAAGCGGCAACTCCTTCGGCCTGAATGGCATCACGTGGACCAGTCGGTAGTTGTCGCGCGACGAAGCCGCCCTTGGCGCCAACCGGTACGATGACCGTGTTCTTCACATTTTGCGCTTTCATCAAGCCGAGCACTTCGGTACGAAAGTCCTCGCGTCGATCCGACCATCGTAGGCCGCCGCGGGCGACTTCGCCCATGCGTAGATGCACGCCTTCGACTCTCGGGCCCACCACATACATTTCGTAGCGGGGGCGTGGCAGCGGCAACTCGGGAATGGCTTGGGGGTCGAGCTTGAAGGCGAGCACCGGTCGCCGTGCGCCGTCGTCGCTGCGCTGGAAGAAGTTGCAGCGCAGGATCGCGAGGATGACCGCTTGGAACCGGCGCAAAATCCGATCTTCATCTGCGTTGGCGATGCCGTCGAGTTGTTTGGCGAGGCGAGCCAGAATTTGAGTCTCTGCTTTCTGCCTCGCGTCTTTGCGCAAACTGGGATCGTGGCGCGTCGCAAAGAGTTGATACAGATCGGTCGCCACTGCCGCGTTCGACTCGAGCGTGCGTTCCATGTAGCGCTGGCTGAAGGTGATACCTGCTTGCAGCAGATAACGGCAACAGGCGCGCAGGACGTTGATTTGATGGATGTCGAGCGGGGTCGATAGCAACAGCCGGTTGAAGCCGTCGTTGTCGATTCCACCCTCACGCACGCACTGCAGACCTTCCAGTAATCGATCGCCATCAGCATCGACGTCAAACTTCGCATCGGCCTTCACTTCGATTTCAAAGTCCTGGATCGCGGTTTTCGACGAGTTTGAAGTCCCCACTGTCCACGACTGTTCGCCCAAGAGGCGTAGCCCAAAGTTTTCGAACATGGGGACGAGATCGGCGATGGGCAGACTCGATCCGCGTCGAACTAGCCGCAGATGCAAGGATGCGTTGTCGGTTTGGACGTCGCTCTCCGGTTGGTGAACACGCCAATGCATCGACGCGTTCGAGCTAGCGAGGTGTTCCATCGCTTCGATGTCTCGCAGCGATGTGGCAGGCGAGACGGCAGCTTGATACGCGAGCGGAAATAGCGGCGAATAAGTCTGAAATAGACGAGCTGCCGTCGCTGGGGCGAGGGCGCCTTGCAAGGTCGTGCGCAAATGATCCGTCCAAGTCGCCACCGCATCAGCGACTTCACTCTCGAGCGCCCCGAGTTGAGCCGCTGATAGTTTTTCCGCGCCGCCTCGGATCATCACGTGCAATCGGGCGTGATTGGAGAGTGCAATCTGAACTTGGGATTCGAGATCGCTGCCGCCACAGAGTCGCGCCAGTAGAGCCTCGATACGCAGCCGAACTTCGGTCGTGTATCGGTCACGCGGAACAAATACCATGCAAGACCAGAAACGACCGAGCGGGTCATGGCGCAGCATCACGCGGGTGGTCGGGCGATCGTAAAGATTGACGACGCCGCGAACGAAATCAACGAGCTCGCTTGGGGTCGACTGGAACAGTTCGTCGCGCGGCCAAGTTTCGAGCACGGCGAGCACAGCCTTGCCGTCATGGCTGCGGGGGTCGAGTCCAAAACGTGAAATGACATCCGATACCTTGCGTCGCACGACGGGGATTTCGTTGGGCGAGGCAAAGTAAGCAGTGGCCGTCCACAGTCCGAGAAAGCGATGTTCGCCGCGAACGCGACCCTGTGCATCGAAATCTTTGATAGTCAGATGGTCGAGGTGTCCACTGCGATGGACGGTGGAGCGTAAGGCCGACTTGGTGATGATCAGTGGGTCGGTGCTGCGCATCGCATCGCGCAGCTCACCGTGCAAGCTCTCCGTATCGGCGATGTCGGTCGCCTCTGCGCGCAAAATACCCAGGCCGCTGCGTCGGTTAGCCTGAAGACGGTCGCGGTGAGTGCCGCGTAACAAGCGCTGGTAACGATAGCCCAAGAAAACGAAGTGGGCGCCCTCCATCCAGTCGAGTAAGGCGATTGCTTCATCGCGCTGCTGACCCCGCTCGCCCCGCAACGGCGCTTTGGCCAGTTGTTCTATGGAGTCGCGAACCTTGGCGCGCATCGCCATCCAGTCAGTGACGGCAAGTTGTACGTGTCTGAGGGCCGTTAGCAGGCGTGTTTCGAGACGTGTTGTCGACTCGATATCCCAGAGTCGGTCGATTTCGTATAACTGCCAGGATTCGGGTCGGCTTCGCTCGTCTGCGCTATCAAACGTCGATACTACGCGACCGCGCCCGTCTCGCCGCACGTGTAGCACGGGATGAACGAGCATACGGACCGCGACGCCAGCTTCTGCAAAAGCGATTCCGAGTGATTCGACCAGGAACGGTCGGTCATCGGTAGCAATGAGCACGAGGCTGCTGGTATCGGACACGTGCAAGATTTTGAGCAGCGTCTCTTGAGCGCGTCGTTTATCGGCGACTCCGAAATGCAAAGCGGCGATGCCAGCCAAATAGGCGGCATCGCGTGCCGCGAGATCCTCTTCGCCGACACCACTGAAATAACGCCGCAGTAAATCGAGCGGCATCCGATCGGCTTGACCCTTGGCTGCTTTGACGATCTGATCGATTAGGGTCAGGCGTCGCTTGGGAAGTTGAGTCGGCATATCAAATCTCGTCGTGAGTCGGTGGTTGATGTGTCAAAAGATCGGCTTGCTGGGTCAACAGTTTCAGCAATCGATCGAGTTCGAAGCGTTGAGACTCGTCTAGGCGTTCGAGCAAAGCGCCCTCATACGCGCGCGCGATCGGAACGATTTCCTCGTAGACGCGCTGTCCCTGTTCGGACAGCCGAAGCTCGGAGCGGCGGCGATCGGTCGAGTGATAGCTGCGTTCTAGGCGGCCCTGCTTGATCAGGCGGGTGACGGCGCGGCTGACCGCGACGGCATCCATCGCCGTTCTGGCGGCCACTTCCGCAGCGGAGAGACCGGGCTGCATACCGAGCACAGCCAGCACTCGCCACTCCGGTATGCGCAGATCAAAGCGCTCCGTGTAGCGGTTTGCGATGGCGGTGCTCACCGTATTGCTGAGGACCGAGAGCCGGTAAGGCAGAAAGCGATCGAGTATCAGTCGTTCATTCATGATTTTCGATGGCGACGACACGCTGATTGATCGATCCGAAGATCGAACCACCCGCTGCATCGCGCATCTCTATTTTGACCTGATCGCCGTGGGACAGGAATGGGGTTGAGGCTTTGCCGTTGAGTAGTTGCTCCACCGTACGCTGTTCGGCGATGCAGGAGTAGCCAAGTCCTCCAGCAGCGATGGGGCGGCCGGGGCCGCCGTCGGCATCGCGATTGGATACCGTTCCCGAGCCGATGATGGTGCCCGCTGATAAGTGGCGAGTCATCGCGGCGTGAGCAATGAGTGCTGGAAAGTCGAAGGTCATATCAACGCCAGCGTTAGCGCAGCCGAAGTCACGACCATTCAGTTGGACCAACAAAGGCAAGTGAATGCGTCCACCGTCCCACGCTTCGCCGAGTTCGTCGGGTGTGACGGCCACCGGCGAGAAAGCCGAGGCGGGTTTCGACTGGAAGAACCCGAAACCTTTGGCGAGCTCGTTCGGAATCAAACCGCGCAGAGACACATCGTTGACGAGCATGATGAGACGGATGCGCTCGCGAGCGGCCGAGTCACGGCAGCCTTGTTCAACATCGTCGGTAATGATGGCGACCTCGGCTTCGAAATCGAGACCCCACTGCGGATCGCCGAGCGGAATATCCTCGGTCGGCGCTAAGAATGCATCGGACCCGCCCTGATACATCAGCGGATCACTCCAGAAAGACGGAGGCAGCTCTGCGCCGCGCGCTTTTCGTACCAGGGCAACGTGATTAACGTACGCGGAGCCGTCAGCCCATTGATACGCGCGCGGCAGAGGAGAGAGGCATCGGGTTGGATCAAACGCCATGCCGTCGCCTGCATTGACGCGACTGCTGAGTTGCTGCAATCCAGGCTCGACACGACGCCAGTCATCGAGTGCCGCCTGCAACGTCGAGGCAATCGAGCTCGCGTCGAGGCAGCGACTCAGATCGCGCGATACGACGACGAGACGACCATCGCGACGATTCGCGGCATCACGCAGGCTCGCGAGTTTCACGATTGTTGCTCCTTCGGTGTGTGCAGCCAGGCATTATGTTTCGGCGCCCGCTTCGTGACGCTCCATTCGGCGAGCATCGGTTCTGCATTCGCACGCGCTTGCGCTTCCTCTTCAGGCGTTGCGGTATTGCAGGTCAGCTCGAGTCGATGACCATTCGGATCGAAGAAATAGATCGAGCGGAACAAGCCGTGATCGGTGGGGCCGACCACATCGATACCGCGCTCGAGCAAATGTGCTCGTGCGAGGGTCAAGGCGTCGAGATCGGCGACTTCAAAGGCGATGTGCTGGACCCACTGCGGTGTGTTCGGGTCGCGACCCATCGGCGGACGGGTCGGAAGCTCGAAAAAGGCGAGCACATTGCCACCGCCCGCATCGAGAAATACATGCATGTAGGGATCTAGCTCGCCAGTGGATGGGACTCGATCCTCGGCAAAAGCGACGGTGAATGGCATCCCGAGCACATCGCGATAGAACTCGACGGTTTCGCGCGCGTCGTTGCAGCGATAAGCAACATGGTGAATACGTTTGACGAGACTCATGCCGCGTCGGTCCGCAATGCGCCCCGGCGCAGTTGGTCACGCTCCAATGATTCGAATAGGGCTTTGAAATTGCCTTCGCCAAAACCCTCATCACGCTCGCGCTGGATGAACTCGAAAAAGACAGGGCCGATCATGCACTCGGAGAAGATTTGCAGCAGTAAGCGCTTCTCACCACGAGTGTCTCCATCGAGCAGTATTCCTCGTTGCTGCAAGAGGGCAACGGGCTGCCCGTGACCTGGCAGACGTTCCTCGAGAGCCTCGTAATACGTTGCCGGTGGCGCGGTCATCAACGGCACGCCGCGGGCTCGTAGTCGATCCACGGTTGCGCATAGATCGCTGGTGGCGAGGGCGATGTGTTGAATGCCTTCGCCATTGAAGCGCATCAGAAATTCTTCGATCTGACCGCCGCCCTTACCGTCCTCTTCATTCAATGGAATGCGGATACGATTATCCGGTGCGGTCATCGCGCGCGATTGCAGGCCGGTGTGAGTGCCTTGGATATCGAAATGACGAATTTCGCGGAAGTTGAATAGCCGCTCGTAAAAGCCTGCCCAGTGAGTCATACGGCCGCGGTAGACGTTGTGGGTGAGGTGATCGATATGCGTGAGACCCACGCCTTCGGGGGCGCGATCGACGCCGGGCAAGAACGTGAAATCGATGTCGTAGATGCTGCTGCCTTCGTGATAGCGATCGATCAAATACAGTGCGGCACCACCAATGGCCCGTACCGCCGGTAAGCGCAGTTCCATCGGTCCAGTCGGAATATCGAGTGGTTGCGCGCCCAGTTTCAGCGCTCGCGAGTAGGCGTGATGCGCGTCGCGCACTCGAAACGCCATACCGCAGGCTCCGGGCCCGTGCTCTTCGGCGAAGTAGGCCGCCTGACTCGAGGGCTCGCTGTTGAGGATGAAATTGATCCCGCCTTGGCGGAACAGCGTGACCTCCTTGGAGCGGTGACGCGCCACGATCGTGAAGCCCATCGCTTCGAAGACCGGTTCGAGCAGGCCGGGTTGCGGGGAGGCGAATTCGACGAACTCGAAACCGTCGAGGCCCATGGGATTGTCGCGCGGCGAGAGGGTTTGGCTCATGGACGCCATTATAGTTTCAATTGAAACTATTTTGTCTCGTGGACAGGGTGGAGTCGGGCCCCTATAGTTATGCAATGTTGAGCAACTCTGAAATTAAGTACGATTCGGAGTTCATGGCGCGCGCCCTGCGTGCCGTGGCGGATCCGGCGCGTTTGCGCCTTTTGCGTCTGTGTAGCGATCAGCCGACCAGCGTCTCGGAGCTCGCCGCGGCCACGGCCGACAGCGAGCCGAACGTGTCTCGCCAGTTGAAGCAGTTGGCAGTGGCGGGTTTATTGCGCCGGGTGCGTCGAGGGCAGCGTGTCGAATACCTGCCCGTGGCCGAGGTCGGTTTTTCTCGCGACTTGTTGGGGCTACTGTTGCAACGACTCGACCCCGATGATGCGGCGTTGCGCGAGGCGCGTGCCCGGCTTCGCGCCATTGAGGTCGCTACGCGTAATCCAGCGCTGCTTCGAGCAGCAACGCATGAGTGGCTGCAGGCGGGTCGCCTTGGACGCACGCTGCGGGTGGCAATCGAAGCGGATTTGAAGCGCGATCTCGTCGACGCACGCGTGCTCGCACGCACGCAGCATCGAGAGTTATTGGAGACGCTCTCGAGTGCCGAGGCGCGTTTGACTCTGCGCGCCCGTGACAAGCACGAGCTCGCGCTGCTGAAGGCGTGGTCCCAAGACCAATCATCGGAGGTTGAGGTCAGGGCTAACTCTGAGTTGCGACAGCAGGAGCGTTTCGAGGTCGTGATCGACCTGCCGCTTCCCGGCGAGGTCAAAGATGCCGCGCAATTGGCGAGTCTCATCTCGCGTGCTCGTACCCAGTTGACCGAGGATGGAATTCTTTGGGCAGCCATTCCATACGATCTGTTGGAGCAGGGGGGTGGCGCACCGCCGACGCGCTTGCGTGCGTTGCTGCAGGAGTTAGCCTTCGATTGCCAGTCTTTGATCCCGGTCGAGGCCGAGGGTCGTCATCTGCTTGTCTTCCGTGCCCGCGCTCGCGCTCGTAGAGCTGCGGTGACGCCCGCTATATCTCTGTCTGCCTGAAGCTTTATCTGCGTGAGGAGTGTGACGTCGATGTCGTCAAGTGCGATCAGCGTATCTTTTGAGTTCTTCCCGCCCGCCGATGCGGCGATGGAAACCACGCTCTGGCAGTCCGTGCAGCGCTTGGCACCGCTCGCGCCACGCTTTGTGTCCGTGACCTACGGCGCTGACGGGTCGACTCGTGACCGAACACACCAGCTCGTCAGTCGTATACAGCGCGAGACTCGTTTGACCGGCGCGCCTCACCTGACCTGCGTCGGCGCGACGCGCGAGGAGGTTCTGGACGTTGCACGACAATATTGGCGCGAAGGAATTCGTCACATCGTCGCCCTGCGCGGTGATGCTCCGCAGGGGGCAACGCAATACGAACCTCATCCCGATGGTTATGCCTACGCGTCGGATCTGGTGGCTGGCTTGCGCTCGGTGGCCGACTTCGACATCTCGGTCGCCGCGTATCCTGAGACGCATCCGGAAGCACCATCGGCCGAGGCGGACCTCGATAACCTTCGTAAGAAAATCGATGCGGGTGCATCTCGAGCCATCACGCAGTTTTTTTTCGATACGGACGATTACCTGCGCTTCCGCGATCGGTGCGTTGCGGCCGGCATCCACGTGAGCATCGTTCCCGGTATTTTGCCGATCACGCGTTTTCCGCAGGTGACCCGCTTCGCCGCGCGCTGCGGTGCGAAGATTCCGAACTGGCTCGCTGAGCGCTTTGCGGGTCTCGACGATGATCCTGAAACCCGTCGGCTGATCGCGGCTAACGTCGCCATCGAGCAGGTGTCTCGGTTGCGTCATCACGGAGTCGACGAATTTCATTTCTATACGCTCAACCGCGCTGAGCTGACCTACGCGATCTGTCATGCGCTTGGTTTGCGTCCGACTACGGGTGCAGCATGAGTGCGGTCAAGGCTTGCGGTTGCGAATCGCACGGCGCTCACGTTCATCACCATGGCAGCGCCATCGCGCACGCGGCTGCGCCAGGCGCCACGGCCGTGGCAGCGCCGTTCGCGATAGAGTCCCTTGACGAGCGCGCACGGGAGGAGCGAGTGCGTCGACTGCGCGGCTCGATCGATGAGCGTATTTTGATCATCGATGGCGCGATGGGCACGATGATCCAACGGCATCGTCTCGACGAGATGGGTTATCGTGGTCAAAGATTTGCCGAGTATGGTCGTGATGTGCGTGGCAACAATGATTTGTTGACGCTCACACAGCCCAAAATCATCTCGGACATTCATCGAGCCTATTTCGAGGCCGGTGCCGATATCGTCGAGACCAACACGTTCAACTCGACGACCATTGCTCAGGGCGACTACGGTATGGAAGCCTTGGTGCCGGAGCTGAATTACCGTGCAGCGCGCCTCGCGCGAGAAGTGGCTGACGAGGTGGCCGCACGTACGGGTACTCCGCGCTTCGTCGCCGGCGCTTTAGGCCCAACCAATCGGACCGCCTCGCTGTCGCCGGATGTCAACGATCCTGGCCTGCGCCTTGTGAACTTCGATCAACTCGTTGAAGCGTATTCCGAGGCGACTCGCGCTCTCGTGCTCGGCGGGTCGGATTTGATCTTGATCGAAACGGTCTTCGATACCTTGAATGCCAAAGCGGCGATCTTCGCGGTTCGCAGTGTGCTGGCGAGCTTGGGTCGCGATCTACCCGTGATGGTGTCGGGCACGATCACCGATGCCTCTGGGCGAACGCTTTCGGGCCAGACGACCGAAGCATTCTGGAATTCGGTGCGTCACGGTGATCTCTTCGCGATTGGTCTCAACTGTGCTCTGGGCGCGAAGGACATGCGTCCGTACGTAGCTGAGCTTGCGCGCATTTCCGACAGATACGTCTGCGCTTACCCGAATGCGGGATTGCCCAATGCTTTCGGTGAGTACGATGAAACGCCGGCGGAGACGGCGGCGATTCTGGCCGAATTCGCCAGCTCGGGTTTACTGAATATCGTGGGTGGTTGCTGCGGCACGACTCCGGAGCATATTCGTCTCATCGCTGAGGCGGTCCGCCCGGCGCGACCGCGTTCTCGGCCGAGTGTTCCCGTCAAATGTCGCTTGTCGGGTCTCGAGCCACTCAACATCGACGAGACCAGTCTCTTCATCAACGTTGGCGAGCGCACCAACGTCACGGGCTCTGCCAAGTTTCGTAAGCTGATCGAAGCGGGTGACTATTCGGCCGCGCTCGATGTGGCGAGGCAGCAGGTGGCTGCCGGCGCGCAGATCATCGACGTCAATATGGATGAGGGCATGCTCGATTCGGAAGCAGCGATGGTCAAGTTCCTGAACTTGATCGCAGCAGAGCCCGATATCGCGCGAGTGCCTTTGATGATCGACTCCTCGAAATGGACGGTGATCGAGGCGGGCCTCAAATGTGTGCAAGGAAAGCCGATCGTCAATTCCATCAGCTTAAAAGAGGGAGAAGAGGCCTTTCTCGCGCAAGCAATCAAAATTCGTGAGTACGGCGCCGCTGTCGTCGTCATGGCCTTCGACGAAAAAGGGCAGGCGGATTCGATCGCGCGCAAGGTGGACATCTGCCAGCGCTCGTACGATCTGCTCACGGGGAAAGTCGGCTTTCCGCCCGAAGACATCATTTTCGATCCCAATATTTTTGCCGTCGCGACGGGGATCGATGAGCACGCCAGCTACGGGGTCGATTTCATCGAGGCCACGCGCCAGATCAAGACTCGCATGCCACTCGCCATGGTCAGTGGCGGCGTCAGCAACGTCTCGTTCTCGTTCCGCGGCAATGATCCGGTGCGCGAGGCGATGCATAGCGTGTTCCTCTACCACGCCATTCGCGCCGGCATGGATCTCGGTATCGTCAACGCCGGGCAGCTAGCGATCTACGAGGATATTCCGCTAGAGCTGCGCGAAGCGGTTGAAGATGTGATTCTGAACCGCCGTGCCGATTCGACTGAGCGTCTGCTCGCGCTGGCCGGACGATTCAAAGGAGATGGCACTACTAAACGAGAAGCGGATCTCGAGTGGCGTTCGCTACCGGTTGCGAAGCGACTCGAGTATGCGCTGGTCAAAGGACTCGATGAGTTCATCGTCGAGGATACCGAGGCCGCGCGACTCGAGGCTGAGCATCCAATCAAAGTCATCGAAGGACCTTTGATGGATGGCATGAACGTCGTTGGCGATCTGTTCGGTGCAGGCAAAATGTTCCTACCGCAGGTGGTCAAGAGTGCGCGGGTGATGAAAAAAGCCGTCGCACATCTCGTACCGTTTATCGAGCGTGATAAATCCGGCGCCGCGCGTAGCAACGGTAAAATCGTGCTCGCCACGGTCAAGGGGGACGTCCACGACATCGGCAAAAATATCGTCGGCGTCGTTTTGCAGTGCAATAATTTTGAGGTGATCGACCTCGGGGTGATGGTGCCCGCCGAACGCATACTCGAGGTGGCGCGTCGCGAGAATGCGGCACTGATTGGTCTTTCGGGTTTGATCACGCCGTCGCTCGATGAAATGGTGCACGTCGCGCGTGAGATGCAGCGCCAAGGCTTCGATGTACCGTTGTTGATCGGTGGGGCGACGACTTCGCCTGCGCATACCTCCGTCAAAATTGCGCCGCAGTATCGTGTGCCTGTTGTTTACGTCAAAGACGCCTCGCGAGCGGTGGGCGTCTGTCAATCACTCGTAACGCCTGCGAGTAAGACGGTCTTCGCAGCCAAGTTGGCGGACGAGCACGAGCGTCGACGCGAGCAGCATGCCGGCAAGAGCGTCAAGCAACCCGAAGCGACGTTGGTGGCGGCGCGCGCCAATCGACCCAAGATCGACTGGTCGGCATATCGGCCGGTGGCACCGTTGCGACCGGGCGTACAAGTGTTCGAAGGCTATCCGCTAACGGATCTGCTCGACTACATCGACTGGATGCCGTTTTTCAACGCCTGGGAATTTGCCGGCAAGTTCCCGGATATTTTGACGGATCCCATCGTAGGTGAGGCCGCAAGCAATCTATACGCCGATGCACGGCGCATGCTTAAGCAGCTCATCGCAGAAGAGTGGCTCGAGGTAAGAGCGGTTGTGGGGCTCTTTCCGGCGAACTCGGTGGGTGATGACATCGAGGTGTACGCCGGCGAGGACCGCCGAGAAGTCCTGACGACCTTGCAGCATTTGCGACAGCAGAAGGGCAAGCCCGTCGGACAGCCACACGAGTGTCTGTCGGATTACGTGGCCCCGCGCGATTCAGGTGTCCGTGATTACATCGGGGCGTTTGCCGTTACGGCGGGTGTCGGTATCGAAGAGCACGTAGCCCGGTTCGAAGCGGCGCACGATGACTACTCGAGTATTTTGTTGAAAGCCCTGGCGGATCGATTAGCCGAGGCGGCCGCGGAACACTTCCACGAGCGAGTGCGGCGCGAATTATGGGGTTATGCGGCAGCCGAACAACTGACGAACCAGCAGCTGATACGCGAGGAGTATCGCGGTATCCGACCGGCGCCGGGTTATCCCGCGTGTCCGGATCACACCGAGAAGGCGAAGTTGTGGTCGCTGCTTGATGTCGAGCGCAATACGGGAATTCGGTTGACCGAGAGTTACGCGATGTATCCAACCGCCGCGGTCAGTGGGTGGTACATCGCTCACCCGGAATCGCATTACTTTGCGCTCGGAAAAATTGATCGCGATCAGGTGGTCGACTACGCCGCGCGTAAGGGAATGACCGTCGAAGACGCAGAGCGCTGGCTCGCGCCGAATCTCGGTTACGAGCCGTAGCGCGAGTCTGATCGCACTATGGGCGTGGTTCGGCGTCGTCGAGTTGGCGCAGGTAGGCTGGACCGCCTAGAGCGCGCATCTGTCCCATGATGCGATCGGTGCGTCGTAGCACGTAAGGCGAGGGTGCTGCGGCGCGCAGTCGCAACGGATTTGGTAACACCGCTGCCAGTAGCGCAGCCTGGCGACGCGTCAGTTTGGCGGCGTCCTTGTCAAAGAATTCTTGTGCGGCCGCTTGTGCGCCGTAAACGCCACGGCCGAATTGCGCGACGTTGAGGTAGACCTCGAGGATTCGATCTTTCGGCCACAGCGCTTCGATGAGTACGGTGAAGTACACCTCGAGACCTTTACGAACCCAGCTGCGACCAGACCACAAGAAGAGATTCTTTGCCGTCTGTTGCGTGATGGTGCTGGCGCCGCGCACACGTCTGCCTTTGGCATTGTGCTTCACGGCTTTGCGTATCGATTCGAAGTCAAAGCCTGCGTGGAACGGGAACAACTGATCTTCTGCGGCGATCGCGGCCATCGCTAGGTGCGGCGAGATCTCTTCGAGCGAAACCCAGTCGTACTCGTTCCGGTAGCGAAAGTCGCCATCCAACATGGCACCGGCGCGTGCCGTCAACATAAATGCCGATGTCGGTGGCGGCACCCACCGCAATAGCAAAACGACCACGATCGAGGTGGCGATCGTGATCACGGCGGCTTTTAGTAAGCCGCGAGCGATTCCAGCAAGAGTCAGGCAGCCGCCTCGCGAGTGACGGCGAGCATCACGACCTCGTCCGCCGGCACATCCGAGTGGCCACGTCGACGGGTGGTCGGGACCTCTGCAATAGCGTCCACGATGTCCATGCCACTCGTGACACGACCAAACACCGCATAGCCGTAGTTGCCAGGGCCATGATTGAGGAAATCATTGTCGACGAGATTGATGAAAAACTGGGCCGTGGCGCTGTGGATGTCATTGGTGCGCGCCATCGCGAGCGTGCCACGCAGATTCTCGAGGCCATTGGTCGCTTCGTTGCGGATCGGCTCGTGGGTCTCTTTCTGTTCGAGACCCGAGGCAAAACCGCCGCCTTGAATCATGAATCCCGGTATCACGCGGTGGAACAAGGTGCCGTCGTAGTGCCCCTCGTCGACGTAGCGCAGGAAATTGGCGCAGGTTTCCGGCGCTTCTTTCTCGAAAAGTTCGACGGTGAATTCGCCAGCGGTGGTTTTGAAACGCAGCATTAGAAGATCATCCTGATGTTCGGTTGCCATTTGGCAGCCATTGGCCCTCGGTCACGCGTTCGTGACCGGCTAAATCGCGGTGCGAGACTACGTGAGCATAGCCCCTCGCCACAAGTCGCGCGCGAACAGCGGACGCCTGATCCGCGCCATGCTCAAGGCACAGCCAGCCACCTTCGGTGAGATGGGCGGGAGCATG
>JACCDH010605612.1_pt1 | contig 15962 bp, 13 predicted proteins | sample 7442481 | NCBI WGS metagenome assembly JACCDH01 (sample SAMN15323433, study PRJNA562643) | freshwater metagenome | isolation source: river surface water | place: USA:Blue River Watershed | collected 2017-08-15
CGAGTCCCGAGTGTTTGAATCTGCCAATGGGTGCGTGGCCATTGTGGGAGGTGGTCCTGCCGGCTTGATGGCCGCAGAGGTGTTGCAGGCGCAGGGTTTCAATGTGCATCTGTTCGATGGCATGCCGTCGGTCGGCCGGAAGTTCTTGCTTGCTGGCCGAGGTGGTCTCAACCTCACGCATGCGGAGCCCGATGCCGCGTTTTGCCAGCGATACGGGGCGTCTCAAGCTGAGGTGTCGCCAATGTTGTCGGCGTTTGGCCCGCAGCAGGTCCGAGAATGGGCCGCGGGGCTCGGAGTTGAAACCTTTGTCGGCACGTCTCATCGGGTGTTTCCCGTGGGCATGAAAGCCGCTCCGTTGCTGCGCGCGTGGCTGTCGCGGTTGACGTCTCCACGCCAAGGAATCCAACCGGTGACATTTTGGGTGCGCCACCGCTGGCAGGGATTTGATGGCTATGGATGCAGCGTGTTCTCGACGCCGCATGGTCGCCGTGTGGTGCCTCATCGCGCCGTGGTTCTGGCTTTGGGGGGAGGCAGTTGGCCCAGGCTGGGGTCCGACGGCGGCTGGATCGAGCCGTTGCTGCAGAAGGGGGTTGGGGTTCGTGCATTGCACCCCAGCAACTGCGGTTTTGACGTTCAGGGTGGATGGTCTGTGCACTTCGCAGACCGTTTCGCGGGTGTTCCTTTCAAGTCGGTGGCGGTGCACGCGCCGGCATTGAACGCGGGCGGATGGGGACTTCGCGATGGCGACGCGGCGCCCATGTTCAACCGCCGCGGCGAGTTCGTGGCCACCCATTCCGGCGTGGAGGGGAGCTTGATTTATGCCATGTCGGGCGGCTTGATGGCTTGCCTTCAACGGGATGGCCGAGTGGAGTTTTGCATCGATCTGTTGCCCGACTGTTCGGTTGACCGTGTAAATCAGGTGGTGAGGTCGCTCGGCGGCTCGCGCTCCATCAGCAGTCAGTTGAAGCGTGGACTGGGGCTGGATGGCATCAAAATGGCGCTGTTGTACGAGGTTCTGGGTGCAGATGGCATGCGTCAATCCCAATGCTTGGCGGAGGCCATCAAGGGGTGTCCCTTGGTTTTGTCCTCCCCACGGCCCATGGCGGAGGCCATCAGCACCTCGGGTGGCGTGAATTGGTCGTCGCTGAACAGCGATCTGAGTCTCAAACGTTTGCCGCATGTGTTTTGTGCGGGAGAAATGGTCGACTGGGATGCCCCCACGGGAGGGTACCTGCTGACCGCGTGTCTGGCGCTGGGCCGCTGGGCGGGCGCGGGTGCTGCCCGATTTTTGAACGCGGAGGCCGCACTGGATAACGCCGCGGCCGGCGTGTAGCGTGTGGTTCTGTCGATGGGGTGGGTCGAGGGCCCCTTGGGCGCTATAATGATGGGTTGTGGCTCCTCTGATCAGCCGCCCAGTGTCCACCGAGACCCGAGGCCTTTTGTGTAGCGTGACATGAGCCGTAAACAGGAACCCATGAACCTCATCCAGACCCTCGAGCAAGAAGAAATTGCTCGCCTCAACAAAGAAATCCCCCCGTTTGCACCCGGCGACACCGTGATCGTCAGTGTCAATGTCATCGAAGGCACTCGCAAGCGGGTTCAAGCGTATGAAGGCGTGGTCATTGCTCGCCGCAACCGTGGCTTGAACAGCAGCTTCATCGTTCGCAAAGTGTCCAACGGCGAAGGCGTGGAGCGCACTTTCCCGTTGTACAGCCCGCTGATCGCCAAAATTGAAGTGAAGCGCCGCGGCGATGTCCGCCGCGCCAAGTTGTACTACCTGCGCGACCGCAGCGGAAAATCCGCGCGAATCAAGGAAAAACTGGGCGCTTGAAGCCTGTGATCAAAAGCCGCTTTCAGCGGCTTTTTTTATGGCCAACGCTGCCCGCTTCGACCCCCGCTCCGTGCCAGTGGTCCGAGTGGACGACCATTTGCCTGCCGTTGCCCCGGTCCTTCTGCGACCTGATGCCTTGCGACGGAGGGCTTGGCCTGGTGCTGTTGGGGGCGCCTCTGAGCGCGCTGGTCAGGGCAGGGCCGCCGCCGTGTTGATTCCATTGGTCATGCACGCAGAGCCCACGGTGTTGCTCACCATGCGGTCTGACCAGCTTTCGTCGCATGCGGGGCAAATTGCGTTCCCCGGAGGTGCCATCGACATGGCGGACGCCAGCCCCGTGCATGCCGCATTGCGGGAGGCGCGCGAGGAGGTCGGCTTGGCGCCTCAACTGGTGGAGGTGCTGGGGGAATTGCCGGTTTGTTTCACATCCACCGGGTTCCGCGTGACGCCAGTGGTCGGCTTGGTGGATGTGGCGGCGGACTGGCAACCGAATCCGGGGGAGGTTTCAGGGGTGTTCCAAGTGCCGCTGCACTATCTGATGACGCCTTCAAACCACCGATGGCACCGGGCAGTGTTGGCTGGCGCTGCGCGCGAGTGGTTGTCCATGCCGTATTCCGATCAAGGTCTCGAACGGTACATCTGGGGTGCCACTGCACAAATGCTGCGCAGCCTTTATGACGTGTTGGTCAACACAGATGCCCCGCAGCCTTGACCCAACTGCGGAGCGCGTGCCCAAGCCGCAGGCTGGTCACTGGCTTCGTGGCGCTATCATCGGCTCATGAGTTTTCTGGCTGTGTTGCTGGCGTTGCTGTTGGAGCAGGCGCGCCCGTTGTTGCACGACAACTGGGTGCATTCTGCTTTGCGTGGGTGGTCGCGGTGGGTGCGGAGCAACATGGATGCTGGTCAGGCGCATCATGCGTGGTTGGTCTGGATTTTGGCGGTTGCCGCTCCAGCGGCGTTGGTGGCGGTCGTTCATGTGCTTCTGATTCGCTACAGCCTGATTCTGACGTTCGTCTGGGCGGTGGCGGTGTTGTACGTCACGCTCGGGTTTCGGCAGTTCAGCCACCACTTCACCGACATTCGCGGGGCGCTGGAACGCGGAGACGCGTCTTCAGCGCGCACTGCATTGGCCAATTGGAAGCGTGTGCCTTTTGAGTCCATCCCTCCGTCCGAGGTGTTGCGATTGGCCATCGAACACGGTGTCCAAGGCGTGCACCGGCATGTGCTGGGCGTGATGGTGTGTTTCCTGGCGTTTTGGCTGCTTGGATTTGGCCCTGCTGGCGCCGTGTTGTTCCGTTTGGCCGACTACCTGTTCGCCAGCGGACAGTCCGTGTCATCCGCTCGTGCATTGCCGTCGACAGTGCCCAGCGATCGGGTTCGTGATGCGGCGTTGCATGCCTGGCAGGTCCTCAACTACATCCCAGCGCGGGCCACTGCCCCTGCGTTTGCAGTGGTGGGCAACTTTGAAGAGGCGGTGGCCAATTGGCGTTCGGTACGCGCAGATCCCACTGCCACCGGAGACGCGGTGGTGTTGGCCGCTGCTGCTGGTGCACTCAACCTGCGCATTGGGAAGGACTGGGGTGCAGACGCCAACCCGCTGGCACGCGCGCCAGAACTGGCCCACCTGGCCAGCTTGGTGGGGCTGGTGTGGCGCAGCGTGGTGCTGTGGATGCTGTTTCTGGCGTTGGTCACCCTCGCGCATTCGGTGGGTTGACTTGGGCCGTCTGGCCAATCATGCGGCAGTCGACGTCACCAGGCCTTGATCGCCGACAGTTCAGCGTGTAAGTCTTTATAAATGTGATAGCGATGTTTGTTTATTTTGCTTGCGATGGTGGCATTTTCGACTGCTGAAATGATGCCGCAACCAGGCTCATGCAGGTGGGTGCAATTGTGGTACTTGCAGTGGCCCAGGTGGGTCCGAAAGTCCGGCATCAGTGCCGCCAGTTGAGCAGGCTTGATGTGGTGCAGTCCGAACTCCTGAAATCCAGGTGAGTCGATCACGGCCGTGGTTTTGGTGGCATCGGTCCAGTACCAAAGGGTACTGGTGGTGGTGTGCTTGCCAGAATTGAGCGCCTTTGACACCTCGTTGGTCAGTGCGTGCGCAGTGGGCACCAGCCGGTTGACCAGTGTGCTCTTGCCCACACCAGATGGACCCAGAACCAAGGTGCGCCGCTGGGCCATTCGGGCGACCAGAGTGCTCAGTTCGCCCAGAATTTGCGGTTGGGCCGTCAACTCCGCAGCGTTCAAGCAAAGCTTCATCACTTGGTAGCCCATGTCGCGGTAGGGCGCGAGCCGTTCCCATGCAGTAGCGAAGCGGGCTTGCAAGTCCGCCTTGTTCAGCACGATCAGGGGGGCAATGCCCGCGGCTTCGGCAGCGATCAGCGCCCTCGCCAGTTGGCGCTCTGAAAACTCCGGGTCTGCTGCCAGAACGATCAGCAGTTGGTCAATGTTGGCTGCAAACGACTTTGTTCGCACGTCGTCTTGCCGGTAAAACAGGTTGCTGCGGGGCAGCACGGCATCCACAACCCCTTCGTCTGCGCTGGCGGTCCAGTGCACCCGGTCACCCACCACCGCCAGGTTTTTCTTTCCTTTGGCGTGACAAATTCGGCGTGCGCCCAAAGCGTCTTCCACCACCACGTGCCGGCCATGCGTGGCCACCACCAGACCGGGTGCTTGTGTGGGTGGGGCAGGGGGTGGACGGTTGCGCATTGGAGGTGGGGTGGTGGGTTGGGGTTGTGAGTCTAACGAGACCACTCTGAAGGCTCGCCTTGCCGCTGGCGAGGTCGTGAAGTGTTCTGTCGCACCTACATCTGCAGGGAGGTGCTTCTGGGCGAGAATCGACGCATGTCTTCCCAGTCAACGCCCGCGCGGCGTCACACCCACCTGCCTGTTCCGCCGCATCCCTCTGGCCTGGCCAGAAACGATATGAACTTGGTTTGGATCGATTGCGAAATGTCAGGCCTGAACCCCCAGACGGACCGCCTGCTGGAAATAGCGGTGGTGGTGACCGGACCCGACCTGTCTCCCAGGGTGGAGGGTCCCGTGGTGGTGATTCACCAGCCCGATGATGTACTGGATCGCATGGACGCTTGGAACAAGGGCACCCACGGTCGCTCCGGTTTGATCGACAAGGTGAAGGCCAGTACCACCACCGAAGCCCAGGCCGAGACGCAGGTGTTGGAGTTTCTGACCCGGTTTGTCCCGAAAGGCAGCTCGCCGCTGTGCGGCAACACCGTGCACCAAGACCGCCGGTTTCTGGTGCGTTACATGCCCACGCTGGAGGCCTACTTGCATTACCGGTGTTTGGACGTCAGCACTCTGAAGGAGTTGGCGCGGCGCTGGCAGCCCGAGGTGTTCAAAGCCTTTCGCAAACAGCAGCGTCACACGGCCCTGGCCGATGTGCACGAGTCCATCGACGAGCTGATGCACTACCGCAACCGGTTCATCAGGGCGCCTGAGGCGGTGGAAGGGTCCACGAGCCCTGCCACGGCCAGTTGAGGGAGCTACCGATGGCCGTGCGATCTTTGCAAGACGTGTTGTTTTCTCAGGGCTTTGGCACCCGAAGGATTTGCGCCGGGTTGGTGCAGCAGGGCCTGGTGTCGGTCGGCGGTGAGCCGTGCCGGGACGCCATGGCGCCGTTCGAAACCGAAGGTCTGCAGTTCACCGTACAGGGTGTCACTTGGCCCTACCGTGAACGGGCCCACTTGCTGTTGAACAAACCTGCTGGTTACGAGTGTTCTCAAAAGCCCAGCATGTATCCGAGCATTTATACCCTGCTGCCTGCGCCGTTGCGCACGCGGGGTGGTGGGGCGGCTGCCGGTGTGCAGGCGGTGGGTCGGCTGGACCAAGACACCACCGGACTGCTGCTGCTGAGCGACGACGGCGCGTTCATTCATCGCCTGAGCGCACCGCGCCACCACGTGCCCAAACGCTATGTGGTCACCACCCGTCACCCGCTGGACGAGGGCCAGTTGTCGCGGTTGCGGTCAGGGGTGGTGCTGGACGACAGTCCGATTCCTGTCCGCGCCGCTGCTGCGCATTCCACAGGACCAACCGAACTCCAACTCACCTTGACCGAGGGCAAATACCACCAGGTCAAGCGCATGATCGCTGCCGTGGGCAACCGCGTGGAGACCCTCCACCGGGCACAGATTGGCGATTTGGTGTTGTCGTCAGAAGACGTGCCTCCTGGTCGGTGGCGGTGGTTGACCGAGGACGAAATTGCCCGATTGCGCCGACCTAGCCAAAGCGGTGCCTCCTGAAGCCGTTCCAGTTGGCCCTTTACAAACGGAGTCGTGTCCCCCATGAGCCCTTTGTTCGATGCGTTCTGGCGTGCTGCAGCCTATTGTTTGCACCCTCGCGTGGTGGCGCTGTCGGTTTTGCCGGTGGTGCTGATGGTTGCGCTGGCACTGGGCCTGGGCTACTGGTTCTGGCACGACGCCGTCGCCGCGGTCAGCAGTTGGCTGGAGGCGAACGAACTCCTGGCAACCGCCTTGACCTGGTTGACGGCGAATGGTTGGTCAAAGCTCCAGTCTGTGGTGGCACAGTTGGTGGTCGTGCTGCTGGCCGTCCCGCTGGTCGTGGTCACCTCGTTGCTTTTGGTGGGCTTGCTGATGACGCCGTCCATGGTGTCCTTGGTGGCCGAGCGCCGGTTTCCCCGATTGGAGCGCCGTCGGGGCGCTAACTGGTGGCACAGCTTGGGTTGGTCATTGTTGTCCACCCTGCTGGCGGCCTTGGCCATGCTGGCGTCGTTGCCGCTGTGGCTGGTGCCGCCATTGGTCATGGTGCTGCCCCCACTCATTTGGGGTTGGCTCACCTACCGGGTGTTTGCCTTCGATGCCCTGGCCGAGCATGCCAGCGCATCCGAACGTCAACGCCTTTTTGCAGAGCACCGGGTGGCTTTTTTGGCCATGGGGGTCATGACCGGATACCTCGGGGCACTCCCCAGTTTTCTTTGGGCATCCGGAGCGATGTTCATCGCCATGGCGCCGCTGATCGTTCCGGTGGCGGTTTGGCTGTATGCGCTGGTTTTTGCGTTTTCTTCGCTGTGGTTTGCCCATTTCGCTTTGGCGGCCCTGCACCGGTTGCGCACGCAGGAACCGGCCGATCCGTCCACGGATCGGCCGGCGGATGGGTTGCCGCCACCGTCATTAACCCCTTCATTGCCCGCCCCCGGCCCCCATGTCTGAAGCCCTCCAGTTGACCGTTCCCGCATTCGGCGCCATCGTCATCGGCGACGAAATCTTGTCTGGACGCCGGACAGACCGCCATTTGCCCAAGCTGATCGAGCTGCTCGGTGAGCGGGGGCTGGCGCTGGCCTATGCCCATTGGGTGGGCGACGATCCGGACCGCATCACGGCATTGTTGCGCGTGGCGGCACTCACTCCCGACGTGGTCTTTGTGTTCGGCGGCATTGGCGCCACGCCCGATGACCACACCCGCCAGTGCGCGGCCCGGGCACTCGACGAGCCCATGGCCCTGCATCCCGATGCCAAACGGCTCATCACCGCGCGCATGGTGCAGATGGCGGAGCAACAGGGGCAGGCCTGGGACCCTGATCATCCGGATTCCATTCGCCGTTTGGAAATGGGCGTGTTCCCGGTGTCGGCGCAGATCATTCCCAACCCTTACAACCAAATCCCAGGCTTTTCCTGCAGAGGTCGGGGTGGGGCGCATTTGCATTTCGTACCGGGTTTTCCGGTGATGGCCTGGCCCATGGTGGCCCATGTTCTGGACCACACCTGTGCCCAATGGTTCGCCCCGGGGCAGCGGGCCGAGCGTTCGGTGATCGTTTATGGTGCGATGGAGGCCAGCCTTACCCCGCTGATGGAGTGCATCGAGCGGGTGCATCCACAGGTCAAAGTGTTCAGCTTGCCCAGTGTCGATCACCCCGAACACGGCCGTCACATCGATCTCGGCGTGAAGGGACCCGCATCGGCCGTGTCGTTGGCATTTGCCGATCTGCGCGCCGGCTTGGTGGAGATGGGTGTCGCATTGGGCCCCGAAATGGTGCGTCATTGAAATCCCCAAAATGGGGATTTATTTGCACAAATATGGCGCGCATGGTGTCGAATGCCTCGCGCCCCTCGCCAAGTTTGTGCGCCAGACGAGCGAAGTCAGCGGCGGCTCACTGCATTCCAGTGTGCATGGGTTGTGGCACAAAAGCTGCTTAAACTGAGGGTCCGATTTTCAACCCGCAAGCACTTTCAGGAGATTTCTGATGGCCAAGACCGTCGCAGACGTGATGCAAATGGTGAAAGACAACGACGTGAAGTTCGTTGATTTCCGGTTCACCGACACCCGTGGCAAAGAGCAGCACGTGACCGTGCCCATCTCGGCCTTCGATGAAGACAAGTTTTCTTCCGGTCATGCGTTCGACGGCTCCTCCGTTGCGGGCTGGAAAGGCATCGAAGCGTCGGACATGCAACTCATGCCCGACCCCAACACCGCCAACATCGATCCCTTCTTCGAAGAAACCACGCTGTTTTTGCAGTGCGACGTGATCGAGCCCGGCGACGGCAAGGCGTATGACCGCGATCCCCGTTCCATTGCCAAGCGTGCCGAGGCCTACCTGAAAGCCTCGGGTTTGGGCGACACCGCCTACTTCGGTCCCGAACCCGAATTTTTCATTTTTGACGGTGTGCGCTGGAACAACGAGCCCGGCCGCGTGATGTTCGAGATCGAGGAATACGAGGCACCCTGGAACAGCGGTGCCAAGCTCGAAGGTGGCAACCGTGGGCACCGTCCCACCGTGAAGGGCGGCTATTTCCCCGTGCCGCCCGTGGACAGCACGCAGGACATGCGTGCCGAGATGTCGCTGATTCTGGAGAGCTTGGGCATTCCGGTGGAAGTGTTCCACCACGAGGTGGCTGGCGCCGGACAAAACGAGATCGGCACCAAGTTCTCGACTTTGGTGGAGCGCGCCGACTGGACCCAAGTGTTGAAGTATGTGGTGTGGAACGTGGCCAACAGCTACGGAAAGACCGCGACTTTCATGCCCACGCCTTACGCAGGCGACAACGGCTCGGGCATGCACGTGCACCAGTCCATCTGGAAGGACGGCAAAAACCTGTTTGCCGGTGACGGCTATGCCGGACTGAGCGACTTTGCGCTGTACTACATCGGCGGCATCATCAAACACGCCCGTGCCTTGAACGCCATCACCAACCCTGGCACCAACAGCTACAAGCGCTTGGTGCCTGGTTTTGAAGCGCCGGTCAAGCTGGCCTACTCCGCTCGCAACCGCTCCGCCTCCATCCGCATTCCTTATGTGGCCAATCCCAAAGGTCGCCGCATTGAGGCCCGCTTCCCCGATCCATCGGCAAACCCCTACCTGTGCTTCTCTGCACTGATGATGGCGGGTTTGGACGGCGTGGAAAACAAAATTCACCCCGGTGAAGCCGCGACCAAAGACCTGTACCACCTGCCGCCTGAGGAAGACAAGCTGGTGCCCACCGTGTGCCACAGCCTGGATCAGGCGCTGGAGTACCTGGACAAGGACCGTGCGTTCCTGACCAAAGGCGGTGTCTTTACCGACTCCATGCTGGACGCCTACATTGAACTGAAAATGCAGGAAGTCACCCGCTTCCGCATGGCGCCGCATCCAGTTGAATACGACATGTACTACAGCCTGTAAGCGTTGCCGACAGCGCCCCCAGGACGAGGACGGCTTTGGCCGTCCTTTTTCATTCTGTTGGACGGATGCGCATCCTCTCAGGGGAGTGATTTGGAGCATACTGGCCATTTTCATGGGTGTCTCCTTTTGTCTGGACTTTCCGCAATGACCGGATTTGCTTCTCTCCTGTACCCCTCGGTGCGCGTTATTGTTTGTTTTGGCGCTGCAGTCGTGACTTTGGCGCCCACTTGGGCCCAGGATGCGATTTACCGCTGTGGCAGCGAGTACACCAACAACCCCACCCCTGCACAAAAGAAGGAATGCAAGCTCCTCGAAGGCGGTGCAGTGACTGTCGTTCCTGCGGCTAAGCCGGTGAGAAGCTCTGCGGTCAAGCCAGCAGGAGGGGGGACTGCGGCGGCGGTGCCTGCTGCCGATCAGCCCAGGGTCGATCCTGCACAGCAGCGCGCCAGGGACAGCGACGCCCGAGCCATTTTGGAAGCTGAGCTCAAAAGGGCGGAAGCTCGTCTGGCCGATTTGCAACGCGAGTACAACAATGGCCAGCCCGAGCGGCGCGGGGAAGAAGTCCGTAACGTCGCCCGTTATCAGGAGCGGGTGGCAGACCTCAAAGCACAAATGGCTCGAGCCGAGAGCGATGTTGCGGGTATACGCCGCGAACTGCAGCGTGCAGGCGGAGGAAGCGGCGCAGCCAATGCGGCGGTTGGTCTTCGGTGAGTCCGATGCCTCGTTGAGTCAATGTCCCCGTCTGTGCCACCCAGTGCCGCCGCGCCGTTCCAGGCGCTCGATTTGTTGGCCACTTTGGTGGCCGTCGTTGGAGCCAATGGCACGATTCGTTACGTCAACGCGGCTTTGGAAGACGCCTTGGGACTGTCGCGTCGAGCCGTGACCGATCAGGCATTTGCCGATTTCTTCACCGAGCCTGCGTTGTTGACCAACGCCCTGGACGGCGCCCGTGGCAATGAGTTCGCGGTGTTGCGCTACGACGCTTGGCTCAAGTCGCTTCACCGAGACCCCCTGCCGGTGCATGTGGTGGTGGCCCCTAGTGAGGCGCCCGATGAGGTGGTGGTGGAGTTGTTGCCGCTGGAGCAGCAGTCTCGCCAGGACCGGGAGGAGCGGCTCATCGGTCAGGCGCAGGCCAACAAGGAACTCATCCGCAACCTGGCGCATGAGATCAAAAACCCGCTGGGTGGCATTCGTGGTGCGGCGCAACTGTTGCAGATGGAACTGACGTCGCGCGAGTTGATCGAGTACACCCAAGTCATCATTCACGAGGCCGATCGCCTGCAAACCCTGGTCGATCGACTGCTCGCGCCGCACCGACGGCCCCACGTGGTGGGGGACGTGAACATTCACGAAGTTTGCGAGCGGGTGCGCACCCTGATCTTGGCCGAGTTCCCCAGAGGGCTTTCGGTGGTTCGGGATTACGACATCTCCCTCCCGGAATTTCGCGGAGACCGGGAGCAATTGATTCAGGCGGTGTTGAACATTGCTCACAACGCTGCACAGGCCCTGAGCGAGCGCCGTGCGGCGGGCGATGCGCAGATCGTCTTCCGCTCCCGTGTGGCCCGGCAGGTGACGTTCGGCAAGCAGCGTTACCGGCTGGCACTGGAATTGCATGTGATCGACAACGGGCCTGGCGTGCCGGACTCGATCAAAGACCGCATCTTCTACCCCCTGGTGTCAGGGCGAGACGGCGGCTCCGGACTGGGGCTGACGCTGGCCCAGACCTTTGTGCAGCAGCATCACGGATTGATCGAGTGCGACAGTGAGCCGGGTCGCACGGATTTCAAAATCCTGATTCCGCTGCCCTGATCCCGGCTTGCCCGCTTGGCAGGGCGGGCGGAAGCAGGGCACAGGGTCGGCAAGAGGAAACAAAGGAAGCGCACGCATGAAACCCATCTGGATCGTGGACGACGATCAGTCCATCCGCTTCGTTCTGGAGAAGGCCTTGGCGCGCGAGAATCTGCCCACCCGCAGTTTCATCAACGCCCAAGAGGTGCTGGTCGCGTTGGATGACGACGGTGACGACCTCGGCCCACAAATTCTGGTCAGTGACATCCGGATGCCGGGTGGATCGGGGCTGGACTTGCTCGAGAAGGTAAAAAAGCGCCTGCCGGGCTTGCCCGTCATCATCATGACGGCTTTCTCTGATCTGGACAGCGCCGTGTCTGCTTTCCAGGGGGGGGCTTTTGAGTATTTGCCCAAACCGTTCGACCTGCCGAAGGCGGTGGAGTTGATCCGCCGCGCGGTAGAGGAGAGCCAGCGTGAGGAGGTGGCCGAGGAGCGCATGGCCGCCGCTCCAGAAATGTTGGGCCAAGCGCCGGCCATGCAAGACGTTTTCCGGGCCATTGGCCGCCTCAGCCAGAGCAATGTCACGGTGATGATCACGGGTGAGTCTGGTTCTGGAAAGGAACTGGTCGCCCGTGCATTGCACAAGCATTCGCCCCGCGCCAGCGGGCCGTTCGTGGCCATCAACACTGCTGCGATCCCCAAAGACTTGTTGGAGAGCGAGCTGTTTGGTCATGAACGAGGTGCATTTACCGGTGCCCAGACCATGCGCCGCGGCCGGTTCGAGCAGGCGGAGGGCGGGACTTTGTTCCTGGATGAAATTGGCGACATGCCCTTTGACCTGCAGACTCGGCTGTTGCGTGTTCTGTCGGACGGGCATTTTTATCGCGTGGGCGGCCACAGTGCCGTCAAGGCCCATGTGCGCGTCATTGCTGCCACCCATCAAAACTTGGAGCAGCGGGTGAGAGATGGGATTTTTCGTGAAGACTTGTTCCACCGCCTGAATGTCATTCGGCTTCGACTCCCCGCCTTGCGGGAGCGGCGCGAGGACATTCCCATGCTCACCCGTCATTTCTTGGGCCAAAGCGCGAAGCAGTTGGGCGTGGAGCCCAAGCGCATCGCCGATACCGCTTTGCAGCGCCTCTCTGCCTTTGATTTTCCAGGCAATGTTCGCCAGCTGGAGAACGTGTGCCATTGGCTCACCGTCATGGCGCCTGCCCAGGTGATTGAGGAAAAGGATCTGCCGCCCGAGGTGTTGGCGAATCGGGCGGGCGCAGACGGCCTGCATGCGCTTCAGGCGCCGCTGTCCGCTGCAAATCGTCCTCTCGACCCCCAGCAGACGCTGGCTGCTGGGCCCGCTGCATCCGTTTTGTCGTCAACCGAAGGTCCAGTGGGTGCTTTCACTTCCTCCGCACCGGTGGCTTCGCGGTTGCCTGCGGAGCCCGTTCCAGGTGCATCTGTTTCAAATTTGCCGGTTGACGGCGTGCATCAATTGTCCGACGGCGGATCTGCGGATTGGCTCAGCGGTTTGCAGGACGAGGCCCAGGCCCTGTTGTCCAAAGGACGGGATGATGTTTGGGACGTGTTGACCCGAAAATTTGAGTCGCAATTGATTCTTACCGCATTGGCCAACACCCGGGGGCGTCGCATTGAGGCCGCCCAGCGATTGGGCATCGGGCGAAACACCATCACCAGAAAAATTCAGGAGCTGAACCTGGAGGGGTGAGGTGTCGGTGTGCCCGCCTCACAGGGGCCGTTTGCACGGTGTTTGTGCATGGTTTGTGGCTTTTTCATCTTCAAGGTGCACGGGTTTTCATTTCCACAAACCGGGGCGTGGTGGCTTGGGATTCCCGCTAAAGTAAGGCCATGAATCCCCCTATCCCTTCTGGACACGGTGGCGCACAGGCCACGGCCTCAGCCAATGCAGCCGCGGCGAGTTTCGCCTCGCTTGAGGCGGCGTTGGGCTATTTGTCGGCGTCCGAGGTTGAGCAGGTGCGTCAAGCGTATCGGTTTGCCGATCAGGCCCATTTGGGCCAGTTGAGGAAGAGTGGCGATCCCTACATCACCCACCCGATTGCGGTCGCGGTGCAGTGCGCCGAATGGAAGCTGGACGCCCAAGCCCTGATGGCGGCCTTGATGCACGATGCGATGGAAGATTGCAGCGTTTCCAAGACAGACTTGATCGAGCAGTTCGGCTCGACGGTTGCGGACTTGGTGGATGGGCTGACGAAAATCGACCGACTGGATTTCGACACCAAGGAGCAGAACCAGGCGGAATCTTTTCGCAAGATGCTGCTGGCCATGGCGCGTGACGTTCGTGTCATTCTCATCAAGTTGGCCGATCGCAGCCACAACATGCGAACCCTGGGCGATATGCCCCGCAGCAAATGGGGCCGTATCGCCCGTGAAACCCTTGAGATTTATGCGCCCATCGCCTACCGTCTGGGACTGAACGCGACGTTTCGGGAGCTCCAGGATTTGGCGTTCAAGCACCTGCACCCCTGGCGCTATACGGTGCTGGCCAAGGCCATTACCCGTTCCAGGGCGCGCCGCCGCGACCTGATTCAGAAAGTACGAGAGGAGGTCAAGTCCGAGTTGGGCAAGTTTGGGTTGACCTCAACGATCATCGGTCGCGAGAAAACCCTCTTTTCCATTTACCAAAAGATGCACGGCAAGCATTTGTCGTTTGCGCAGGTGACGGATCTGTACGGTTTTCGAATCGTGTTTGACAGCCTGATGGCGTGCTACACCGGCATGGGTGTGTTGCACCAGATGTACAAGCCTTTGCCGGGCAAGTTCAAGGACTACATCGCCATTCCAAAAAACAACGGCTACCAGTCGATTCATACCACCCTGGTTGGGCCCTTTGGAACCAACGTGGAGTTTCAACTTCGCACGGCGGAGATGGACGTCGTGGCGGAGTCGGGCGTGGCGGCCCATTGGCTGTACAAATCTGGAGAAGTGGAGGGCGCGGCGCGCGGCGCGCTCGGTTCCCAGTGGTTGCAGTCGTTGTTGGACATTCAGCACGAGACCAAAGACGCCGCTGAGTTTCTTGACAACGTCAAAGTTGACCTGTTCCCCGACGCCGTTTACGTGTTCACGCCCAAAGGCAAAATTTTGTCGCTGCCTCGCGGCGCCACCGTGGTGGACTTTGCCTATGCCATCCACAGCGACATCGGTCATCGGATGGTGGGCGCCAACATCAACAACAACTACGCTCCGCTGCGAACGGAGCTGAAGAACGGGGACACCATCGAAATCATGACCGCGCAGGCGCAAAACCCCAATCCAGCTTGGTTGGGCTTTGTGCGAACCGGCCGTGCGCGTTCGAAAATTCGCCATTTCCTCAAAACCGTCGCACATGAAGATTCGCTGAACATCGGTGAGAAGATGTTCGTTCAGGCCCTGCGATCCGAGGGCGTCTCGCCCGTGCCGGACGAGACAGGCGCTTACGCCCATGCTTGGGAAAAGCTGCTCAAGTTCACGGGCAACAAAACCAGCGTCGATCTTTACACCGACATCGGCACGGGCAAACGCATTGCGACCATGGTGAGCAAAAAAATGGCCGCCCTGTTGACCGAGGTGGGTTACAAGCCAGACATGGTGCTCATCAGTCAGGAGCGTTACTCCCCCCAGCCCGATGCCATCAGCCAGGGGGTGGTCACCCTGGACGGCGGGGAGGGCGGCTCGGTGCATTACGCGCCATGTTGCGGCCCGATTCCGGGCGATCGAATCGTGGGCTACCTGGGCCGTGGTGAGGGTTTGGTCATCCACACCGAGGAGTGCTTGGTCGGACGTCGCCTCTTTGCTCGAGACCGGGAGCGTTTTCTTGAGGTTGAGTGGTCAGAGGAAACCACCCGTACCTTCGAGACCGCGATCGTTGTGACCGTTGAGAACGGTTCGGGTGTTTTGGCTCGCGTCGCTTCTGCATTGGCCGCGGCGGGTGCGGACATCACCCATGTCACCATGCACGACGAGCGGGCCCAGCAGGCCACCGATCTGCGATTCACCATTTCCGTTCGCGACCGCACGCATCTGGCTGCTGTGCTGAGCACGCTCAAGCGAACACCGTCTGTGTTGCGGGCTCAGCGCGCGCGACGACTCAAGCCGCATTGACCCGCCGCGCTTGTTTCACAACAACGCGCCGGACGTCTTTGTCCCCCGATCAGGGGGCCAGCCGCTCACGGCACCACTGGCCCGGTGCCACGAGCCGGTACCGCAGCCGGTCGTGCAGGCGGCTGGGGCGGCCTTGCCAGAACTCCCAACGGTCGGGCCGCAGGCGGTAGCCGCCCCAATGGGGTGGGCGCGGTGGGTTCAGCAAAAACTGGGCGCCGTACTTCGCCGCCTGGGTGACCAGTTCTGCCCGGCCACCGATCACTTGGCTCTGTGGACTTGCCCATGCCCCCAACCGACTGTCAAGCGGTCGGCTGTGAAAATACGCGTCGCTTTCATCGGCGGCAACCGGCTCAACCCGGCCTTCAATCCGGACCACCCTTTCCAACTCCACCCAATGAAACTGCAGCGCCGCCCACGGATTGCCGGCCAGCTCCGTTCCTTTTCGGCTTTGGTAATTGGTGAACCACACGATCCCCCGTTCGTCGTAGCCCTTGATGAGCACCACGCGGGTGCTGGGCCTCAAGTCGCTGCCCACCGTTGCCAAGGTCATGGCATTGGGCTCTGGCAGTTCGCTTTGAATCGCTTCGTTCATCC
>JACCDH010196209.1_pt1 | contig 15959 bp, 15 predicted proteins | sample 7442481 | NCBI WGS metagenome assembly JACCDH01 (sample SAMN15323433, study PRJNA562643) | freshwater metagenome | isolation source: river surface water | place: USA:Blue River Watershed | collected 2017-08-15
GAGAGGTTTGTATAGGTGATTAGTGCATTTGAGTCATCAAGCCCTGGGACAGCTCCTTCGGCTAACCACCTAACCGGGGCCCCCGCGACTGGAGTGACACCGTCACTCATGAATACCTTGCCAGTCAAAAACGGCAAGTTGCTGGTCCAAGTAATAAAGACTGGAGAGTTGACCCAAGCGGTGGTTTGAGCATCTCGAATTGCGCGAACCCTGAAGCAGTAGAACTGCGCTTCTTCAAGATTGAAAACCGGAAGAGCGGTTAGGCCAGGACCGATGAAAGCATGGTGCTGGAAGGTACCTCTACATCCATTGGGGCCGACCGAAACTTGGATCTCTTGCTCGTAATCACCGATTGCAGTGTCATCCCAGTCGAGCCTTGCACGGTCTGTATAAAGGGCAGAACCAACATGATTGGTCAGAGCTCCACTCAAAGCAGTTGTTTCACTCGCACAAGAGCTCACCATCGCCGACACATTTAGGTGACCACCGGTGACCACCTTGCCACTGAGGCTCGGGTTAGTAACTGCCGTGGCCTTCAGTTTTTCGACGGCCTGCTGAGCGGTGATTCCTCGGTAGCTGGAGAGGCAAAGTGCGATCGCACCAGTAACGTGCGGAGCGGCCATCGAAGTACCCGAGAGCATGTCATAGTCACCGGGAACTGTAGACAAAACATTGGTTCCTGGAGCGGCAATATCTACAGCCGTGCCAGAGTAGTTTGAGTAGCCGGCAAGGTTACCGTTCTGCCCAATAGCGGCTACCGAAACAACACAGTCAAATGGTCTGTGAGGTGTGGTGCAGTCATACTCGGCTGGGTACTGGCTAAAAGAATCAAGATTTTGACCATCATTACCCGCAGCGGCAACAAACAGGATTCCAGCATCGCCACCGCGCTTGATGGCATCTTCGAGTGCCTTCGAGTAACCAGTTCCACCCCAAGAGTTATTGGAGGCAATGATGTCCAAGCCCTTTTTGGTTCGAAGCATTGTCACGTAATCGATAGCGCGGATTGCATCAACCGTTGTTGAAGCGCCTTGCTGGTTGGCGATCTTTGCCGAGATCAAATTCACATTCCAAGTGACACCGGCAACACCGACTCCATTGCCACCAACAGCACCTATAGTTCCTGCAACGTGAGTACCGTGTGGGTGCTCCCCTGCATCAAAAACCGATCCGTCGCCGTTTAGAAAGTCATATCCATTGATGTCATCAAGAAACCCATTGGCATCATCATCAATACCGTTGCCAGCAATCTCACCCGAGTTAACCCAAATGTTTGCTGCGAGATCCGGGTGAGTCACATCAATACCCGAGTCAATGACTGCGATGTAAACAGCCTTGGATCCGGTGTAACCATTTGCCCAAGCTCCAGAAGCATTGGCTCCGAAGGAGCTTGAGGCTGAGGTTCCGAGTAGACCCCAGGTTTCCTCTGAGACAACCCTTGGGTCATTCGAAGTGTCTTGAAGCTCAACCAGGTAGTTAGGCTCAGCAAACTCGACGTTTTCCTGCTTGGCCAGGGTCTCAAGTTGAGCAGTATGACTAACAAAAGGGTCAAGAGTTACTTCGTATAGACCAGGGCTGTTTTCACCAACAGCTTCAGCATCCCAGTAGCCAAGTGAGGTTAGGTAGTCAAATGCATTGACATTACCCTTTAGCTGCACGAGTGCAGATCCCTTGGCGGAGCCCTCTATCGGTGCCGCATAAGAGGGCACTCCACCCACCAAAGTAGCCACCAAGCTAACCGATGCAGCAATAGTTAGATTTCTGAGTGCTGAGCCAAGCATCGAACCCCCTATGTCACTTCAAAAGCTACTTCTTGATAGGGACTTTTTGGAGTGGAGTCTTTGGGGGACAAAACGGAAGAACCAGGTTCTGGAGCGAGGTGTTTAGCTTCCCACTTGGCATTCAGCTGCGCGTGGTTTTATCCTCGAAGTTTGCATTTTCTAGCCGATTGCAATCCGACTTTTCGTAAGTTCTCATAATCGATGAACCCCCGAATTACAAGTGCGAGGTTTTGGGTTCTCCCTCGGGCAACGATTCGCAAAAACACAAATAGCGAGCGCCGAATTCTTCCTCAATGTTTAGTTGTTTATGGCGAGATTAATCCACTGTGCCGACAATTTGCTACCAATTGCTATCAGTCCCTGACTGGAGATAGTGAGTTGAATGCTTCAATTCCTTACCTACGCAAGACAGCCCCGCAGCCAGTCATCCAGCCCTAATTGAGTGAATGCTGCGCCATGGCTGTGGTAGTAAGGCTCCGCATGTGCATTGCGGTATTGATACGAGTCACCGGTGCTTATCTTTACGGCGAGGCTTTCCGCATACCAGAGGATTCCTCAGGCCTATTGACCATCGAACGCAATTCCGCCCATCGCCCCTCCGATTTTTGCGAGGAGCGCATATGGACCTGTCTCGGTGGTAGCAAAAATGAATTCCCCTCGAATTTTCTGACTGGGCTTCAAAGTTGCCCATAGCATCGGGCCTTCGTATGTGTCAGTGCCCAATCCAGCAAGACCGTTTGCATCGTAAAGCGACAGCATGAGTAGGGGGTCTATAGCGTGGGTGAGGGTAGATTCGTTTTCAACGGTCAGGTCAAATTTGAAACACGAGATTTTCTGTCCATCAAAGTATCGCCAAGTCGAATCGTCTTCCAACGCAACACCTTCGCTAAGGCTGCAACGTTTCACAGAGTTCAAATTGAATCTCACCCCATCGATGTCAAATGAGTCTGCCGCGGACCATTGAGGAGCCGTATAGTTCGCGCTAAGAGCTTCCATAGCTGCTCTAGCAGTCTTCATGTCCTGCGGGTTCACGGATATTTCATTGTTTACAGACGTTACTTCGTAGCCAAACGCAATGGACCTAGGAGTTGAATTCGCCTCGGGCTTGAATATTAGGTTGAATTCAGCACCCGTCTGAGGTGCGATATTGATAGCTGAGTAGTAAGAATTCGGGCTTCGCCTGCCCTCTTCATCGACGAGGTCAAAATACGCCGAAGGGGCTACTGCCATAGATTGGTCGTTAAAGGCTGCAACTCGCGCTACTAAATACTCTCCGACCGAGCGAACATCAATGACGGTAATGATTGTCCCGTCGCTCATACGATGCAAGACTTCAGGAAGTTCGTCCTGTGCCGCATCCATGCTTTCTGACACACTAGAGGAAGTCGATTCTTGCGAAACTGGCGAAGTCGTTTCAGCTGGTCCGCTTGAATTTTCTGAGGCAGAGCACCCGCCGATAAAAAAAACCAAAGCCATTGCAAGAGTTGGCAAAAGTTGAAAATTTCTCAAAAGGCCCCCAAGGTATTTGATGATAAAGAGATTACCCAATTTTCCACCTGACCTATATCGAGACCCATCTCTTTAGCGATTTTCGGCAAGCGAATCTTGAAAAGTGAAAAGTTCACTTGGTGCCAAGTTTCGGGTTTACCTAGTGATTCGATACGCCTAAACACGACATGGATTGCGCCGAATTCTTCCTGATTGTTTGGCCTCTGGGGTGACATTATTCAAAGCAACAGACAATTTGCTACCAATTGCTACCGCCAGAAACGAACTCGGTGAATCTGATAGCTTGTAATCATGGGGGCAAAAAAACTCGGAGCAATCCTTCTTCTATGCGCGTCACTGATGCTTTCTGGATGCTCGGTCGATGTGAGTCAACCGCTCGAAAGTGTTGAAGCAAGCTCCAGCCCCAGCGAAAGCGCTGAGGTGCCCAATGCGACCTTCCAAGATGCTGAAAATCTGGACCTCAACACAATAATTGTCCCAACAGTTTCCGAGTACTGCGCCGCCTCAGAAAAAGCTATTCTTCGTTTTGACCTGCGCAAATACAAAGAAGTTTTGGATGGGTATCGTGAGTCCGAAGGTTGGGATTATCTGCTCGATGAACGCTACCTGCAAAGCGGGGGCACTCCTCCTTGGGAGCTTTCAGTTGGAGGCCCGTCCCTTGTTGCAGCTAGGCGAATCGTGGCTGCCGATAGTCGACCTCTAGTCCAACAGCTAGAGAGGATAAACAGACGCAAATTCAACGAGTTCGTCGATATGGTGTTTCAGAAAGTTCTCGATGAGTGTTCTCTGAGAGCTGCCTACATGGAGCGCAGGGAGCTCCTGAGCGAAGGAAAGTTACTCGTTGCAGCAACCCAGCGGAGTAAGAGCGCAGAAGTGCAGGAGGCTAACCCCCCTAAGGCAGAAGTTGCGTGGAAGGACTGGGGTCCAAATCTCCAATGGCGGTGGGGTGACGAATGTGAACTTGGGTTCGGCACTTGCAAAGTCGTCGAAGTCAAGAGCGAGCTTGCATGCTCATCCCTCTATGTTGAGGCCAATTTCCTTCTAGAACGAACTGTGGTTACTTCCGCAATAGATTCAATTCGGAATCTCGCGCCAAGACAAACAGCGAGGTTAGAGATGAGAAGTGTTGATAGTGCTGACTCAGTAGTCATCAGTGAGATTACGTGCTTTGGGTAGCGAGACCGGAACGTTTGTCTCATCGGTCAGTTTCGACTGTCCTGTGCACATTTTTCGCACCAGTAACTTACTTCTCCCCCAAGCACCAAGGGTTCAACGAGCCAAAGTTCGCATATTAGGCAAATAGCTTTCACATTAAAAGGATGCACTTTCCTGACACTTCCCGCTCATGCTTATCCACAGATAAATCTTGATTCGGGTTTACAAAATGCCACAGCCATGCTTGACCATCTCAACATGCAACCCAAAATTCCGCGGTGACTTCAAAGACGCTAAAAAACTGGGTGCCCAGCCCAAGAAAACTTAGCGAGTCCCGCCTAGCGCTTCATAAGCAAGAAGCACATTCGATAATGCCTTCTTCTCCGAAGCACGCACCGTTCGTTCCTCGTAGAAGTTGTCATCATTTATGTATCGAATGCGCGTGGATTTTGACTTGATTATTTTCTCGAGCATCGCAAAGTCTGCAGAGGTCGGGTCATGGTCATACCACTCCCAAATGTCCCCACTACCGTTGTCGCGCTTGATGTCGTCATAGTCTGGTGTGAACGTGTACTTCGTGCCATCAACATTGACCTGAATCCACTCGAAGAAATGCCAGTTTGAGTCAAACATCATAAATCGCAATTTCAACCACGGTGCCGAACCCTCGCGCTTTCCCATGTACAGAAGGAATTTGTCTCCGGCATAGCGTGAGTACGTGCCTCTGTCGTAATACCAATTAATCCCTTCGAAGGTATCTGAATTGACGTACATCGCCCTTATGGCGCGCTTTCGGGCCTCCTCTTCAGCTGCCTTCTTCGCTTTGGCGGCCGCAGCTATGAGCTTGTCAATCCGCTTGTACTCGGCTGTAAGCACCTTGCTATTCGGTAAGTCAACTAAGGCTAGGTCCACGACACCTTTAGCACCGGTCAAGTCTCTCTCTCGCAATAAGCTATCGACTTTTTTGCTGACCTTAGATTCATACGCCTTCGTAATTTGGGATGAGACAGATTCCAAATCTTTCTCATCGTAGAAATCTAGTTCGTATGTTGAGCGCAGCGCATCCAGTCCCTTTTCCGGACCTGATGCTGCGAGAACAGCTTTCAATGCTTCAATCCTGAGAGGCAATGCTCTGGATGAAAACCCAGCAATCAACTCTGGGCTGATTTGCAGGCCGTAACCTAGCAAAGTGAGATTGTGCTCGAGGATGGTTTCAGCCTCCTCAAACGACAACTCGTCAACCCTCAGTTCTGTCAAGTAATCCTCGAATGCGCCCGTTAGCTCTTGGGATATCTCCGAGAATCGTGCATTTGTTGAAGGAAGGTTGCCGAGATACTTTATGGCTACAGCCCAGTCGCCTCCGCGGACGGCTACCTGCAGCTTTGATTCAACGTCTCTTGCCAAGCTGCCTTCAACGACGCGCTTTTCGAGTTCGGAAACTACTGGGCTCTCAGGGAAAAGAGCCTCGGCTTCTGCCAGATAGGCATCCGCTAGGGCGAAATCACCCTCGGTAATACTTTGCTCGGCCTTAGAAGTGAGCTCACTAAATTGAGTTCTTGCATCCACACATCCAGTGGTCGAGACCAGCAAAATCAGAGTTACTACCCAAGCAATCTTGCCTCGCAAGGACCCTCCAATAACTTGGTTTGAACTACTAGTAACCGTTCTGTTCGACGCCGTAAACAGCTTGCTCTTCAGTGAAGCCCTCGAACAAGAGTTGGTCTATTAGTCCTTGCCGAGAAAAAGACTGGGAACTTAGGTAGCTTTTAGCTTTCAGAGCAGCTTGCTCCATCCAGTCCACTTCCACATTGGCCACACCGAAATCGGCCTCTTCTTCTGTGAATTTCTCAAAAATCAGCTGGTCATAGAGCCCCTTTGCAGAAAAAGCCATGTTGCTTAGATAGCTTTCAGCTTTGAGGAGGGCTTGCTCTTTCCAGTCGACCTTGAGGACGTCCACGGCGTACTCACTGTCTTCTTGCGAATAGTCCTCAAATAGAAGCTGGTCAACTAAACCAAGCTTTGAGAACCCCTGAAACTTCAGGTAGCTTTCAGCTTGCTCGCGAGCATTGGTTTGACCTGTAGTTTCATTCGGATATTCCGCAGCCGACTCTGTCTCTTCCGACGTCGCGGACTCCTGAGTCACGCTTTCGCTAGAAGTGTTCGCAACATCAGAGGAGGTACTCCCTCCATTCATTGCATTTGAAAGAATGCCTAAGGCAATTAATGCACCGGGAATGATGAAGCGTTTCTTCGCATACCAAGGGCGCAGAGCTTTCTTTCGAGCCTTCTCCTCGGCAATCTCAATTTTCAGTTGCTTCTCTGCTTCATTCACGTTGTGCCCCCGTCGTCATCCCCACGCTACTCTCAGCTGCACCCGGAGCGAAATCTATGAGAGGTCATCTTTTCTGGGGACATCTGTCAACGAATTCTTGTTGCCGAAGTCAAGGGTCTGGGCGATAGGGCCCAAGTTAGCGCCAATACTCCAGAGGGGGCCGCATGTCTCATAATCTGAACGCATTGAGACATTGAACGGAGAGTAACTTGAAGGAGACCATAGGTTTACGAACCGCAAATCTAGCCGTTTTTGTGACCTCACTGCTCGGCGGCGTTGGTCTAGCAGTGCTTGGGCTTACGCGAGGGCAGTGCATCTCTAACTGTGATGCTAGCGATGCATCCTACGTTTACAACCCATTGACAGTGGCGGCTGGCTTGGGGGTCATTCTCATCTCTTGGCTCGTCTACGAAATTGTGAAGGTCTTCGCGTACCACGTCGAAAATTCAAAGTCCTGAAACAAGAAGCTGAGAATCAGTCCGCACATTTGGGGACATAACCCACACTCGGAGCACACAACACCCCCTACCTAAAGTCGCTAGGTTTTGAGAAAGGTTGGACTCGCTGGTGCGTGATGCAGCTTGCAGCAAAACCAGAATGACTACATAAGGGTCCATCGAGCATCGAACTGGAGATGGTGAAATTGGAAATGATGTACTGTGCGGCTTGTGCCGAGCAAATGAGCAAAGATGCATATAGTTGCCCGAAATGTGGGCACCCAAATGCTGCAAAAGCTATCCCGACTCAATTGCCATCTCGAGTTACTGCAGGCGTTCTGGCGCTTTTGCTTGGTGGTCTCGGTGTCCACAAGTTCTATTGCAAAAAGGTGGGTTTGGGCTTCGTTTACCTACTTTTCTGCTGGACCTTGGTGCCTGCAGTTATTGCGTTCGTGGAGGGAATCATCTACCTAACGCAGGATGATGGAACATTCTGGATTAAGCAGGGCTTGGTTAGCCGTAAGTAGCGCCTAACTCAATGTCAAAGCCAAAACAGTCGGGGGTCGTTCTCCGTATTGAGTGCAATTACAGCCAGTCACTCGAATGGGCAAACTGGAACTACGTTGGCTGGTAGAACGCAAAGATTTGTTAGCTTCTTAATCGCAGCAATTCCATCAGCCCTGTCGTAGATGCCGTCAGGATTACCCTCATACAAGTCCGACTCGAGTGGATAGTAGCTGACCACCCCAATCACTTCACCCTTGCCATTGACGATTGGACCACCTGAGTTACCTTCGTTCAAAGGCGTATCAACAAAAACCTCTGTTGCATTTTGGTCACCGACCACCCCAAAGGAAACATATTGCTCCTGATTCCATGGGTAACCCATGGCAACAGCCCAATCACCTCGATTCACATCGCGTGAAGGAGTTAACTTTTGGCTTGCAAATCTTGCACCTAGGAGTGCAACGTCTGCTGAGCCTCCGGCCCCAAACGAGTAGCCGGTTGTTGATGACTTTCCAATGAGCTTTGCGGTGAACTTTCCTTGCTGGCCCTCTAGGGCAATAGAATCACCGACTTCGCACTGTTCAAAAACATGCGCGGCTGAAACTAAGTAAGTTTCGTAACCGGTCCCAAAATCAACGTCCAGCGCAAAAGCGGTACCGGAGTAATCTCCGCAGAAGACCTCGTAGACCGACCCGGACAAATCGTTGGCAAGCACCCTCGGATTTACCTCCGAGTCCATCTGAGAGGCAAGGATTACACCCAATACAGAAAAGAGTGGAATCAGCGCGAGTACAAAGATGGTGAAAGTCAATCTCGAAATACTTCTCCACGGCTTCAGCCGCACGTCCACTAGGTCTCCAGACGAGATGTCCGCCCAGTGGCCAGAAGAGTCATGCTTTCGCCTCAGTGTTAGGCGCTTTTTAGTTGAACTCATCCAACTGCCTCAATTCGGACAATCCGATTTAGTTTGCCCAGTTCCTCAACAAAATTGCCTTTTGAGTCCCAATCGACAATGGGCCCTTTTCCACCGCCAATCACCTCGATTACGTTGATTCCTCGTTCGCGAAGTAGTGCCGCGAAGGCTTCCGCGCGCTCCTTTGACAGCTCTAAGTCAGGACCATTCTTTTCAAACTCCTCCTTGGAGGAACCAGAGGCGGTGAAGCCAGTCACTGACAGCTCCTCGTCTCCACAACCGGAACTTAGAATCTGAGCGGCGATTTGCTCCGCACCTGCAACGGCCAAACCACGGTCTAGGAACTCGCTCGAATCTGGCTTGAACGCAAACCCGGACGTCTCACCGAGTGTGAATAAACAAATCTTCGCTATTGGGGCAATCGTCCCGGAGGCTGGAGCGTTGGCGGGTGCCTCAGTCCCGTAGGAAGCAAGTCCAAACTCCTTCGGAGGAGTCCCTCCACTTCTGGAAATGAGTTGTTGCCAGAAGTACCTCAAGATGTTCAAACTTTGCTGTTCAAGAGCTTGTCGGCCATCTGTCTGCTGCCCTAAGCCATCCCATGAAACCGTGATTCCGTCGAGATTCGGCAAAGCTTGGGCTTCCTCAAGCTTGTCCAAAATTTGGTCCACATCATCTGTGTTCGTAGGGAAAACCTTGGACATGTTAGGAGTTCCAGCAGTTTGCAGCCCATTAGAAAAGACGAATATTCGGCGTGACTCAGCCTCAGACAAAGTGCTCGCTGCGGTTCCGAGGGCAGCAATGAGGTCGACGTTTTCCTTGAGAGAACCAAGGGGCTCTGCTGTTTCAAAGAGGCATTCGTAAACCTTGCTCACCGCATTCTTGGCCCGACGAGACTTCTGCATTAAGTCAGTGTCAGTTTCTAGTTTTTCAGGCTCAAGGAAAACCCAATTTTTGTAAACAGGGCGGGGGGCACTGTCTGCGACAACAATTGAAAACTCAATTGGTGCATCAGAGGCCCTTGAGGGGAAAAGACCCGAAAATTCTTCGCTTTGTGCTATCGCACGTTCTGCAGAGGGGAAATCGTCACTGACTTGCACGACGACCGCCGATGAGGCAACGAGCTTTGCGTCGCCTTTCGGTGTCACCCCTGAGCCAAATTCACAACTAGACCCGAGGTCAGAAGAAATACAGGCCGACAATAAAACAGAGACCAAATACGCTGCTGTGACGAGTCCTAGCGAGCGTCTGATTTGGAAGCTTCTAATCAACTCATTTTTCCTTCATAGTAGGACTTTGTGAATTCAGGGTCCTTCATCTCATTTATTAGCGCTCTGCGGTACACGGATTTGGCCGCCTCGCCCAGCTCGAGTCGACTTGACCGGATTGAGACATCGAGTTCTTTGGTGAGTGCTTCGTGGGCTTCGTTCGCAAGTTCTAGAGCCTCGGTTTTTCTCGATATCGCTCGAGCGGTCAAGGCTAGCTTGCGGTCCATTTTGCGCAGCCGAATCTTGAGCTTTAGAGCTTCCACCTCGTGGGGGTTCTCTCGGAGTGAGGAGAACAGGAGCCAAGCTCCTAGCGCTGTAATAAGAATTATGTTCAAGAGATTGAATATGAGTTCATAGTTGCTGTTCCAAGCTACGTCGTCCTCTTCAAACAGTTGACGTATGTAAATGACTCGCACCCCGGTGATAACAACCACGAAGGTAATCCAAACAGCTGAAATGAGAAATATCTCGAGCCAAACAGCAACTTTTTTGTGCATCCCGCGGACAATCAGCCTGAATCTGATGCCGATGAAGTGGGGGAATATCACCTGAGCCGCGAGGGCCGGTACCGTCAGTGCTAAAGCCTCGCGGTCGCGGATGTTAATGCTTATGAATGAGCTCCAGATAATAAATGCATCCACCAGAGCAACAAAAGCAAACAGAAAATACTTCGAATAGAGCTTGAGCAGCGCGCTTCCGATGCCTACCAAAACCGGCATTTCACCGAGCCAGCGCAGACCATCTTTTCCGGATTCCTGACCCGCAAGAATGGCCGCTTGGGTTGCCAGTTGAGCGTCGAGCTGAGTCTTGCTTGCTTCAAGTTCGTGAAGCTTGTAATTGGCGCGATTGAGGAGATTTTCGGCTCGAATTTGTGCCTGTTTAGTCTTAGTTAGGAAACGACCAAAGCGCTGCTCGAGTCTGGTAGACATCAGCTCAAGGTGGCTATCCACTGCAGCTTCATATGGCATCTGAGAAATTTCCCGCTCAGAGAATAGATACTTGTCGTATGCCCCAGTCTCTCGGTCATAGACACCCGCGTTAGCACTTGCTGCTATGTACTGGTTGTCGTCGACGGGTGATGGAATGGGGACGGGCTTTTGGCTCCATTGGGGCCTGTATCTGTTCCTCCAAAAATCGAGCAGATTGTCAATCATTCGCCCTTACCTCTCGAGAAATCCAAATCAATCTCGGGCAGAGAAACGCCTTCGAAGACCGGGAGGTCGGCTTCTAACGAAACAGAGCCCCGCTTCCCCCCAATTCGCTTTCTCAAGTAAACACTGGTCAGCAGTTCGTAGTATGAAACCCAAGAGTCAAGCGCACTCTGTGCCTCAAGAGCTAACAACTCAAGAATTTTGGAATTAGAGGCAATCTGATTCTGCAAATCGTCTATTTTCCGTTTCTCAGTGGCCTGCAACCCAGCATTTTTATCTAAAAGTCGACCCTTCAGACCGGGGGCCAACCGAGCAAGCGCAGCTAGCTCGTTTTGATGGAAACGAAGGGAGGAATTCGCAACAGAAATCGCCTGCAGGAGTTGGCGCGCTTGTTCTAGATACCTCTGATTAACAGCATGTTGCCCCGCTTGGACCATGCTTTGAATGAAAAGTGTTGCATGGGTCGGCGTGCTGTCGAGAGCATCCTTGAATTTTCTTGCATCTCCACGGCCTAGGCTGTTTAGCCTCAGCCTTATCCAGAAGCGCACAGTCGCAGGGGCAAAGGTAAACATTTAGAGGTCGCGCTCCCTAGGTGTGCTGACTAACGAAGACTTAAAAATAGCCTTCACGCGTTTTCTTTTCTGTCCCCCAAAAAGAGGGGGGGCTGGTTCGGAGCTGTTCAGGGCGAATAAAACTGATGGATGCAGGTGTATGCCAGACTTGGGTCATGAAGACTTGCAACAGCTGCGGAGCGGAAAATGAAAGCAGTTTGGTCTATTGCCGCATGTGCGCTGGGACATTCTTTAAAGAGGAGATTTCGAGTCCGACAAACGAGTCCGCAGAGAGCGAGCTTCTCAGGAGAGCGGACGGTGTCAGGGTGTTCACCGTGCATGCTCCAGTCGGACTAAACATCGAGGAAGTTTTTGGGATTGTCTTCGGCAACAGCTCAAAACAGGCTTTTTGGGGCTTGAGCACGCAGGCCGATAGGCTATCGCGCGCCTATGACGCTGCACTCCTCAATCTCAAGTATGGGGCGGTGTTGCTAGGTGCAAATGCAGTAGTTGGTGTCACTTTTGCGCTCAACAACAGCACTGGCTCAAGTGCAGTCGGAATTGCTGGGAGCAGCGAGGCTGTCATGCTCATTGGAACTGCCGTAAGGATTCAGGAATGAAACCTCTGGAGTGCCTTTGAGGAGGCACGTGGGAGTGTCCTTGGAAAGGTGGGCAAAATTAGGCGATTTCTGAGCGTGTTTCTCGCAGCCGTTCTCGTTTTTGTGCCCTTATTACCGGCGAACAGTTCAACGCTTGATGGGTGTAAAGGGTCTGTCTGGGACAGTATTTACCCGAATGAATGCATCATAAGTGTCCACGATGGAGCTCGAACGATAGCAGGCATCTCGATTACGGAAAACGTTTATGAATGCAATGACAGGGCTTACGGAGTCGTTATTTCCACTGGAAACGACAGCCTAGGGTGGATAAAGATAAAGTCGGCAAAGCCATCCGGTGAATTAGCGGTGGGGTTGGTGGAATTCGAGCTGTGGCTCGTTCAGCAGTGCCTCGCTTGGAAGGACGCTTACTCCACAACCTTAACATTAGTGGGTCCTGATGGTGCAAGGCACCCCTCCACCGTCCACAGCAATTCTTTTAGTTATCGAAAAAAGCTTTCCGGTTCGATTAACTCATACTGCTTTTTGAATGTATGTGGGGACACAAGAATTCAAGGTAGCTTCAACATTCCTCAAGGCGCTCCAGCCGGCATGTATCGGCTGGAGTTTGAAGTGAAATCAAACTTGCAACTCAGTTCAGTTCAGAAGACCTTTACCTACTCCAACCAACTTTTTGTGGCACCCAGCACCTTAGCTTCAACGCCTAGTCCCAGCCCCAGTGGGGGCTCCAGCTCGAGCGAAATGGTGATTGAGGGTGAGTTCTCAATTTGTGGCGGAGAACTGAAAGAAACGCTGAGCGCAATAAAGGGATTCGAAAAGAAGCTTCATCCGGCCCATCAAAAGAGAATCAAAGACGCGATGAAGTCACCTCAAGAGATTTGCGGCCTGAATCTACCTGTAGCGCGGGTGGTGTGCGAAGGTGTTTACTTCGGTGGCTTAGAGGCGGCAAGGTCGGCCAAGAATAAAGCTACCTTGGCTTGCAACCACGCCAAGAAAATACAGAGGCACGTGCCAACGCTTGTCAAGATTAAGTCCACGAAGGCAAAAAGCTACAACGGGTATGTCTTCGCAACATTTTCTTTCGAGCCTTAGCCGGACACATCGGGAGTTTCTTTCGTCGTCCAAATGAAGTTAGAAGATTGCTGGACCCGGTGGCGCCCGAAAGTCGCATTCTCGTAGTCCAGCCAAGTTTCAAGTAAGCCCACATCACCCGTCTCGACAAGTGTTCGCAGGTGGTCCAAGGGCTTGAGTCCGGATGAACCCTCCAACCTGCTCTTCAGGTCATACTTCAAGTCCAAGAAACCATGCTTGAAGACGTATTGGGCATACCCCTTTACAGTTCCAGAGATTGGTCCGTACCACTGTTGATTCGCCTGAGTACCTCTAATGCCACACTTTTCTGCGCACTTCACCCAAAGTTGGGCAATCTTGCCGCAAAATTCACTCATCGTGGCAGCGTCTGCTTCAACGCCGAAAAACCAAGTCACATGAAGATGTGGAAATGACCGCAAGCCATTCAAAAGGTCTTCTGTTACTCGCAAATATTGACTTACACCGAACTCTTTCTTGAGTCTTGCAAAGGCTTTTGTCTTTGTCATTGCACTCCAAGTTGCACCCAAGTCTTCGTGCTTGTAAATGAGCCGCTTTGTTCGATTCGGGAGGGTAAAGGTTTGGGTATAAATCGTGCCAATGTCCTCAGTCCACTCGTCGATGAGAGATGCAAGGGCTTTCGTCAGCTTCCTGTATTGAATTCCCATGCACACCGGGCATACGTGCTTATTTCGGCATAGGTCAATCACTTCAACAACCTCCCGGATATCTCCCCTCACGCGAACTACGGTGAATTTGCTTCCACAACTACTGATGCCGCGGATGGACGTGAAGGCTTTCATCGCTTGCCGCAAGCGGCGGGCAACTTCAAACGCTTGAAGCGCGAAAGAGGAAGGCGAACTGGAAGTAGATAAGTAAATACCACCTTGGGCAGGCAGTTTGATAGTTGAATGAATCAATTGGGGCTCCGCATCTCCGCTAGCCCCGAAGCTGACTTAGCCTCCGTTTTGAGCTAGCGGCCGAATCTTTGCGGCGCTCTACTTATCTTTTCTGACACATTTTCCTTAAACTGAAGACCTACATCTTGAGGCAAAAATCGCGAATTATGGGATGGCGACACGCCTATTTCTTATCGTTCAAGCTACTGCCTGAATTCTTATCTGCTAACAGTGCACTCGACCACCCAAGGGCCCGCGGATTCTGCGGATAACCTGCTAACAGTGATTCCATTATTGAAAGCACTATTAGTAGATACAACCTCTCCCAGTCCTCGAAATTTGCCTAGGACATCCATCACAGCTATCAGCTAACAGACCGCTGGAGGGCGTGCTTTATCCTCCCTAACCATGAATTGACTGATTGCAATTTCTATCTCATCGATTGATGGATGGACATACACAGCCAAAGTGTAAGCAGGTGACGAGTGACCCAACAGCATTTGAACCACCCTCGGATTGACGCCTTTTTGCATGAGATGTGTTGCAACTGTGTGTCGAGCAGAGTGAAGTGGTAGGTACCTAACCCCACACCCTGCCAATAGTCCCCTCCACCTTCTCGCATCCACTGTCGCATCTATCGGCATCCCATTGTCAGCTGGGAATAGAAACCCACGACTATCCATCTGAGAAAGCAGTTGTATCACTTGCGAATCCATAGGGATTTCCCTTGTGGAATTGCGACTCTTGGTTGGTAGCTCCACTACTCCATGGCCGGGTAATGAATTGACCGTTCTTTGGATTTTCACGGTTTTGCGAACGAGGTCAAAATCGGCGAATTTAAGCCCTAGCACCTCACCCTGTCTCATTCCATATCTCAAGGCTAGTAACCACCTTAGGTGGGCCGCAGGTGGCTTCTGAGAGGCACTTCTGAGGATGGTTTCCACTTCCTCAACACTGAATACTTCAATCGCTTTTCTCTCAAGCCTTGGCTGCTTTACGGACTCCATAATTGAAGTTGATAGAAGCCCCTGTAGCTTGGCAAAACCAAATGCTGAACTCAAAAGCGAATGCATCCTGCGAATAGTTCCGGATTTCAATTCGTGGGATTCCATTAGGTACGAATACAAATCTTGAATCTGTCTTGGGGTAATTGTGTCGATGCGCAATTGCCCCATCAAAGGCTTTATCCAGTTTCTAACCGAAGCTTCATAACCATGCCAAGTTGTTGGATTGAGTTCTGGTTTTCTAACACCTAACCAGTAATCCAACCACTCACCAAAAGTAGGTCTTTGGTTGGCACTTAGATTTAGATAGCCGGTTCTAACTTGCCCTTCGATTTCGGCAAGCTTGAGATATGCCTGTTGCCGATTCTCCGCGGTCATGGTCCTTGATTTACCAAAGGCATCTAGATACTGAACTCGCCATTTCCCGCGATATGGAAACACGGTGGCATTTCTTCTAGGTGTTGCACTCATCTTTTCTCCTATATGAATTAGGAGGAAGAATTCAGCGATAACGGCTGATTGGTTTTCTGCTACCAATTGCTACCAACAAAGTGGGGCTGAGCAATAACTCAGACCCATTTGTGTGCCCAATGGTTGCTGAGCTAAGACCTAGAAACTAAACAAGGCTCGCAATAACCGCTCCCATTGCAGCGAGCGAAACGATGTCTTGACCAACCTCTAGAACCCACACCTTCAAGCTGAATCCACCAAAAAGCTTGTGGCTCAGAACTGTCGCGGCTGCAAAACCA
>JACCDH010935437.1_pt1 | contig 15957 bp, 18 predicted proteins | sample 7442481 | NCBI WGS metagenome assembly JACCDH01 (sample SAMN15323433, study PRJNA562643) | freshwater metagenome | isolation source: river surface water | place: USA:Blue River Watershed | collected 2017-08-15
TCTCAAGAGATTGAGTGATGCCTTCTCGCACAAGTGGATGATCATCGATCACAAGTACGCGAGCACTCATAATCTAATCGTGACGGTGGTTCCTTCCTCTCCAGATTGGAAATCAATTGAACCGGAGAGACTTTCGATTCGCTCAATAACTCCCAATATCCCATAACGGCCAGGAGCCACATCTGCTCCACCTTTTCCGTTATCGGAGATCGTCACCATGAGGCCATCATGATCGTTAGCGATCTCGAGGCAAATCTGGGTAGCCCCAGAATGTTTATGGGCATTGCGCAATAGTTCGCCAATGACGGGCAGGAGGACTTCTCCGTGTTCGCTCTTGATCTCATTGGCGTTATCTGTATAGACGATCGCAGGGGAGATCTCGGCAATTAAGTCAGCCAGCTCTGATGCGAAATCGATTGGGGTGCGCAGATCAAAGATCTCACCGCGCACCTTCTCCAGCAGATTCGAGACGTGAAAGCGAACGGTTCGAATCTCATGCCGGATCAGGGCAGGTGTCTGAGGCTGCGCCAAAACGGAGTCGAGTTGGTAGCCCAATGCGACGAGATCTTGTGCGATTCCATCGTGAATCTCCCGCGCAATCTCTACTCTGGTCGATTGCGCCATGGAAACTTCTCGCTTCTACTCTTTGACTACTCTTTGGTGAAGAGAGCTTCGATTTCAGCTGCGTACTGTTGAGCAACAACATGTCGCTTCACAGAGAGCTTTGCAGTCAACTGTCCACCGGCGATGGTGAAGTCTTCTGCAAGGATCGTAAATTTACGGATCGACTCAGCCTTACTTACAGCCTTATTTGCCTCATCGACTGCAGTTTGGATAACCGCAAGTAAATCTGGATCATTGCGAAGAGTTTCAATCGATGCGCCATCCTTCTTATTTGTGGCGATCCAACCCTTGATCATCTCAGGGTCAATAGTGACAAGGGCTGCGATAAATGGCTTGTTATCGCCCACAACCATGCACTGGCTCACGAGAGGATGTGCGCGAAGTCGGTCTTCAAGAACTGCAGGTGCAACGTTCTTTCCACCTGCGGTAACAATCAATTCTTTCTTGCGACCGACGATATAGAGGAAGCCTTCCTCATCAAGGCGACCAAGGTCACCTGACTTGAACCAGCGATCTCCTTCAAAGACTTCACTGTTAGCTTGATCGTTCTGCCAGTAACCACGCATCACAATCGGACCTTGGATGAGAACTTCACCATCATCTGCAATCTTGATTGTTGTGCCAGGAATTGGGCGACCAACAGAACCAACGCGAATGTTTCCGGTGATATTCAACGTTGCACCCGCTGTTGTCTCAGTCAATCCGTAACCTTCATAAATCGTTACTCCAGCACCGCGGAAGAAGTGGCCTAGACGAGCACCGAGTGGAGCTCCACCTGAGATTGCTGCCTCTACTGCGCCACCGAGAGTCGCGCGGATCTTTGAAAATACCAACTTGTCAAAGAGTGCATGCTTAAAGGAGAGAAGTGGGTTGAACTTCTTTGCATCAAGGTTCTCGCTATAGGCGATTGCAATATCTGCAGCCTTGCGGAAGATCTTGCCCTTACCAGCAGCCTCTGCCTTTGCCTCGGCTCCGTTATAGACCTTTTCGAAGATACGAGGAACGGCCAAGACAAATGTTGGCTTAAATGATTGAAGATCAGGTAATAAACGTCCTACTGGATCGCTGCAATGTGCCAAGTGGAGACCGGCGGTAATTGCACCAATTTGAACCATGCGACCGAACACGTGCGCCACAGGTAAGAAGAGAAGTGTTGAACCACCAGGCTTGAGAAATAGATCTGATGCACCCTGGACAACGTTTCCGCACTCTGAGAGGAAGTTGCCGTGTGTGAGAGATACACCCTTTGGCTTTCCTGTCGTTCCAGATGTGTAGATCAGAGTTGCAAGAGTGTCAGGGCTCAAAGAATTTCTACGGCGATCAATCTCATCATCACTGATATTTGCGCCAGCCTTAGCAAGGACTGAAAGAACATCATCTGTCATCGTCCAGACATGCTTTGTATGTGCTGGAAGAACTGTCTGAGCAAGTTCGCGGTGTGTCGGTGTCTCTACGATTAGGGCCACAGAGCCTGAGTCGCTCAAGATCCAATCAATCTGTTCTGCAGAAGATGTTTCGTAGATTGGTACAACGCTGCCACCGGCAAACCAGATAGCAAAATCTAGAATCGTCCACTCGTAACGAGTGCGCGCCATGATTGCAACGCGATCACCAATATTGATACCGGCTGCTACAAGTCCTTTAGCTGTGGCACGAACCTCAGCTTCAACTTCGCGAGCAGTAACAGGTTGCCATCCATCGCCCAATGGGCGCGACATGATTACGCGCTCTGGCTCAAACCATGCGCGATGGGCGATAAGTTCGGTGAGGTTGCCCTCAGTGGCAGCAGGGACAAGTGGCGGAACTGAGTATGAAGTCATGGGCAAACGCTAGCGGGCGAATCGCAAAAAGGGGAGATCCCAGAAAGAGTTTTCTCGGGGTAACCTTGCGCCCATGAGCGATATGAGTAGATCAACAATTGTTATCGAAGCACCAATCAGTCTGGTCAGCGCGGTCCTCCTCGATCTGGAGAAGTACCCCGAATGGTCAGATTCCATAACAAAAGTCAAAGTTACCGAGCGCGATGATGCAGGGCGCATCACCGGTGCGGTCATGAGCATCAGTGCGGGTGCACTCAAAGATGATGTGAGCCTTACCTATAACTGGGATGGAGCGCCAGCGCGTCTTGAGTTTGAGCTCGAAGATGCCAACATGCTTACCAAGATGGATGGTGCATACATTCTTAAAGATCTTGGAGACGAGACTGAAGTTACCTATGAACTATCAGTAGGCGTATCAATGCCTATCCCACCAATGATGATTACCAAGCAGGAGAAATCCACAATTGATCAATCGCTTGCTCAGCTTAAAGAGCACTGCGAAGGTTAATTGCATCTATGACCTACACGATTGGTATTGATGTCGGTGGAACCAAGGTTCTTGGCGGCGTTGTCGATGAATCTGGAAAGATTCTCATCGATGCTAGACGCGATACCCCTCGTGAAGGTGGAGCTGCCTTAACTCAGACAATCGCAGAAGTCGCTCGCGAATTGATGGGCTCTTATTCAGTTGAATCTGTAGGTATCTCTGCTGCAGGTTTTGTCTCATCTGATCGCAAGACAATGCTGGCAACTCCAAATATCGCTGGATGGAATGGCGTTGATCTCGATGCACAGCTCACCGCACTTATTGGTTTGCCGGTCGTTATTGAAAATGATGCAAATGCTGCAGCATGGGGCGAGGCAGCCTTTGGTGCAGGTCGTGGCCACGACCATCTTTTAATCGTTACCGTTGGAACAGGAATCGGCGGGGGAATTGTCGTCAATGGCAATCTCTATCGAGGTGGATTTGGAACCGCTGCTGAAATTGGCCACATGCGCGTTATTCCTGAAGGCCATCTCTGTGGCTGTGGTGCCCGTGGATGTTTTGAGCAGTACGCCAGCGGCAGCGCATTGATGCGCCATGCTCGTGAAGCAATTAGCGCAACACCAGAGCTTGCCCGAAATTTACTTGCCTTAGGTAACGGAACCCTTGATGGACTTACAGGTAAGCACATCTCGGAGGCTGCAAAAAATGGCGATGCAGTTGCACTCGCAGCATTTAATACAACGGCTCACTATCTAGGTGCTGGAATCGCATCTCTCTGCGTAATTTTAGATCCCACACGTGTGGTTATCGGTGGTGGAGTCGTAGAAGCAGGGGAGATTCTCCTTGGACCAACTCGCGAATCGTTGATTCGTCACATGCCATTTGCCGGTAAGCATCCTTACCCAGATATCGTCCCGGCAGAACTTGGAAACGAAGCAGGTCTTGTCGGCGCAGCAGATTTAGCGCGCCTCTAACACTTACTTTTCGCTCGGGTAGATCAGACCAATCTGGCGACGTATCTCATCAAGTGAACCCATAATCTCGATGCTCTCATCGGGAGTAAGAATCGGTGAGCTCTTAGCTCCACTACGTACAACACCTTCAAACTCTTTGGCTTGTTCGCGCAGACCGTGGCCTTTATATTCATTTGGATACTCAGTGGTGGTGCCATCGTGCATGATCACACGCATGGCTGCTGGGTTGTAGAAGGTGCGATCAATTTCAATCTTGCCCAGAGTTCCAGAAATTGTCGCTCGACATGGTGTTGAAACCATCATGTTCGAGGTCAGAATTGCCTGCGCACCACTCTTGTAGCTAAAGATTGCTGTCGAACTTGCATCAACGCCCTTATCGGTAAATGTGGCAGAGGCTGTAATTGAATCTGGTTTTCCTAAGACCATGTGGGCAAATGAAATTGGATAGATTCCAAGGTCGAGAAGTGCGCCTCCACCAAGGGCAGGTTCCCAATGGCGAGGGTTGGCGTAATCTGAAAGTCGCTGTCCATGATCTGCCTCTACCGCCCAGATATCACCGAGTGCACCTGATGCAAGAATCTCGCGCACCTTATGCATATGTGGCAAGAAACGTGCCCACATTGCCTCCATGAGAGCCACACCATTGGCATCGGCTGCCGCCTTCATCTCTGCCGCCTCTTGCGCATTGATAGTAAATGGTTTCTCACATAGCACTGGCTTTCCCGCATTGAGAGCCAAGATCGTATTGCTTACGTGATAAGGATGTGGGGTGGCAACATAGATGGCATCAAGAGTTGGATCGTTAACTAATTCTTCATAGCTTGCGTAGGCCTTACACCCTGGAAATTCAACTGCGAATGCATCAGCGCTCTCTTGAGAGCGAGAGCCAACTGCTGCAACGATATGGTTATTAAAGTACGAAAGATCTCTAGCAAAGGCTTGGGCAATTCCACCGCTTGCAAGGATTCCCCAACGAAATTCTGTACTCATATCTGTGCTCCATCATCATCGAGACCTGAATTATCTGAACGTGGATTATCTTTCCATCTCTTGAAGGCTTTGCGACCGCTTGAGAAGAAATTCTTGAGTGAGGTTTTCTGTGGTTGCGGGGGAGTAAATCCTTCAGGATCAACTGCCGCCGCTAGTTCATCGAGATATGTACTCGGCGCGCTCTGATCGAGTGATAATCCAGAGACAAGTGCGTGAAATTGCTCATCGATGAGATCTTTCTCATCTTTCTCTGGATCTCGGGCTGAATCTGCCGCCCCGCCTGAAGATGTCATGCTTTATATTCGCACAAACTTACCCAATTGAGTAGAAAAGGGGATAAATTATGAGCATGAACAATCTGCCCTACGGCACTTTGCGAGCCTTCTTAACCCCCTTCCTGATGATTCTCTTTCGTCCCAAGGTCAAGGGACTTCGTAACGTCCCAGCGAGCGGCCCATTGATTATCGCCTCCAACCATCTCTCCTTTAGCGATTCAATCTTTATGCCACTTGTTGTTCCTCGTAAGGTGACATTTCTAGCCAAGAGTGAGTACTTCACATCTCCTGGGCCCAAGGGTTTGTTGAAGAAGTTAACTTTTATCGCTCTCGGTCAGGTTCCAGTAGATCGCTCGGGCGGTCGTCGCAGCGAAGCGGCATTGATCACCGGTTTGCAAGTTCTCTCAGAAGGAAAGTGCATCGGAATTTATCCAGAAGGAACACGTTCTCCAGATGGACGCCTCTACAAGGGGCGCACAGGAATCGCGCGATTGGCAATTGAATCAGGTGCACCGATTGTTCCCGTTGCAATGTTTAATACCGAGAAGATTCAACCAACGGGACAAGTTCTTCCCAACATTAAGCGGGTAGGGATGACCTTTGGCGAGCCGATGTACTTTGATGGAGATTCAACCGATCTTGCCTATCTTCGTGAAGTCACCGACAAGATTATGGATCGTATTCAGGAACTTTCTGGCCAAGAGTATGTAGATGAGTATGCGGTAAAGGCTAAGAAGCCAGATCCCAACAAGGGCGAAGAAGAGAGCGAATAGAGTTAAGGCTTATCGCGATTGAATCTGCGCTAGCTGGGTGAGGTAGTTACAGGTAGGGCACTGCTCGCCAGAATCTGGAAGTTCGCCTTCAATAACTGCGATCAACTCTTCTAAGAGCGAGGCAAATGTTGCGCTATCTCGTTCAACTGGAAGATAGTGTTGGGTCACACCAAAGCCATGTGCGCCATCTGCCGTCTCTGTAATCCCATTGAGCTTCCATACAAGTAAGCCCATCGTTGATACTGGAAATGGTTTGCCCTTATCTGGATTTTCAAGAGCGTGGGCATAGGCCTCAAGTTGTGGCGAATAGAAAGCGCCGTTATCTCGATCTGAATCTGAAACCTTGCAATCGATAATTCCAACTGAGCCATCCTCGTAATGGGCGAGCAGGTCATAGATGCCAAGTATCTTCCAGGTTGTTTGGCGGCGGCCAACAACAAGGGGTGCGGATTTAACCCATTGCCCCCATTGCTTTACAACACCTGCAGGCAGCGCTGGATCTAGATCCTGCATAGAAGCGCGGCGAAAGTGTTCCTCTTGAGCATCAGCCAAAGGCTTTACCAATGGAAATTGGCCAGGCATCGTGACCTTAAACCAATATTTAATCCAGAGACATCGCTTACATGTTGAAAGGCCAAAGGTCAGATCAGAAGGTGCGATCGTATCTCGTGCTGGTTTATCGGGGCGAGTTATCTTCATCTGGCTCATGCGGTGATTAAATCACGGGCAGCAGTTGCAATCACGAGAATTCCCAAAATCATGATCACGATTCCTCCGGTAGCGCGTAGAAAAATCAAACGTCGTCTTTCATCTGCCAACCACGCGCGAGCTGTTCCCGCCAAGAGACCCCATGAGGAATCAAGGAAGAATGCAAGAAGGGCAAAGAGCGCTCCCATGAGTAGAAGTTGTTGCGAGATATTTCCTTGATCCCTATCAACAAAAGGTGGCAAGACTGCTGCGAAGAAGACAATCCCTTTGGGATTGAGCGCACCGACCCAGAACCCATCTCGAATACATTGCCAGATTGTGGGCTCAGATATATCGCTATCTGCGCTCATCTCTGCAGCATGGCTAGCGCGCTTACGCCAGGCATCAATTCCCAAATAGAGAAGGTAGAGACCACCACCCCATTGCACAGCGGCATAGAGAAGATCCGAGCGCGAGAGTAGGGGGCCAAAGCCGAGAGCGACAACTGCAGAAAGGGTAAGAGCTCCCGTTGAGTTACCAAGAACTGTAAAGACTGCAACGCGACGCCCCCATGCAATTGCACGAGCAATAACGAAGAGAACACTTGGACCAGGCGCAAGGATGATTGCAATTGCAGCGATCAGGTATTCACCAATTCGCGAAGGAATTACAAGGCCGGCCATAGACATCCTTTAATGATAGATCAGGCCCTGCAGAATCTCTTCTACAGGGCCTGAGCCTTTACTTAACTTATGACTTAACTTATGACTTACTTACCGCGAGCTTTAGCAATCCCGTGTAGTACGTGATAACCAATGACTGCAACAAGTGTTCCGTTGACAATACCTGTGAAGGTGTAGTCACCCTTTGTCCATGAGTAATCTGCGATACCGATGATGATCGCTGATGCAACAACAAGGAGGTTGATTGGATTTGAGAAGTCTGAACGGCTATCAACCCAGATACGAGCTCCGAGAATTCCGATCATTCCAAAGAGCGCGGTTCCTGCACCACCGAGTGCTCCCATTGGTGTTGCTGCAAGAACAGCACCAAACTTAGGAGAGAGTGAGAGAAGGATCGCACCGATACCTGCTACCCAATATGCAGCAGTTGAGTAGACGCGGCTTGCCGCCATAACTCCGATATTTTCAGCATACGTTGTTGTTCCAGAACCTCCGCCTGCGCCGGCAAGCGTTGTCGCAACACCATCTGCCATCAGAGCGTTACCCATCTGGTCATCGAGATCTTTTCCAGTCATGGCAGCAACTGCCTTGACGTGTCCGACGTTCTCAGCGATGAGAACAAGTACAACAGGTAGGAAGAGAATCATGATGCTGAATTTAAATGTTGGTGTCTCAAAGGCTGGAGCTGCTACCCACTTAGCTGCCTTGATTCCATCAGTATTGACCTGACCAAGAACAAGAGCGGTGATGTAACCAATTGCTAGGCCAAGGAAGATGCTGATGCGACCGATCATGCCGCGTGAGAATGCGGTGAGAAGACCGATAGATACCAATGTGATAATTCCGATCATTGTCGCGTTTGGATCGACAACTTTTCCACCGACTAGACCCTGGAAGTTATTTTTGGCAGCAGGGGCAAGGTTGAGACCGATCAACATGACGATCGCGCCTGTAACAATTGGCGGCATCATTGAGTTGATCCAACCGATACCGGCTGCACGGACAACAAGTCCTACAAGGATGAGAACAACTCCAGTAAAGACGATACCTCCGAGGGCACCTGCCATTCCGCCGCCTTCTGCGCCCATTGCAGCAGAGATTGGCCCAAGGAAGGCAAAAGATGAACCGAGATAACTTGGAACTTTATTCTGAGTGATAATCAGGAAGAGGAGCGTTCCGATTCCTGAGAAGAAGAGAGTGGTTGTTGCGGGAAAGCCGGTAAGAATTGGCACAAGAAATGTTGCGCCGAACATCGCAGCGATATGCTGCAGGCCAAGGCCGATAGTAAAGGGCCAGCTCAGACGTTCGTCAGGGGCGACAACTCCTCCAGATGTGACGGACTTTCCGTCCCCATGGAGCTTCCATGTAAATAGTGACACGTAGATTTCCTTCCTCGAATACCGCCCAGGGGCTGACAGCAGGCCAGGATGACCGAATAGAAGGGTAGAACTCTCTTCTAGCTAACTCTCAGGTAGCCCTCGGCGAGTCGAAAAGTGGTCAGAGTTGCTATCGGGCCACCTATCGGATTCAATAGCGTCCTATATATCGAATCGATATATCGTTCCCGCTATATCAAGCCCGCCTAGGAGGAGCCATGCGCTCACGTGCAGAGTCTTTGGAGTTTGCCCTCCTTGGCCTGCTCGCACAGAGTCCGCTCCATGGCTATGAGCTTCGCAAGCGCATCAGCGCAATCTTCGGCCCCTTTAGAGCCCTCTCATTCTCCGTCCTCTATCCGCAGCTGCGTCGGATGTTAGAAGCGGGCCTGATCCAAGAGACAACGGGGGAGAGCGAGTCACGTCGCTCACGAATCGTCTATGCGATCACCGAGGCTGGAAATAATCGTTTTGTTGAGTTGGCCGAGAGCGTTAACTCAGAGGCATGGGAAGACGACGGCTTTGAAATTCGTTTCGCCTTCTTTAGCCCAACATCAACAAAGAACCGCATCAGAATTCTTGAAGGGCGTCACCGTCGACTTCAAGAGAAGGCAGAGATGCTTCGAGTCGAACTCGAGCGCTCGCCTTCAGGTATCGATAAATATCTAGAAGAGTGGCGCCGCCATTCGTTGGAATCGGCAATGCGAGAGATTGCATGGCTAGAAGACATGATCAAAACCGAGAGGAAATAGAGTGAAAATCACAACTGGAAAAGGCGACATCCGCGTTGCCATCGTTGGAGTAGGAAACTGCGCCAACTCATTGGTTCAAGGCGTTACCTATTACAAGGACGCTGCTGCAGATCAAGAGATCCCAGGTCTCATGCATGCAACTGTTGGCGCTTATCACATCAGCAACGTTAAGTTCGTTGCCGCCTTCGATGTAGATTCAAAGAAGGTTGGTCTAGATCTTGCAGATGCGATCTGGGCGAGCGAGAACAACACCATTAAATTTAGCGATGTCGCAAAGACAGGCGTTGAGGTACTTCGTGGAGTTACTCACGATGGCCTTGGTCGCTACTATCGCGAGACAATCACAGAATCAACTGCAGCCCCAGTAGATGTAGTAGCAACTCTTAAGGAAGAGCAAGTAGATGTTCTTATCTGCTACCTCCCTGTGGGTTCAGAAGAGGCTGCAAAGTTCTACGCACAGTGCGCACTTGATGCCGGTTGCGCATTCGTTAACGCACTTCCAGTCTTTATCGCTTCAGATCCAGTCTGGGAGAAGAAGTTTAAAGATGCAGGCCTTCCAATCGTTGGCGATGACATCAAGAGCCAAGTGGGTGCAACAATTACTCACCGCATCATGGCAAAGCTATTCCAGGACCGTGGCGTTCACCTAGATCGCACCTACCAACTCAACGTTGGTGGAAATATGGACTTCAAGAACATGCTTGAGCGCGATCGCCTTGAGTCAAAGAAGATCTCAAAGACAAACTCTGTGACATCACAGCTCGACCACGACATGGGTGAGAAGAATGTTCACATCGGACCTTCTGATTACATTCCATGGCTGGATGATCGCAAGTGGGCCTATGTCCGCCTTGAGGGCCGCGCATTTGGTGATGTTCCATTGAACCTTGAGTACAAGCTCGAAGTGTGGGATTCACCAAACTCAGCCGGCGTCATCATCGATGCACTTCGTTGCGCAAAGATCGGCTTAGATCGTAAGGTCGGTGGAGCGCTGCTCTCACCTTCTTCATACTTCATGAAGACACCTCCTGTTCAGTACACAGATGAGCAGGCACATGACAAGACAGAGGCATTTATCGCTGGAACTCTTGATCGCTAAAAAACCACTCTCTCGGTAATAGAAACACCCGGCCTGCAGATGCAGACCGGGTGTTTCTATTACCCCTCACGGAGAGTTGAGGGTCAAATCGTCGCATCCTTAGGGGTGCGACGAAGGTGGACCAACCCTGCGATAGAGAGCAGCAACATCAAGGCCGCACCGACAAGAGCGGCAATTGCTGAGTAACCAGCAATAACGCCAAGGGTTCCAAATGCATAAGCCTGAAGGAGCATTCCGCGCAATGTGTTTCCCATGAAGAGTGTTTGACGCAAATCTCCATATTTGGCAATTTCCTCTGGTGTACCAGTTCCGCCACGAACCATTCCCATATATTTGCCTGAGACTTCAGAGTAGGTCAAAGGAGCACCGGCGACTGCAATTGATGAGGCTTTCATATGCTCCCAGATGTAGAGATCTGAGTAATCACGGGCCATCTCACCAGTTGTGACTTTCTGTTCTGCCCATTTTGTGAGCTGAGCCTTAGTCGCCTCTGGCATAGCCTCTACTGCAGGAAAAGAAATATTTTGATTCTCAAGTTGCGTCTTGACCGAGTCATTGGCAAAGGTTGCTCCCCAATTAAGGAGACCGGCTGCAACTATTAAGAAGGCTGCCAGTGCAAATCCGACCGAAGTAACTATTCCATCAAATGTTCTACGTTTCATTTAATCTCTCCTTGGTGCACTTACCTTTTAAGTGCATACCAAGTACACCGCTATTTATTGGTGCGTAAAAGAGATTTTGGTGGTGCTAGCACTCGCAACAGATATGGGAGGGCTAGCACTCAATCAATGTGCCGATTACAGAGTGATCTTCCTTCGCTATCGACTTCGTAGTGTGAGCATGCAATAGCTAAACGATCAAAGGCAGAGTCACCGTAATGAGTGCGAAAGGCTAGAGCAAGAAGAACTCGAACGTTGGTATCGCCATCTGAAGAGATCCCAAAGACCCGCGCAGATCGACTTACCGTGTTCTCAATAACTTTCTCGGTATGAGCTGTCTCCCTAGCGATAGCGGCGTTGGATTTTCCTTCGCAGACTAATCCCAGGACAAGTTGTTCAAAGGGTGTGAGTTCGCGTTGGGCGATAGTGATATCTCTGGCCATTGAGTGTGAACCATCCTCTCCGGTAGGCCGTGTCCCCATTCTGCTCCTTTTTTTATCACCCATGTCGTAGTAGCCTCTACTCATGAGTAACATCACCACCTCGACCACTGGCAGCGTATTGACGATCGCCTTTAACCGCCCCGAGAAGATGAATGCGCTGACTAGGGATATGTATGCCGACCTAGCTCGTGCGCTCAATGATGCGGCCGGAGATTTCGCAATTCGCGCAGTACTCCTGACCAGCACAGGCGATCACTTCACAGCCGGAAACGATATCCGTGACTTTATGGAGCACCCACCGACAACGCAAGATTCAACTGTCGCCGCCTTCCTGGGAGCAATTCTTGAATTCCCAAAGCCACTCATCGCAGCGGTAAAGGGAAATGCTGTCGGAGTGGGAACAACGATGCTTCTGCATTGCGATGTGGTGGTTGCCGATCCTGGCGCAAAGTTTTCGATGCCCTTTGCATCCCTAGGTCTAGTACCGGAGGCCGGATCGAGTCTGCTCTTTCCCGCACTCGTTGGCTATCAGCGCGCAGCAAAGATCTTTATGACAGGTGAAAGTTTCTCGGCGCTAGAAGCCAAAGAGATGGGGCTGGTTGCAGAGATTTCAACCGATTCCCTTGGCGCTGCTATGGCTATTGCAACTCAGATTGCAGCCCAGCCTCCAACAGCAATCATTAATACTAAGGCCCTTATTAAGGCGAGCAAGCATGATGCCGTTGCTGCAGTGATGAAGGCTGAATTCGAGCTCTTCTCACTTGCGCTCACATCAGATGAAGCGATGGAAGCGTTTATGAACTTTATGGCCAAGAAGGCCGCCGATAAAGAAAAGGATGGCAAGTAATGACTATCTCAGGAAACCTCCAAGGCAAGAAGATCTTCATCACCGGCGGCTCTCGCGGTATCGGATTAGCGATCGCACTTCGCGCCGCAGCAGATGGTGCATCAGTTGCTATCGCTGCAAAGACTGCCGACCCTAATCCAAAGTTACCTGGAACAATCTTTACAGCGGCAAAAGAGATTGAGGCCGCAGGGGGAATAGCCCTGCCAATCCAATGCGACATTCGTGACGAAAACCAGATTGCAGATGCAATTGCCAAGACTGCTGCAGAGTTTGGTGGAATTGATATCTTGATCAATAATGCAAGCGCGATCAACTTAACCCCAACACTTGCAACCCCAGCAAAGCGCTTTGATCTCATGTTTGATGTCAACGTTCGTGGAACATTCCTCACATCACAAGCTGCCATTCCACACCTCAAAGAGAGCGCTGCGGCAGGTCGCAACCCTCACATTCTGACCCTCTCACCGCCATTGTCGATGAAGGCTAAGTGGTTCAAAAACCATGTGGCATACACAATGGCTAAGTACGGCATGTCGATGTGCGTTCTTGGTATGGCAGAAGAGTTCAAGCGCGATGGAATCGCCGTCAATGGACTGTGGCCTCGTACGGCAATTGATACTGCAGCCCTACAGATGATTCCTGGTATCGATACTGCAGCCTGCAGAACTCCTGAGATCCTGGCAGATGCTGCCTATGTAATTCTCAATCGCGATGCAAAAGAGAATTCAGGAAACTTCTACGTCGATGATGAAGTCTTAGCTAGCGTCGGAATCACCGATCTAGATAAGTATGCAGTCGTACCTGGTACCAAGGATTTCCTCTTAGATTTCTTCTTGGATTAAGATCAACCCATGATTAGTGCAGCAGAACCCCTAGGCATGCTTGCAGGCCTTCCGCTCCACCCATTGTTGGTTCACGGCGCAGTAGTCCTTGTTCCGCTCGTTGCCATCGGTGCATTAGTGATGTCATACCTACCAAGTTTTTCAAGACGCCACGGCAAGATCATCTTGGGTCTGGCAGTAGTTGCTCAGGTCAGCGTCTTTCTCGCCAAAATGAGTGGTGAAGCCTTTGAAGATATTCTTAACAAGAACGTTGAGAAACATGCAGAGCTCGGAGAGATTGCACCGTTAGTTACGATCCCAATGGTTATCTTGATCTATCTCCGCTGGAGAATGGATCGTTCGGGATCAACCTTTGGTTCAGTAGCCATTAGACGGCTGACCTCAGTTGCCTTGGTTGTTGCAGCCCTTGTCAGCATCGTCTTTATCTTCCTTGTGGGCCACTCTGGCGCAGAATCTGTCTGGGGCTGGATCGACAAGCTCTAGCGAGTTATCTCTTTGCAGTAGCTTTAAAGAGAGACCAACTAAGAATTGCGCTCACCAATGAACCGGCGATAACTGCAACGACTGCAATATTTTGTAGAGCAGGGTCGCTAAAGGCTAAATCTGCAATAAAGATCGCCACGGTAAATCCAATACCTGCAGCACTACCTGTGGCAGTCAGGCTAGATATCGATGCTCCATCAGGAAGATCTGCAATGCGGGCACGTGCTGAAGCCTTTGCTGCAAGTACGATGCCAAGAGGCTTGCCGATGACAAGCCCGGCAAAAATTCCCCAAGCAATCAGCGAAGTCGAAGCATCCTTGAGTGACTCAAAAGTGAGGAGCACGCCAGTGTTGGCGCAGGCAAAGATTGGCACGACGATAAAGGTCGAAAACGGATGAAGTTTCGTCTCGAGGTATTCGACATAGGAGACTGAGCCATCATCAACATCTTCAAGACCTGTATTTAGTTTCTCATGTGCGGGAGTAAGCAAGCCAAGAATTACTCCGGCTAGAGTCGGATGCACGCCTGTGCGGTAGAGGCAGTACCAGAGCGTGAGGCCACAGAGGATGTAGATGTAAATCGAAGTGACGCCTGTTTTCTTAAGAAGAAGGATAAAGAGAATCGAGAGAAGTCCTGCGGCCAACCATGAGTATGCAATTCCGGTTGAATAGACAAAGGCGATAATCAATATCGCGCCGATATCATCGATCACGGCAAGGGCTAAAAGAAATGAACGTAGCGAGAGCGAAACAACGGGACCCATCATCGCAAGTAGCCCCACCGCTAGGGCAATATCGGTTGCAACTGGTACTGCCCAACCTTCTGGTGCTTCACGCCCTGCGATAGCAAGATAGATGCCGGCAGGAAGTGCCATACCGCCAATTGCTGCGATAAATGGCATAGCCGCCTTCTTCACAGATGAGAGATGGCCGGCAACAAGTTCGCGTTTAATTTCAAGACCCACAACAAAGAAGAAAATCGTCATCAAGCCATAGTTGATCACTTTGAGGGTGGTCAGGCTCAGATGAAAGATGCCTAGATGAATCTCAAAGCCGAGTGCCAGAAATTCAAAGTAGCTATCCGACAAAGGTGAATTTGCGATTGCAAGCCCAAGGAGTGCTGCAATGATCAAAAGCGCGCCAGAGGATGACTCCCTATGGAGAAACTGCCTGAGCGGAGAGATCTTGCGCGTCATGTTCAAAGTCTATCTTCGTGAGGTTGAAATCGTGCAGTCAATAAGAAACCCCCGCCACATGATGTGACGAGGGCCTCTTCCAAGTGCTTAAGTATCTTAGATATCGAAGTAGAGCTCGAACTCTGCTGGATGCGGACGCAGACGTACGTAATCAACTTCTTGCTTACGTTTCCACTCAATCCATGTTGAGATGAGGTCTTCGCTGAAGACTCCACCTTGAGTAAGGAATGCATGATCTGCTTCAAGGCTATCGAGGACAGCATCGAGAGATCCTGGGACCTGAGGAATTGCGCGAGCTTCATCGCCCTCGAGTTCGTAGAGATCCTTATCTACTGGGGCAGGTGGCTCGATCTTGTTGATGATTCCATCGATACCAGCCATAAGCATTGCAGCGAATGCAAGGTATGGATTTGATGATGGATCTGGGCAACGGAATTCGATGCGCTTTGCCTTAGGGCTTGATCCTGTAATTGGAATACGAATACATGCAGAGCGGTTACGCGCTGAGTAGACGAGGTTTACAGGTGCTTCATATCCTGGAACCAAACGGCGATATGAGTTCACTGTTGGGTTTGTAAAGGCAAGAAGTGATGGCGCGTGCTTAAGAAGTCCACCGATATACCAACGTGCCATATCTGAAAGATCGCCATATGTTCCTGCTTCGAAGAAGAGTGGCTTGCCATCTTTCCAGAGTGATTGGTGAACGTGCATACCTGAACCGTTATCACCGAAGAGTGGCTTTGGCATAAAGGTTGCAGTCTTGCCACCTTCCCACGCAACGTTGCGGATGATGTACTTAAACTTCATCAACTCATCGCCTGCTGTCAAAATATCTGTAAAGCGGTAGTTGATCTCCATCTGTCCAGCAGTTCCCACTTCGTGGTGTGAGCGCTCGACAAGGAGACCTGCACGACCGAGCTCCATCACCATCTCATCGCGAAGATCTGCGAA
>JACCDH011359237.1_pt1 | contig 15948 bp, 14 predicted proteins | sample 7442481 | NCBI WGS metagenome assembly JACCDH01 (sample SAMN15323433, study PRJNA562643) | freshwater metagenome | isolation source: river surface water | place: USA:Blue River Watershed | collected 2017-08-15
GCCACGGTCAGCGTGTCAAACAGGCTGAAGTGCTGAAACACCATGCTGATGCCCAGCTTGCGGGCTTCTTGAGGGTTGCGAATCTGCACCGGCTGGCCGTTGAACACCACCTGGCCCTCGTCGGGTTTGACCGAGCCGTAGATGATTTTCATCAAGGTGGACTTGCCCGCGCCGTTTTCGCCCAGCACGGCGTGGGCCTGCCCGGGCATCACGGTGAGGGACACGTCCTGGTTGGCCACCACGCCCGGGTAGCGCTTGGTGATGCCTTGCAAAGACAAAAGGGGAGTGGTCATGTCTGCGCGAAATGGGAATCTGAATAAGTCACCAGCAAAGTCCGTGCCTAAAGCGTTGGCGCAAGCCTTGCGAGCGAAGAGATTGACGCACAATGTAACACCGTCGTACGCCTTGATGACCCCGTATTTGCCCCTGAATTGCGCATGAGCACAAGCACCCCACCCACCGAGACCCAAGGCTGGCGCGCCAGCCTCTTGTGGTTTCCTGATTCTCAAATCCCCCAGGCCCGCCACGAAAGCGACGGTTTGCTCGTCACCGCCCGCGAGGCCGACGGCATCGTGCGCATTCAGGCCATCGGCCCCTACCGCGACTTGGCTGCGCAATACCCCGATCTGCCCACCACCCACTGGCCTGGCCTGTGCATCGCGCCGGGCTTTGTCGATTTGCACATCCACTACCCACAAACCGATGTGATCGGCTCGCCCGCCGACGGCCTCTTGCCTTGGCTGGAGCACTACACCTTTCCGCATGAAAAACAGTTTTCGGACCCCGCCTACGCCCACGAAGTGAGCGCGTTTTTTCTGGACGAGCTGATGCGCCACGGGGTGACCACCGCCCTGTGTTTTGCCACGGCGCACCCCGAGTCGGTCGATGCCTTCATGGCCGAGGCGCAAAAGCGGCGTCTGCGCATGGTCACCGGCAAGGTGCTGCAAGACCGCCACAGCCCCGACGGCCTGCGCGACACCGACACGGCTCTGAGCCTGCACCAGACCGAAGAACTGATCCGCCGCTGGCACGGCGTGGACCGCCTGGGCTACGCCATCACGCCGCGCTTTGCGCCCACCAGCAGCGATGCGCAATTGCACGGTGCGGGCGAGATCGCCCAGCAGTTTCCCGATGTGTGGATCCAATCACACGTGGCCGAGAACGTGGACGAGATCCGATGGGTGCAAGAACTCTTTCCCCAAGCCCGCAGCTACCTGGACGTGTACGACCGTGCAGGCCTTTTGCGCCAAAGATCGGTGTACGCGCATTGCATTTACCTGGACGAAGCCGACCGACATCGCATGGCCGAAGTGGGTGCCACAGCCGCCGTCAGCCCCACCAGCAACCTGTTTTTAGGCAGCGGTTTTTTTGACTACCTGGCATCTGACGCAGCCGGTTTGCGCTACGGCCTGGCCAGCGATGTGGGTGGCGGCACCAGCTTCAGCCCCTTTCAAACCATGCACGCGGCCTACACCGTGGCCCGTCAAAATGTCGGCCGCCCCGGCATCAGCCTCGCGCCAGAACACCTGTGGTGGCAACACACCGCAGGCGCTGCGGCCGCGCTGGACTTGGAGGGCCAAGTGGGCAATCTGCTGCCGGGCTGCGAAGCCGATTTCGTGGTGCTCAACCCCCAAGCCACACCGCTGCTGGCGCGCCGTACCGCGCAAACCGAGACCCTGGCCGAATGGCTGTTTGCCCTGATCGTGCTGGGCGACGAGCGGCTGATTGCGCACACGGTGGTGCAAGGGCAGTCCGTGTCGGACAATAAGCCATGAGCTGCGACAACGAACACCCCATCATCGACCCCCACCAAACCCAGCGCGAGTCCGTGCGCCGTGGCATTGCGCAGTTTCAGCAACGCCTGCATGCAGCGGGGCACGATTTCAGAGAGCCACCACCCGAGCCCACCTCATGCTGTGGGCGGGGCTGCAACGGCTGCGTGTGGGAAAGCTATGACGATGCGCTGATGTATTGGTACGAGGATGCGGGCGCATTGCTGGCTGGTTAAAGCTGCGTGCAAGTTCAACTCAAATGCTTGCCCGCCTCACGGCGCGTCAGACCAGACAACTGGGCGGTATGCTCAATTAAAAAAGTTTTAACAGCCTGGGGCTGCGTGCGGGCATGGTCGCGCAGGGCCCAGCCGATGGCTTTGCGGATGAAAAAGTCTGTTTCGGGGGCCAGCGTCAGCGCGTAGCGAAAAAGCCGTGCCTGATCGGTCTGATCGCGCCAACCCAGTTGGTGCAGCATGGCCACCCGGCGCACCCACAAGTGGGGATGCACCAAGCAATCGTCCATGTGGCGCTGCACTTCGGGCTGGCGGGCTTTGGCACGCAGCAGCACGTCGCCCACCACCCCGGCCAGACCGTCCACCGTGTCCCACCACGGGTCGGCCTGGACCAACGCCAAGATGCTCGGCAAGTCACCCACATCCAGCCGCTTGTGGTGCTTGGCCAGCAGGTCGATGGCGGTGTACCGGAACTCGCGCTCGGGCAACTGCCACAGCGCATGGGCCAACGCCAGCAGTTCATCGGCCACTCCGGTGAACTTGGGCAAGCCCTGAAGTGCCTGCTTCAAAGCCTCACGCCGCGGCCCTGCGCGGATGCCCAGAAACTCAAATTGACCGAGCATGTAGGCCTTCATGGGCGGGGCCTGCTGTGCATCAGCCTGGGCACGCAGGGCCGCTTCGATGGGCGGCAAGCACATGGCAACTAAGCTTGGGGTCATGGCTCAGGCCTTGGACATCGCGATTTCAATGGCCTGTGCGCTTGCAGGCCGCACCAGCCGCGCCACTTCTTGCCCATCGCGCAAGAACACCAGCGTGGGCCAAAGCTTGATGCGGTAGCTGCGGCCCAGCGCACGGCCCGGGCCGTCTTCGATTTTGAGGTGTTGCCACTGCGGCTGCTCTGCCAGCGCCTGCGCTACCAAGGCTTGTGCAGCACGGCAATGTCCGCACCATTCGGTGCCAAATTCCAGCAGGATCAAACCGGGCAGCGCCTGCACCTCGGACAGGCTGGGCGCTTCGATGGCGCTCAAGTAGGGTTTGAAGGTGCTCATGGCTCGACCTCTGTGGAACTGGATGTGTGGGAGGTGGTGCTGAACAAACGGGACACATGGGCCCGCAGCCACTGCAAGCAGGGGTCTTTGTCAAAACGGGCGCTCCAATGCATGGACACGGTGAAGTCGCGCAGGGGCAAATCGGGCTCGAGGATAGCCAAGGCGCCTGCATCGGCAAAGCCTTTCGCAAAGTTGCGTGGCATCAAGACAGCCAGATCACTGCTGCGCACAATGCCGGGCAGCGACAGGAAATGGCTCACCGTCAAGCGCAAGCGGTGCTGCCAGTGCATCAACTCCAAAATGCGCAAAGTGTCCGCATGGGTGCGCACCGCGGCAAACTCCAGTTCGGCCAAGAGCGCATGCACCTCGTCTGGATGTGGGCTGCCCGCTTTCTTGAGCTGGGCCCAGCGCTTGGCCACCGGGTGGCCTTGGCGCAGCAGCAGCACATAACGGTCACTCAGCAAAGGCTGTTGCAAGGTCTCGCCCACCTCGGGCAAAAAGCCAATCGCCAAATCCAGCTGGCCGTTGTCCAGCGCCGGGCCGATTTTGTCGTGCGCCAGCGGCATGGCTTCGAGCCGCATGCCCGGCGCCAACCGCTGCAAGGCCATCACCAAATCGGGCAAAAACCGGGCTTCGCCGATGTCGCTCAAATGCACACGCATGACGCGTTCCGAGCGCTGCGGGTCGAACACCTGAGACACATTGAGCGCCTCTTCGATGGTGCCCAAAGCCAGCTGCACCGCCTGCGCCAGCCGGTCGGCACGCGGCGTGGGCCGCACGCCTGCGCCGCTGCGCTCGAACAAGGCATCGCCCAGCACACTGCGCAAGCGCGCCAGGCCTTGGCTGGCCGCCGGCTGCGACATGCCCAGTTGCTGCGCGGCCAGGCTCACGCTGCGGGTGCGCCAGACCGCGTCAAACAAGCGCAGCAGGTTCAGGTCCAGGTCTTTGATATTCATTCAGCGCATACCATTTATTCTGAATATTTTATGCACTTATACGTAAGATGGTCCTTGCCCGCCCAACAGCGGCGGGGTCAACGCAAGGAGCGTGCTTTGGAAGTTTCATTTCACGAAGAAATCAAGGCCCTGCGCATGGGCGATGGCGAGGTCTTTCACGGCGAGGGCATCCTGGCCATCACCAAGGGCCTGCTGCAATCGGGTGTGAGCTATGTGGGCGGCTACCAAGGCGCCCCGGTCTCGCACCTGCTGGATGTGATGGTGCAGGCCAAGCCTTATATGGACGAGCTGGGCGTACACGTCGAGGCCTGCTCGAATGAAGCGTCCGCCGCGGCCATGCTGGGCGCGTCCATCCACTACCCGATTCGCGGCGCGGTGACCTGGAAGTCGATTGTGGGCACCAACGTGGCGGCCGATGCGCTGTCCAATTTGTCCTCGCCCGGTGTGACGGGCGGCGTGCTGATCGTGGTGGGCGAAGACTACGGCGAAGGCGCGAGCGTCATTCAAGAGCGCACCCACGCCTATGCCCTGAAGTCGGGCATGTGCCTGCTGGACCCACGCCCCGAGCTGGGCCAAATGGTCAACATGGTGGAGCACGGTTTCAGGCTGTCCGAAGCGTCCAACATGCCGGTGATGATGGAGTTGCGCATCCGCGCCTGCCATGTGCGCGGCCAGTTTGTGGCCAAGGACAACCAGGCCCCCAAGCTCTCCAAAAAACACCTGATCAACGAACCGGCAGGCTTCAACTACATGCGCTTGGCGCACCCGCCCGTGACCTTTGCGCAAGAAAAGCGCAAAGTCGAGCACCGCCTGCCCGCCGCCCGCCAATACATCGCCGATAACCGCCTGAATGAACACTTCGAAGGCAGCGCCCACCGCCATCTGGGCCTGATCGTGCAAGGGGGCCTGTACAACACGCTCATGCGGGCCCTGCAACAGTTCGACCTGGCCGATGCCTTTGGCGTGTCCAGCCTGTCGGTGCTGGTGCTCAACGTCACCTACCCGCTGGTGCCCGATGAACTGGTGAATTTTTGCAAAGACAAATCGGCCGTGCTGCTGCTCGAAGAAGGCCAGCCCGAATACATCGAGCAAGAACTGGCCCTGATGCTGCGCCGCCTGGACCTGCAAACCCCGCTGCACGGTAAAGACATGCTGCCCTCAGGCGGCGAGTACACCGCCGAGGTGATGGCCCAAGGGCTGCTCAAGTTTCTGGAGCGTCATCAAGCTGACGCCGTGCCCAAGTCCACCCGCCAATGGCTGGCCACCAACGGCGAACGCCGCCAGCAAGTGCAAGCCCAACTGGGCACCCCGGTGCCTGCGCGGCCACCGGGCATGTGCATTGGCTGCCCGGAGCGACCCGTGTTTTCTGCACTCAAACTGGCCCAGCAAGATGTGGGGCCGGTGCACATCTCGGGCGACATCGGCTGCCATGCACTGGCCACCTTCGAGCCGTTTTCGGTGGGTCACTCCATCCTGGGCTACGGCATGAGCTTGGCCAGCCGGGCGGGCGTGTCGCCCCTCATGAAGCGGCGGGTCTTGTCGGTCATGGGCGACGGCGGCTTTTGGCACAACGGCTTGCTCACCGGTGTGCAAAGCGCACTGTTCAACGGCGACGACGCGGTGCTGCTGATCTTCAAAAACGGCTACACCTCGGCCACCGGCACGCAAGACATCATCAACACGCCCACCGACATCGCCAAAGAACTTGCGGGTGACAAGCGCCAAAGCATGGTGCACACCAACCAGACCATCGAGTCCACGCTCAAAGGGCTGGGCGTGCAGTGGCTTCGCACAGTGCACACCTACGAGGTCAGCCACATGCAGGCCACGCTCACGGAGGCTTTCACCACCGAGTTTCAGGGCCTGAAAGTGATCGTGGCCGAAGGCGAATGCCAGCTGGAGCGCCAGCGGCGCATCAAGCCCTGGCTGGCTTCGCTGCTGTCCAAAGGCAAGCGGGTGGAACGCGTGAAGTACGGCGTGGACGAGGACGTCTGCAACGGCGACCACGCCTGCATTCGACTGTCGGGCTGCCCCACCTTGACGCTCAAAGACAACCCCGACCCGCTCAAGGTCGACCCGGTGGCCACCGTGATCGACGGCTGTGTGGGCTGCGGCCTGTGCGGCGAAAACGCGCACGCAGCCACGCTCTGCCCGTCCTTCTACCGGGCCGAAGTGGTGCAAAACCCCAAGCTGCACGAGCGCCTGTGGGCCCGGTGGCAAAGCCTGGCCACCCGCTGGCTGCAACCCGCTTGAACCACGCCTGAGAGAAACCCCATGACCCAACCGATTTCCATCTTGCTGTGTGCCCTGGGCGGCGAAGGCGGCGGCGTGCTGGCCGACTGGCTGGTCGACGTGGCCCGCCACGCAGGCCACCCAGCACAAGCCACCTCCATTCCTGGCGTGGCGCAGCGCACCGGCGCCACCACCTATTACCTCGAAATTTACCCCCTGCCCCACAGCCAGCTGCAAGGCCGCTTGCCCGTGCTGGGCCTGAACCCGCTGCCGGGCAGGCTCGATGCGCTGGTGTCTTCCGAGTTGCTGGAAACCGCTCGGCAAATCGGCAACGGCCTGGCTTCAAGCGACCGGACACTGGTCATCAGCGCCTCATCGCGGGCGCTCACCACCGCCGAAAAAATGACCATGGGCGACGGCCGCCGACCTGAAGGCCCGTTGCTCGATGTGATCGCCGCGCACAGCCTGCGCCACCATGTGATGGACATGGCCCGCCTGTGCCAAGAAAGCGGCACCATGGTCAGCGCCGTGATGCTGGGTGCCATTGCCGGCAGTGGCTTGCTGCCTTTTGCGCGGTCGCATTACGAACCCGTGTTGGCGGGCCCCAGCAACTCGGCCAAGGCCAGCTTGCGCGGCTTTGCACTGGCCTTTGACGTGGTGACGCGCCAGCGCGAACAAGCGCAGTATGTCGAGCATGTGATGAAACCTGCCGTGGTTGCGCCCTCTGCATCGGCGGCTTTGCCTGCAGATGTGGCCGCCAAGTTTCCAGCAGCCTTGCACCCCCTCATGGGCTTGGCCCACCAGCGCTTGGTGGAGTACCAAGGCCCCGCTTATGCCCGCCTGTATGTGCAGCGGCTTGAACGCCTGTTGCACGCGGAAACCGAGTCACCCGACAGCACCCGCCCCGTCACGTTTGAGGCCACCCGCTGGCTGGCCCTGTGGATGGCGTTTGACGACATCATCCGCGTGGCCGACCTGAAAAGCCGCGCCAGCCGCTGGGACCGCGTGACGCAAGAAGTCAAAGCCAAAGAAGGTGATGTGCTCAAGGTCTACGACCACTTCAAGCCCGGCGTGCCCGAGCTGGCCGCCTTGTTGCCTCAAGGCTTGGCCAACCAACTGCTGCGCTGGGACCGCGCCCGCGTGGCCCGAGGCCAAGCGCCTTGGTCCATGCCGCTCAAGGTGGCACGCCACGCGCTGTGGGGCATGGCCAGCTTGCGCCTTCTGGCCAGCCTGCGTGTGCTGCGCCCCCTGGGCAGCCGCTATGCCACCGAGCAAGCCTTGATCGAAGAATGGCTGGGCGGCATCGAAAGCGCCACACGGCAATCGCCCGCACTGGGTTTGGAGCTGGCCCGATGCGGCCAACTCATCAAAGGCTACGGCAGCACCAACGAGCGCGGCAAGGACAACCTGCTGCACATCCTGCGCCATGTGTGCGGCCCCGCCTCCAAAGTGCCTGTGGCCGAGCAAGCTGAGGCCGTGGCCCGCATCCGCCAAGCCGCTTTGCAAGACGAAGCGGGCCTGGCCTTAGACCAGGCCTTGGTGCAACACGGTGCGCCAGCGCGTCCGGTCAAGGAACAACCGGTGCTGTGGATGAAAAATCCGCGACTGCAAAAATCCTGATCTGGCTTCATCATCGACATCGGCCCCCTCAAAACCCAAGGAGACAAGCATGCCAACAACAAAATTCTTCTCTCGCCGCGCAGTGGGCACCGCCCTGCTCGCCATCGCGGCAGGCCCAGCGCTGTGCCTGAGCGCCGCCGCGCAAAGCTGGCCCACCAAACCGGTCAAGATCGTGGTGAACTTTCCACCGGGCGGTGCGGCCGACCAGATTGCCCGCGCCATTGGCGTGCCCCTGGGCGAGGCGCTGGGTCAGCCTGTGGTGGTCGAAAACAGAGGGGGCGCCAACGGCAACCTGGGTGGCGAGCTGGTGGCCAAATCCCCGGCCGACGGCTACACCCTGCTCATGAGCTCGGGCGGCATGGTCTCGGTCAACCCGCACATTTATGCCCGCATGCCCTTTGACCCGGCCAAAGACCTGGTGCCTGTGGCCTCGGCTGCCCGCGTGCTGGTGTTTTTGGTGGCCAAGCCCAACTTTCCAGCCAACAACATCCAGGAATTTCTGAGCTACGTGAAAGCCAACCCCGGGCGCTTGTCTTATGGCTCGGCGGGCAACGGCAGCTCGCCCCACCTGGCCGGTGAAATGATGAAAAGCCAAGCCGGTCTGTTTGCCGTGCATGTGCCCTACCGCGGTGCGGCACCTGCGCTGCAAGACGTGTTGGCGGGCCAGCTGGACTTTTACTTTGACCCCGGCATTGGCCTGGGCCAAGTGCGTGCGGGCAAGCTCAAGCTACTGGCCGTGGGCAGCATGAAGCGCTCACCGCTGTTCCCCGACGTGCCCACGCTGCATGAAGCGGGCCTCAAAGGTTTTGATGCCGACTCGGTATTTGGCTTTTATGCGCCTGCGGGCACGCCCGCCGATGTGGTCAACCGCGTCAACCGCGAGATCAACAAAATTTTGGGTACGCAAGCCTTGAAGGACCGCATCCAGAACCTGGGTGGTGAAGCCCTGCCTTTGACCCCTGCCGAGTTTGGCGCACGCGCCGCTGACGACTCCAAACGCTTTGGCGCCATCATCCGAGAGCGCAAAATCGTCGGGGACTGAAACCTCAAACTTCTGCCGGTCTGACCTTCAGGTCCGACCTTTGTTCGCTTCGGCTCAAGCCCCATGTCGGGGCTGAAGCCACCGACCTGCAGAACATCAAACCCCGGCCAGCTCCCGCAAGGCCTGTGGGTTGGGCAAGCCCAGCACCCGGCCTGCGCCGCTGATGAGCTGGCGGTCTCGCAAATGGCGCAGCACGCGCGAGAAGGTTTCGGGCGCGATGCCCAGTTGCGCGGCGATGGTGCGTTTGCGCTCACGCAAAGTGACGGCCAAACCACCCGCTTTTGCGTCGGGCTCGGCATGGCGCAGCAGCCATTCGGCGCAGCGGGCATCGGCATCTTTGGCCAAGCGGCTGACCGCCAACTCGGTTTGCTGGCGCTGCTGTTTGGCCATGTCCATCACCAAGGTTTGCGAGGGTCCCGGCATGCTTTGCACCTGCGCCAAAAACTCAGGGGCGGCCACGTATTGCAGTTGCACCGGCGTCAAGGCCACGGCATCGACCACATGCGGCAAGCCCAACAGACCAGCGGCGGCCTCGAGCCAGCAAGGGCCTTGGACCTCCCCCAACTGGTGCAGCATTTCGCCTTCGTGCAAAAAGCCCAGCACCACTTTGCCTTGCACCAGGTGCAAGACCTGATCAGACGCATCGCCACGGTGCAACAAGACCGTGCCAGCCTCCAAAGCGGCGGGGTATTCAAACGAGGGGGAAACAGCAGTGACAACCATGATGGGCTTGACTGTGCCAGAGGCCAGCGCCCATCGTTTTGACGCAAATCAATAGGCGCTCAGGTGCCGATCACGCCACCCAAATCGCCCTGAAGTCGTTCACATTGGTGTGTGTGGGGCCGGTGATGACCAGATCGCCCAGAGCTTCAAAGTAGCCGTAGGCGTCGTTGCGTTGCAAATAGCCGTCGATCTTGTGGCCCAGCGCCAGCGCACGCGCCAGGGTGTCGGGGCTCACGCGGGCACCGGCGTTGTCTTCGATGCCGTCGATGCCATCGGTGTCCGCAGCCAGTGCCCACACGCCGCTTTGGCCTTGCAGCGCTTGGGCCAGGCCCATGCAGAACTCGCCTGCGCGGCCGCCACGTCCACGCGGGGTGCCCGCCGGTTGGGGCTTGATGGTCACCGTGGTCTCGCCACCGCTCAAGATCACGCAGGGCTTTTGGAAAGGGCCTTGCCCTTTGGCCGCAGCGCGGGCCATTGCGGCGTGCACCTTGCCCACTTCGCGCGATTCGCCTTCGATCTCGTCGCTCAAGATGTAGGCGTTCACGCCCATCGCACGGGCGGCCTCGGCAGCGGCCTCCAGTGCCTGCTGGGGGGTGGCGGTCATGTGAACGCTGTGGCCGTCAAACACCGACGAGCCGGGCTTGGGCGTTTCAAGGGTGCCCGCCTGCAAGGCCTGCACCACAGCGGCAGGCACATCGATGGCGTAGCGCTGCAAGATGGCCAGCGCATCGGCACAGGTGCTGGCATCGGCCACCGTGGGGCCGCTGGCGATGATGGACGGGTCATCGCCCGGCACATCGCTGATGGTGAGCGTGACCACCCGCGCAGGGCTACAGGCCGCCGCCAAGCGACCGCCCTTGATGCGCGAGAGGTGCTTGCGCACGCAATTCATCTCGGCAATGTTGGCCCCGCTGGCCAGCAGCTGGCGATTGATCGCTTGTTTGTCTTCCAGGCTGATGCCGTCTGCAGGCAATGTCAGCAGTGCGGAGCCGCCGCCCGAAATCAGGCACAGCACCAGGTCGTCGGCCGTGAGGCCTTGGGTCAATTCCAGGATGCGCTCGGCCGCCTTGAGCCCTGCGGCATCGGGCACGGGGTGCGAGGCTTCGACCACCTCGATGCGCTCGGGCAGGCCCGCAGGCCTTGGCGGTATGTGACCGTAACGCGTGACCACCAAACCCGACAGCGGTGCGTCTTGCGGCCACAAGGCCTCCACCGCCTGGGCCATCGCGCCACCGGCTTTGCCCGCACCCAGCACCAGCGTGCGCCCCTTGGGCGGGGTGGGCAAATGCGCGGCGGTGTTGTGCAGGGGCAAGGCACGTTGCACCGCCACGCTGTAAAGGTGGCGCAGCGCGGTTTGGGGGTCGGTCATGGCAGCAATGTTTCAAGCAAGGTGAACAGCCTTCGAGGATAAAGGCATTCACCCCACATGCGCACAGGCGTTCAAGCCCGTTTCAATCGGCGTACACGCCGGCCGACTTGATGATGGGCGCCCACTTGTTGACTTCGGACATCACAAAAGACTTGTGCCCAGCCGGGTCGTTGCGTGCGTCGTTGATGACCGAGGCACCGCCAGCGTCTTGCTTGCGGATGAACTCAGGGTCTTTGACGGCCAATTTGAGGGCGTCATTGAGCTTTTTCAGAACCGGTGCCGGTGTGCCCTTGGGTGCATACAGGCCCTGCCAGATCGTGACGCTGAAATCCTTGAGTCCAGCCTCTTGCATGGTGGGGTTGTCCTTGAGCACGGGCGAGCTCAAACGCGTGGGCGTGGTGACCGCGAAGGACTTGACCTTTTTGCCTTCGATCTGCGGGATCGTGGTGGTGGTCTGGTCACACATCAGGTCCACCTGGCCACCGATCAGGTCGGTCATGGCGGGGGCTGTGCCTTTGTAGGGGACCGAGGTCATGTCCACTTTGATGGTGGACTGGAACAACATGCCGCACAGGTGCGAAGCCGAGCCTGGCCCCGCGTTGGCAATGTTGATCTTGCCTTTGTTGGCGTTGATCCAAGTGACCAGCTCGCCCATGTTGTTGGCCGGCAAGCTGGGCCGGCCAATCAGGTTCATCGGGTTCTCGCTGACCAGGCCCAGGTACTCAAAATCTTTCTCCACGTTGTAGGGCAGATTGCGAAAGAAGCTGGGCAGCGTGGCTTGAGCGATGTGTGTGAACAAAAGCGTGTAGCCATCCGCCGGGGCCTTGGCGACTTTGTTCGCGCCGATGGAACCTGATGCGCCTGCCGAGTTGTCGATCACGATGCTGTGACCGCCCATGACCTTGCTCATGGACTGCGCCAAATCGCGGGCGGCCTTGTCGGTGGGGCCACCAGGGGCATAGGGCAGCACGAAGGTGATGGACTTGTTGGCCGCCGGATAGTCTTGTGCATAAGCATTCACAGACAGGCACATGGCCAGGGCCGCGGGGACACACAGAAGCTTGGATCGCATGTTCTCACCTTTCAAAAATGTTTAAAACGCAAAGTCAATCGAATGGAAAGATCATTTTGATCAAGCCATCAAAACCGCATCAAACCAAGGCTTTGCACACCGCCGAGGTGACATCCACGGTGCGGGCTGTGCCGCCCAAGTCGCCCGTGTGCAGCGCCGGATTGGCCGTCACCGCCTCCACGGCTTGCATCAAACGCTGGGCTGCAGCGGGCTCGCCAATGTGCTCCAGCAGCATGACCACCGACCAGAAGGTGCCCACCGGGTTGGCGAGCCCTTTGCCCATGATGTCAAAGGCCGAGCCGTGGATGGGTTCGAACATGCTGGGGTAGCGGCGCTCGGGGTCGATGTTGCCGGTGGGTGCAATGCCCAGGCTGCCCGCCAATGCTGCTGCCAAGTCGCTCAGGATGTCGGCGTGCAAGTTGGTGGCGACGATGGTGTCCAGGGTTGCGGGGCGGTTGACCATGCGGGCGGTGGCGGCGTCGACCAGTTCTTTGTCCCACTTCACATCGGGGAACTCTTTGGCGATCTGCACCGCGATCTCGTCCCACATCACCATGGCGTGGCGCTGGGCGTTGCTCTTGGTCACCACCGTGAGCAGCTTGCGGGGGCGTGACTGCGCGAGCTTGAAGGCATAACGCATGATGCGCTCCACACCGGCACGGGTCATGATGGACACATCGGTGGCCGCCTCGATCGGGTGGCCTTGGTGCACACGGCCACCCACGCCGGAGTATTCGCCTTCGGAGTTTTCGCGCACGATGATCCAGTCCAGGTCTTGGGGCGTGCAGCGCTTGAGCGGTGCATCGATACCCGGCAGGATGCGTGTGGGCCGCACGTTGGCGTACTGGTCAAAGCCCTGGCAGATCTTCAGGCGCAGCCCCCACAGCGTGATGTGGTCGGGGATGTGCGGGTCACCGGCCGAGCCAAACAAAATCGCGTCTTTGCCCCGCAACGCATCCAGGCCATCGGCGGGCATCATCACGCCGTGCTCGCGGTAGTAGTCACCGCCCCAGCCAAAGTTTTCAAACTCAAAAGCAAAAGTGCCACAGGCTTTTGCCAAGGCCTGCATGACCTCTTGGCCTGCGGGGATGACTTCTTTGCCAATGCCGTCTCCGGGAATGGTGGCGATGCGGTAGGTTTTCATGGTGTTTTCGCGCTGATGAAAAAGATGGCCAAATTGTGCGACGTTCATGCTTCAATAAAAATCCTAAAATTCAAGCCATTGTTAACCTGAGATCAACAATGCAAGCACGTCTGCAAGCCGCCGATTTGGGCTTTTTTTCGGCACTGGCCATGGCCGGGAGTCTGAGCGCCGCTGCCCGCGAGATGCGCATCACCACGGCCGCTGTGAGCAAACGCCTGTCGCAAATGGAGTCGCGTTTGGGTGTGCCGCTGCTCAACCGCACCACGCGCCGCATGAGCCTCACGGTGGAAGGCGAAACCATGCTGCGCCACGCCCGCAGCATCCTGGCCGAGATGGCCGATCTGGAGCAGCAACTGGGTGCCAGCCGCTCCACACCCAGTGGTCTGCTGCGCATCAACGCCACACTGGGCTTTGGCCGCAGCCACATCGGCCCGCTGATGAGCCGCTTTGTGCGGCAATACCCGCTAGTGGATGCACAGCTGCAACTGTCGGTGGACCCGCCCGCTCTGACCGACGACGCTTTTGATGTGTGCATCCGCTTTGGCCCGCCGCCCGACACACGCGTCATCGCCCGCAAGATCGCAGACAACCAGCGATTGCTGTGCGCCTCACCCGCATACATCGCGCAGCAAGGTGAACCCAAAAGCCCGGCCGATCTGGCGCGGCACAACTTCATCAGCATCCGCCAAGGCGGCGAAGCCTATGGCGTGATCAAACTCACACGCGGACGCTCAGGCAAAACCGAGACCGTCAAGACCCGCGGCAACCTGACCACCAACGACGGCAGCATCGCGGTGCAATGGGCGCTGGACGGCCACGGCATCTTGCTGCGCGCCGAATGGGACATCCGCGAACACTTGACCAAAGGCCAGCTGGTGCAGGTGCTGCCGCAGCACCACACGCCTGATGCCGACATTTATGCGGTATACCCGGCGCAGCACAAATCGGCGGCGCGAGTGCGGGCGTTTGTGGACTTTGTCGCGGAAGCGTTCAGGCCAGCCAAGCCTTGATTCGGCTGTCATGCAAAGCAACATCGGACGCTTTGGCCAGCCTTAGCATTTGGCCATCCGCCAAGTCACGATCAGTACACGCCATGAACGACACCGCCATCCTCCCGCCCGCGCTGGAAGCCATTCGCGCGCATGAAGCCGAGATGGTGCACATCCGCCACCAAATCCATGCCAATCCCGAGCTGGGGTTTGAAGAAAACGACACCAGTGACCTGGTGGCCGCACGGCTTGAACGTTGGGGCTGGGAAGTGCACCGCGGCCTGGGCGGCACGGGCGTGGTCGGCACCTTGCGTGCGGGCACCAGCACTCGCCGCATCGGCCTGCGTGCCGACATGGACGCCCTGCCGATCGCCGAAACCTCGGGCAAGGCCTGGGCCAGCAAGGTGTTTGGCAAGATGCACGCCTGTGGGCATGACGGCCACACCGCCATGCTGCTGTCTGCGGCACGCCATCTGGCAGCCACCCGCCAATTCGACGGCATCGTGCACGCCGTATTCCAGCCCGCTGAAGAGGGTATGGGCGGCGCCCGCAAGATGCTCGAAGACGGTTTTCTGGACTTGTTCCCCTGCGATGCCATGTTTGGCATGCACAACGGCCCCGGCATTCCTGAAGGCCAATTCATGGCCGTGCCCGGCTGTGCCATGGCCAGCGCTGACACCTGCATCATCACCATCCAAGGGGTGGGCGGTCATGCGGCCTTTCCACACAATGCGGTTGACCCCATTTTGGTGGGCTCGGCACTGGTCATGGCCTTGCAAAGCATCGTCTCGCGCAATGTGCCGCCCCTGCAAACCGGCATCATTTCCTTGGGGGCATTTTTGGCGGGCGACGCGCCCAACGTGATCCCAGGCACAGCCGAGCTGCGGCTGAGCGTGCGGGCCATGCAACCAGAAATTCGCGATTTGTTGGAGCGGCGCATCCACGAAATCGCCAGCGCCGTGGCGCAAACCTACGGCGCCACAGCCGAGGTGAACTACATGCGCCGCTACCCGGTGCTCATGAACGACCCCACCCAAACCGCGTTCTGCCTGGACCTCGTGCGCGACTGGCTGGGCGAGACCGGCTTGGTACCCAACCCCGAGCCCGTGCCCGCCAGCGAAGACTTCGCTTACTTTCTGGAAAAGGTGCCCGGCTGCTTCATCAACATCGGCAACGGTGTGGGCAGTGTGGGCGGCTGCATGGTGCACAACGCAGGCTATGACTTCAATGACCGCATTTTGTCCACTGGCGCCACCTACTGGGTCAAACTGGTGGAGCGCTGGCTTGCCAAGGCGTGAGGCGATGAAGCTGCCTGATTAAAATCACCCCACTGCACAGCCCGGGACGCGCGGCAACGTGGTGCTCGCCCTCCCCCATGTGGGGAAAGGGGATTCGGCCGCGACTTGTTTCACACCTTGCCCAAGACAAGTCCATGACCACACTGCTCATTCACCGCGCCCGCTGCATCGCCACCATGGACGATGTCAACACAGAACTGAAAGACGCCTCGCTCCTGATCCGCGATGGCCGCATCGAACGCATCATCCCCGCGACCGAGAACATCGACGAACTGCTCACGCAAGTGGACGAAGTCATCGACGCCCGCCGCCATGTGGTGGTGCCGGGCCTGATCAACACCCACCACCACATGTACCAGTCGCTCACGCGGGCGATTCCGTCGGTGCAAAACGCCGAGCTGTTCAGTTGGCTGAAGGGCCTCTACCCGATCTGGGTGGGCCTGACGCCC
>JACCDH010444261.1_pt1 | contig 15947 bp, 19 predicted proteins | sample 7442481 | NCBI WGS metagenome assembly JACCDH01 (sample SAMN15323433, study PRJNA562643) | freshwater metagenome | isolation source: river surface water | place: USA:Blue River Watershed | collected 2017-08-15
TTGAACTCTTCTCACAAAGTTCTGAACTCAACAGCGCTGTAACTGCTTGTCGCGCTTTGATTTTTCCAATGATGAGCTATGACCAGCAACAAAACAGCATTAGCTTTAGGATGACCTGAATAGGCTGATGTGAGACATTCACGGTTGACTACCTGAATGACCGCTGACGTCATAATCGGTCAGCGCACCTCGCATGACCAGTCACATGATGACTTCCGCGCTCTCCATGCCGCCCTTGGGCGCGAACTCGGCGATACGAATATTCACTAGGGCGTGTTAACACTAATTGCCAATTTGGAGCTGGAGAGCGACACTGGCGTGCATGGAAATCACGCCCGAACAGTTTTCTCGTATCGAGCACTGCCTGCCAACTCAACGCGGCAATGTGAGCATGACCAACCTTCAGGTGGTCAATGCCATGCTTTACGTGGCCGAACACGGGTGCAAATGGCGTGGCTTGCCCAAAAGGTTTGGCAACTGGCACACCATCTACACGCGCATGCGCCGGTGGGAGAGGGCCGGTGTGCTGGACAAGATGTTCCAGGAGCTCCAGCGCGAACAGGTGGTGCGCATTCGCATTGAAGCCGTTTCGCTCGACTCCACCAGCATCAAGGTCCACCCCGATGGCACGGGCGCGTTAAAAAAAACGGCCCTCAATCCATCGGGAAGTCCCGAGGCGGATGGAACACCAAGGTTCATCTGGTTGCCGCGGATGCTCGAACGGCCGTGACGTTCTGTCTGTCGCCTGGACAGGCTCATGATGCCCCTGAAGGTCGCCGCCTCCTTCAAAGCTTGGGCCCAACGAATCGCCCAGTCCACCTGCTCATGGACCGCGCGTACGAAGGAAACGAGACACGTCAACTGGCCCTGGACTTGGGTTTCATTCCGGTCGTTCCTCCAACGCGGACACGTCTTGACCCTTGGGAATACGACCGGGCCATGTACCGGCGGCGCAATGAAGTCGAGCGGTTGTTCCGGCGCTTGAAGGGCTATCGGCGAATCTTCTCTCGATTCGAGAAGCTCGACGCCATGTTTCTCGGCTTCCTCTGCTTTGTGCTGGTCGCGGACGGACTTCGCGGTTTGTGTTAACAGGCCCTAGTTGCTCGGGGTCCTTGTCCAAAAATCGAGGAATTAGTCGTCCCATACTTCGTTCAAGTAACCTGCACGTTCGCTATGGATCTGGTGCGACAGGCCGCCCGTTACCATGATGGCGACGTTGAGGTCTTCGGGGTAACTTTCGATAGTACGGTGCAGCGCTTTGCCCAGTTTCCACATGCGTTTGACACTGGGCACCGGTAGTTGCAGCACGTCAACCTGTAGTGGAACCACCTGGCCTAGCCAGGGGCCGCGCTCATCGCCCAGCATTGACAGCGGCGAAAGAATGCTGTGGTCCACTGGGTTGCCCAGAAAAAATGACATGTCGAATTCATCGGCTACCAGCGACATGCCGATGTGCTGCGACAGACCCAGATGGCCGATGGCCGGCGCCACATTGCGCGGTCCACCGCCTTCGTCAGCCGCCGCATACCCGGACATTCGGTTGCCGGGACGTGAGGAGCTGTTTGTCGAACAACTGCAAAAACTGCGTAATGGTCAGGTTGACCTGGTGGTGAGCGGCATTCCGGAGGGCTTACCCAGTGGGGAGTTCATCACTGAGGCACTGATGGACACGCGCATGGTGGTGGCGCGGCCTGGTAGCCGCCACGCCCGCGCACATAAACTAACCGAGCTGTAGAGCGCTAGGGAAGCTCTGCAAAACCCCGACGGCGCCCGCCCGACGTGAGACAGTAGCGGCATGAAACAAATGAGCCTTGGCAACACGGGATTCAAGCTGTCGAACAAGAGGACGCGCAAGCGCGAGTTCCTCGACGAGATGAATCTGGTGGTGCCGTGGGGCGAGCTGGTGGCGCTGATTGCCCCGCACGCCCCGACACCCGGCGCCAAAGGCGGGCGCCCGCGCTTTGCGATAGAGACCATGCTGCGCATCCACTTCCTGCAGCAGTGGTTCAATCTGTCGGACCCCGCCATGGAAGAAGCGCTGTACGACATGCCGCTGTTCCAGCAGTTCGTGGGCACGAACCGGCTGCCCGACGAGAGCACCATCCTGCGCTTTCGCCACCTGCTCGAAGCCAACGAGCTGCGCATCCGCATCCTGGCGGTCAACAGCACGCTGGCTGCCAAAAGCCTGATGCTCAAGCAGGGCACAGTGGTGGACGCCACGCTGATAGCCGCGCCCAGCTCCACCAAGAACCAGGGAGGGGAACGTGACCCCGAAATGCACCAGACCAAGAAGGGCAACCAGTGGCATTTCGGGATGAAGGCACACATCGGCGTGGACGCCGACTCGGGGCTGGTGCATACGGTGGTGGGCACGGCTGCCAACGTCAACGACGTGACGCAGGCCGCAGCACTGGTGCACGGAGAAGAAATGGATGTGTTCGTGGACGCCGACTATCAGGGTGTCGCCAAACGCGAAGAGGTGCGAGACATCGAGGCCAGCTGGCACATGGCCATGCGACCCGCCAAACGCCGGGCGCTGGACAAGGACAGCCCGATGGGCGCGATGCTCGACAGGCTTGAGCACGTCAAGGCCAGCATCCGTGTCAAGGTGGAACACCCGTTTCGGGTCATCAAGCGCCAGTTCGGGCATGTGAAGGTGCGCTACCGAGGGCTGGCCAAGAAAACGGCGCAGCTGCACACACTGTTCGCGCTGTCCAATCTGTGGATGGCACGCCGAACGTTGTTGCAGGAGGCACGGGGATGAGTGCGCTCGCAAACCGCCAAAGGGCCTGCGATGGGCTGGAAATCGACCGTTATGCGCCTCAATTCGCGTCCCGATTGCCGTCATCTGGAATCAATCACATCAATGCCCGTTGTAGTGGGTGTTATGCAGACCATCCCTAGCGTTAATTCGGCCTACCAAACCAAGAGATACACGATACCCAAAAGGGCCAAGAGCAACCCCACGACAGTCAATCTGGTGATGGTCTCGAATCGTTTGAAAAACAACCAGCTTGCAGGGAAGACTAATAAAGGCGTAGCGGTCATGATCAGGGCGACTTTTCCCGTTGTCAGGCTCAGCATGGCCCAAATAGCTAGCAATTGGGCGATCATACCCAGCAGGCCCACGCTCGCAAATATCCCCAGTCCGGTACGGTCAGAAGTCACTAGCCGAGACCACAGCGCGCGAATGTTACCTCCCGTCAAAATTTGTAGCACAAGACCTGTGGCTGCCCCGAGAAGTACGCCGAGAAGCGGTTCATTCCATACGCGTATCGCATAGCCTCGGCAAACATGGCCCGCCGCGTAGGCGAGTGCACTCACCAAGCCAATGCCCAGTAGCCGGAGATTCCAGCGTCTGGCTGCGCTCAATCGCACTTCCTGATTCCTGGGGCGAATCTGGGACACCAGCAGCAGACCAAATAGGGTCGTTGCCATGGCCGCCCATTCTTTCAGGGCAAGTTGCTCGCCCAACAAGAGCCAGCCAACCAAGGCAGTGAACACAGGAACACTTGTCTGGAAGGCGCTCGCACGCGCGGGCCCAAGGTGTATGACGGACTCAAACAGTAACCAGCGTCCGAGATAAGCAGAGAACAATCCTGATGCGCAGAATGCCAGTATCGGGCCAAGGCTTGCACTCGAGGGCATCCACCCGTTGCCCAACATTGCGAGAACCGCGATCAAAGAAGACAGCACACTGACTGCCGTGACCACGATCACCCCGACGTCACTGCGAACACGGTCAGTCGCAAGACGCGTCAATAAGGTGGTGAGCGCATAAATGACCAGTGATGAAAGCGCCGCTAGCTCGCTCAAGCGCTCATTCACGCGCGCAGGTCTCTGGTAGTGCAATCTTCACCGGCGCGCACCGTGGCAGAGGCGATGGTCATATGTTTTTCGTGGGCTATTCATTTCGCATTTTGCGTTCGATATGCGTTTCGCGCTGCTGCTTTCCAAAACGTCCAAGGGCGTTCCACCTGTCCTTCTGTATTCACCATGCAGGACTTGGCTTCTTCGTCCGTCAGGTATTCCGGATCACCCAAGGCGTGGGCCTGCGCTTGTATCTTGGCATTCACTTCAGCGTAAACCGCACGATAGACAGCCAGCTTTAATGAAGGTGCAACGACTGTCGAGCCATGGCCACGCATCAGAACAGCATCTGCACCGCCCAGTGTGTTGGCCAGCGAACGACCCAGGTCATCGTTGCTGATGAGAAGATCGCTAGCGTTTCCTGCATGGTTCCGGATCTCGAATAGCGGAACCCCAGCGCCAAGGAATCCACTCATATGACAGACCGGCCGCAGCTTGCTGCGGCGGGATATCGTAAACGGTACAACGGCGGGCGAGTGGCTGTGGACAACAGCCATGACGTCAGGCCGCTTCCGGTAGATCGAACCGTGAATGAACCGCTCCAGGTACAGACGGTGCCCGCGCGCGTTGACCGCTGTGCCATCAAGTTCAAATTCGAGAATGTCATCGGCAGTAACTTGAACGGGCGCCACGTTGCGCGCCAGCAGGAAGTGATCGGTCCGCAGAGGGTGTCGAACGCTGACGTGCCCAAATGCATCGACGACCTGCTGGTGAAAAAGGATGTGGTTCGCGTCCACCAGATCCTCGATCACGCCGAGAATCTGCGGATCAGATGTTTCTTTCATGCTGTTCTTTCCATGTTCATTCATTCGACGTCGCCTTGACCGATAGGGCCACGGCAGCATGCTGTCCACCAAATGCTCGCATCAGACGCTCCGAGGGGCGGCGGGCCACGCCCCAGCGGCATGGGCGGCGGGGATAGGTTGTCCAGTATTCGGGGGTGCCAGGCTCGTGGTTCACATCGGTGACCTGATCGAGTTCGGCGGTGTACTCGATGGCGAATCCTTCGGGGTCGATGAAGTAGTTGAAGACGTTGCTGCCCGGTCCATGCCGACCAAGGCCCCATTCGCTAACGTGGCCGTGATCCATCATCCGGCCCGTTCCATACATCACTCCATCGATGCCGGCCATTTCGTAGGCAACGTGGTTGACGGACAGCGTTTGGGCTTCGCCAAGTGCCAGGCTGTGGTGGTCTGACCCGCAGCGCAGAAAGATCTGCGTGCGCGTCGTGTCGCTCAGCTTGAAGCCCAACTGTTCGATGAACCAACTGGCCAGAGCCGCCCGGTCAGTGCTGTTGACCACCAGATGGCTGAGCTTTTGCGGCAGGCTCAGGTCGCCGAGGACCGTGTGGTGCGTGGCCACGTCAGCGGATACCCGCACCCGCATGCCTTGCGGCGTCAACACGTCCAGCCCATAGCCACCACCTAGCCGCGCAGGCTGCTCGTGTGGTCCGTGCAGAACGGTTTGCCCATTAGCACGCAGGTGCTGGTACAACTTGTCGACGTCGCTCGCCTGCTGTACGGCAAAGCCAGCACTTATCAGGCAAGCTTGGGTGCGTGCTTGGAGCACCAGCACATGGTGCTCCAAGCCGGCTGCCCTGAAAACATGGCCATCGCCATCCGCCGCGAGACGCACCAGCCCCCATGCGTCGGCGTAGAAAGCAGACGTCCGCTCGAGATCGGTCACACCGAGCTCGACGTCCCGTATGGCAAAGACCGGTGCGGCATCCATCACGTCAGCCTCACATGAACGGTTTTGGTCTCTGTGTAGCTCAAGATTTCGTCAAGCCCTTCTTCTCGGCCCAGGCCACTGTTCTTCATGCCACCAAAAGGCGTACCGTAGTGGTGTGCGGATGCACCGTTGATCCAGACATAGCCTGCTTTGATGGCGCGCGCAGCGCGCAGGGCAGCCCGGATGTCGTGGGTCCAGATCGAGGCAGTCAGGCCGTATTCGGTCGAATTGGCCAATGTGAGCGCTTCCTGCTCGTCGCGCCACTTGAATACGGACATGACAGGGCCGAAAATTTCCTCGCGGGCGATGCGCATGTTCGCGGTCACACCGGTAAAAACCGTCGGCTCAATCCAGAACCCTTTCTCGTAGCGGGCGCCCGCGGGCCGCTTGCCGCCCAGTGCCAGATGGGCTCCACCGTCGATGCCGGCCTGGATCATGGCCATCACGCGCCCATGATGCAGTTTGGAGTTAATCGGCCCCATTTGCGACGACGGGTCCAACGGGTCCCCCAGACGCATCTGTGACACGATGTCCAGAATGCGTGCGACTACGCGGTCATGCAGAGACTCGTGCAGCAACAGACGGCTGGTCGAGCCACAGGACTGACCCTGCCAGGCAAAGTTCATGGCCGAGACCGCCACCTCGGCGATCTTGTCAGGGTCCTGATCCGGGTACGCAATCAACGGGTTCTTGCCGCCCAGCTCCAGGGTCACGTGTTTGACGCCCGTCTCAGCTGCCGTGCTCAGAATGCGCTGGCCCGTTGGGACAGATCCGGTGAACGCGATTCGCTTGATCGAGCGATGACGCACGATCGCATCGCCAGCGGGCATGCCGTTGCCGGTGACGATGTTGACCGTTCCGGCAGGCAGGATGTCGCGGCAGATTTCGGCCAGGATGCCCGCCGACAACGAGCTTTGCTCCGGCGGCTTGACGACCACCGTATTGCCAGCCATCAACGGCGCGGCCAGCGCGTGCGCAGCAAACTTGATCGGGTGGTTGAACGGAACGATGCGGCCCACCACCCCGTAAGGCTCGCGCAGCGTGAAGTGCAGGTTGTCACTGCTGGCGGGGATGGTCTCGCCTTTGATCTCGGTGGCCAACCCGGCAAAGAAGTCAATCGCATATGCCGCGCTCTCGACGTCACCCTTCATCTTGGTGATCGTGTTGCCGGTATCGCGCACTTCGACTTCCAGGGTCTCCTGGGCCCGGTCGCGCAGGGCTTGCGCCACTTGACGCAGCAGCTTGCCGCGGCTGACCGGATCTAGTGCGCCCCAGCCGGGCTGTGCCGCCTCAGCCGCACCGACGGCGCGCTGTACGTCGGCGGCGGTGCCTGCGGGAAAGCGGCCAATTAACGTTTCGTCCGATGGATCGATGGCATCAAGCCACTGTTGTGATTCACTGGCGACCAGTTCGCCGCCAATCAGCATGCGGCAATCAATGGGATGTTTGCTCAAGGCATTTCCTCGGTTAGACACGGAAAGAGTGATGTACTTCGGGCGGAAACAGCTCGTCGACGGCCACCCGCCGGCAAGCTACGCCCTGATCGAACGTGAAGCGGCAGAATGCCTCTAGCGTCTTGCGGTTGGGCTCGATCCCGTAGGGCCAGAGATCCTCACCAAAGTCGTTCTCGAACTCATGCGCCAGGGCTGGTGCCCAGGGCAGCGGCACCGACGAGGCGGTGATGTCCCGCAGCCGCTCGACACTGCGGCGCTTGGCCCGGTCGAAAGCCTTGAACAGATTCATTGCGATCCAGCGGTTGGCCTCGAAATCGGTGCGCCGCAACACCACCAGGTGCATGATGGGAAAGATGCCCGTCGCCCGGAAATAAGCGAGTTCTTCCTCGCGGAAATTCGGGAACAAACGCCCCAGGTCGGGGTGCTTGGCCAAGAAGGCATTGACCGGACGCGCGGTGATCGCCGCATCGATCTCGCCGCTTTGCAGCATCTGGTCCAGGCTAGCGTGCTGGCGGGATTCATAGGCGATGCCGGCCGGCAGCTTGAGCGCCACCTTCTCCTGGCGCCCCGGCTGGTTGACGCCCGCCTGCACCCACTTGATCGTCCTCAGGTCCACGCCATGGTGCTCTGCCAGCATGCCTCGCACATAGACACCTGCGGTCTGCGCCCACTCGGGGATGCCCACGGTCTTGCCTTGCAGGTCGGCAGGTGACTGGATGCCGCTGTCCCGGCGCACATAAATGGCCGAGTGACGGAACATGCGCGAGGTGAAAACGGGCAGCGCCACCATGGGTGCGCCGCCCTGGGCGGTCAGGGCCATGTACTTGGCGAAGGACATTTCCGACAGTGCCCACTCCTGGTGGTGCGTGAACCGGAAAAAGATCTCCTCGACCGGCAAGGACAGCAAGTTGAGGTTGATGCCGTGCGCGCGTACCGCGCCGCTGAGCAGGTCGCCTACCTGATCGCAGGGATTGAGCGCGCCGGTCAGGACCAGCTGCGCCTGCCCGCTGCCGATGTTGAATTGGGGCATCGTATCGTTCATCGGCGTGTTCATTGAACGCCTTGCGCAGGAATGGAAATGTCGTTGCCAGCCTGGGCATGCAACAGCGCCCAGCGGCGGCCACACTCCTGTGCCGCAACGCGAATGACCTCGGGCATCTCGGTATATGGAGGCCTCAATGGACCGGCCTGGCAATAGCCCGCCGCGTTGATCCTGGTCTTTTCGAGTTGCACGGTGTACATGCCAAACAACTCCTTGTCGCTGATGATGGGCTTGACGGTCTCGTTGGCCCAGGCCAGCACATCGGACAGGCGACGAACTTCGGCTGCATCCCCGCGTCGCGCGGCCTGCATCAATTCGACGACAGGGCGCGGGCCCATGCTGGCAGCGGTGGCCCAGCAGGCGGTCGTTGTCTCTGGCGCTTCCGAGAAAAAGTGCGACAGCGTCATCTCATTCGGAACAATATTGATCCGGTCCTGGACGATCGACAGCAAGGACTTGAGGTCCTTGGGCCGCGAATACTTGGCCGACGTCACCGTCGGCGCCCGCTGGACGATCTCTGCCCAGAAATCGTTCGTGAACGCGAAACGGAACGCCCTCTCGTTGGCGTACACCATGATCGCCAACTCCGGGAACAAAGTCGACAGGCCTGCGTAGAAGTCGACCGCGGCTGCGCGACTGAGGGGCTGCCACATGGGCAATCCCAACAGCGTGCCATCGGCACCCAGGTCCCGGATCAGCCGCATGCGCCGCGCCACTTCGTGGCCACCCAGCGCAGAGGTGCCTACGATCACTGGAACACGTCGTTTGGCCACCTCGAGAAGGCAGGCAACGAAGCCGTCGTAGTCCTGCTGGCTCAGCGTGGCACATTCGCCCGTGGTTCCGAGCGCAATGATGCCGTCGACGCCGTCAGCGATCAGCGCATTGACGACGCGCTCGGTCTCGTCGAGGTCGACGGTATCGCGCGCGTCCAGTTGGGAAGCGCCCTCTCGCGCAGGAGTGGGCATGATGGCGAGTACGCCGCGGGTATCGGATGCAGTCAACATGGCAGGTCTTTGAGAAGTGGTCCGTATTTTTTCAGCACCCACTGCTCAGGCCGTGGGCTTGTCGTAGTGCGTCACCCGCACGCGGTCCGTCATGAGCGCCCGGCTGGTCTTGCGCAGGAACTTCCATTTACCATCGCGCCGGACGAGCCTATCGGCATGGCGCAGCAGACCGAGCGGCGGAACCACCGGCGCAGGACCCGAAGCCGGGTCGTGGCCTTCTTGCCGATAGAGGGTCACGTACTGGACGGTATTGACCTCGTCCTCACTCACGACAGTGACTCGGATGTTGGTTACGACATGCGCGGTCAGCCAGTCATGGCGTCCATCCATGGCCGCCAGGATGGCTTTGGGGCCCTGCAACTCCTCGCCCAGGCGAACCCAGACGCCTTCTGGCACAAAGAGCTCCACCATTTCGGCATAGCGTTTCTCGTCTAAAAGACCATAGAAGTGATGTAGCAGCTGGGTGCAGTCCCATTCAATCCGGCGCTCCAAGTCTCTTTCAAGGTTGTTCATGTAGTGCGATTCGTTGCTCAAGGTTGTGGCGACTCTACAGCCCCACCCATCAACAATCAACCTTGATTTGTAATCAACAAAAAATCCGGATGCAACAAGCTTAGCTGCCATGGCTTATTTTTATTGATTACAAATCAAGATTGACTGCAATGGTTCTCGATCATAAATTTGCTACCCACTGCTCAACCACCCAACAGGAGACACCATGACAAACAAGAGAAAAATTCTTGCCGCTGCGGCACTGTCCATGCTGCTGCCCTTTGTACAGCTCGCACACGCGCAACCCAAACCGCTGCGTCTGGTCGTGCCCTACCCGCCCGGGGGCTCTCCGGACCAACTGGCGAGGATCATTGCGGAGAAATTGCAGCAGACCGGCAAGTACGCCGCCATCGTGGACAACCGGCCTGGCGCCGGCGGCAGCATCGCCGCCACCTTTGTCAAGAGTGCGCCGGCCGACGGTTCGACCTTGCTGCTGGCCGACTCGTCGACTTACTCGATCGGCCCCGCGATCCGGCGAAACTTGGCATATGACCCGAAAAAAGACTTCAAGTCTGTGGGGCTCGCAGCTACGTCGCCACTTTATCTCGTGGGCCATCCTCGCCTGGGAAGTACGGTCAATGCATTCCTGGAAAACCTGAAGTCAAAACCAGGACAGGCTATTGCATCTTCAGGCAGCGGCACTGCCCACCACCTACTGATTGAGTTGATGAAGCACTCGGCAGGACTCGATGTTCTGCATGTGCCTTACCGCGGCTCCAGCCAGACGGTCCCAGCGGTGCTGGCTGGCGACGTATCGGCCACCTTTTCCGGGTTGGCCAATGTCTTGCCGATGGCGCAGGCCGGAAAGCTTACGATTCTTGCTATTGCCGAGCCTCAACGCTCATCTATGTCTCCTGACATACCTACACTCATCGAAAGCGGCCTGCAGGACGTGCAGTTGACCATCACGTTGGGGCTTCTTGCACCAGTGGGAACCTCCGACGCAACGATCAAGGTCATCAATGACGACATTGCCACGGTGCTGCGTTCGGCTGACACGAAATCTCGCATGAACATGCTTGGGCTCGAAGCCGCGACTTCGACGCCTGAGGCGTTTGGCCAGCGTATTTCGACCGAACTGAATCGGTACGGAGATATCGTGCGAAACGCGAACATCACGGTCGAATAAGGGACAGAGAGAGCATCGGGAATCTCGGCGCCATCCAAAGATTTATAGAGCATCAGGCCATGACCACCAGCCCATCGACAACCGCACCCGTTTTCAGGAACCACCAGCATTTCCTCGAAGAATTTCCCAAAACTGGTCCCGATACCTTGGCCGGCAAGATGCTGCGCCACTACTGGCACCCGGTCTGCCTGTCCGCCGACTTGCGCGACGTTCCCTACCCCGTGCGCATGCTCGGCGAAGACTTGGTCGCCTTTCGTGGTCTCGATGGTAAGGTGGGGTTGGTCGATCAGCGCTGCGCACACCGATGCGCCTCGTTGGTCTACGGACAAATCACAAAAGACGGCCTGAAGTGCTCATACCACGGCTGGACTTTTGATTCGCGGGGCCGCTGCACGGATATGCCTCTTGAGCCGCTTAATTCTCCTGCGATGCAGCGGGTGAAGCAAGTGTGGTACCCCACCCAGGAGTGGGCAGGCATTGTATGGACTTATATGGGGGAGGAAAAAGATACCCCTCCGCCACTACCCAAACTCGACATACTGACCAGAACCGATGGCGAAATCGTCATTGAGCGCGGTGACATACGGCCCTACAACTACCTAAATTTTATTGAAAATTTCGCGGACATGGGGCATATCTATGTCATGCACATGCTGGAGCCAGGCAAGGTTCCCCTCGAGCTGGAACCCTACGTGAACCATACGGTGGACACCAATTGGCGAACGATGGAGCATCGCACATTTGAAACTGATTTCGGCATGAAGTGTGTGCTGGTTCACAATACTGCCGACGCGAATTTGAAATACGTTAACTCATGGAGCATTGTGCCTCCGGGCGTTTATCGCTTCGGCGGAATTCATGCGGGCCTCCCACCAGACTTCACGAACGACAGGCGAGAATCTGGCGGGATACTTCGCATCATCGATGACACGCATTTTGAAATGTTTCGCTTCCAGCTGATCCGGCCAGGCAATTTTCGGACTACTTACTACCCCGTGCCAACCGACAAAACCCGCGGCGTGGCCAAAGGCATGCAAGGAACCGTTGAAAAGAAGGATTACGACACTCGCAAATATCCAGCATGGGAAGGCCTGCCACAAGTTGAAGACTATGTCCTGCAGGAGTCCCAAGGTGGAATACCACCTCGCCACCGTGAGCATTTGGCGACATCCGATATTGGTATCGCTTTGCTTCGCCGTCTTTGGCGTCGAGGTATGGAGGCAGTCGCCGAGGGAAGTAAGCCGAAACTACCGAAAACTGACGACCATGGGATCGTGCACGTAGACACTTTCAAGGGCCTTGCCCATCCAGATGAAATCAAGTTGAGCCCGGAAAATATGCCCTCATCCGAAGATGGGCGCGGATTGATTCGTGATGAGCATGGCGAACTCATTTTTGGAAAATCTTGAGCACTCATGCAATGACACATCGCAAGATTGTTGTTACTGGGGGAAGCGGCGGGCTCGGCCAAGCGGTAACCCAGGTTTTGGCCGAGGCGGGTTTCACCGTCCTGAGCCTGGACCGCCGCCCGCATCCAACAGGGCATCGGCCAGCCTGGACGGTTGACCTGCTCAACCCTGGGGACTTGTACGAGGCCTGTTCCGGAGCTTGGGGCCTGGTTCATCTGGCCGCCCACATCGCGCCCGGCCTCGCAAGCGATGCCAGCACGTTTGGCGACAATGTACGCATGACCTACAACGCCTTGCATGCGGCGTTGGACATGGGGGTGCGGCGCTGTGTCATGGCGTCGAGCACGGCGGTCTATGGATTTCTCTACGGCTTGCGCGGTGAAAACCCGCTCTATCTGCCGGCGGATGAGAACCATCCCCTGCGGCCTGTCGATCCCTATGGCCTTTCCAAGGTGGTGGCAGAGCGTGTCGCCGAGTCGTTTGCCCAACAATACGGCGATGCCAGCATCTGCAGCTTGCGGTTTCCCGGCATCAACTACGAACAGGGGTTCGAGCGCATTCTGCGGCTGCGCAGCGACCCCGGATTCCGTGCCCCCGGGTTCTGGGCGTATGTCGATGTCCGCGATGCCGCGCGCGCCGTGCTGCTGGCACTGGAGAAAGAGGCACCCGGCCACCGCGCCTACAACATTGCCTGCGCATCGAGCAACATGCGCGAGCCGACCCGCGGGCTGATCGAGCGCTTCTTTCCTGGGCTGACGGATGTCCGCGACATGTCGAACAGCAACTGGAGTGGAATCGATGGCACTGCTGCGGCGCGGGAATTGGGATTCATCCCCGTGCACCGCTGGGAAGATGCGCACCCCCCTGACGTATAGAAGCACCGTGGGCACAAAACAGAGGCAAGGCCAGGTTGTCAAGACCACCAGCCTCAGAAAAAACTGGACGCGAAAGACATGGCATGAAAGTCAAGCAGCACTACGACATCGCCATTGTCGGCATGGGCCCTGCAGGCGCGGTGGCAGTCTCCCTGCTCGGACAACAAGGGGGGCAGGTTCTTGTCACCGACAAGTCCTGCAGCCTGTTTGACAAGCCACGCGCGGTCGGCATGGACCACGAAATCATGCGGGCCCTTAAGGCATCGGCGTGGCAGCCGAGATCCCGCCGCTGACCGCGCCCTTCACGTTGTCGGAGCACTTTGGTGCGGACGGCCAACTGATTCGACGCGTGGGGATGCTGCTTCCACCCTATCCCATGAGGTGGACGCCGACCATGAACTTCCTCCAGCCGAGGATAGAAGAGATCGTGCGGGAACGGGTAGGCCACCTGTCCAGCGTAGACGTGGGGTTGGGGATGGAGCTGAAGGGCCTGCGCCAGGATACCGCGGGCGTCGAACTGGACCTTCGCTCGATAGACGATGAAGCAACGTCGCTCAGGGCTCGCTACGTTCTCGGTTGCGACGGGGCTTCGAGCACCGTTCGGGCCTTGCTCGGGGTAGAAGTCGAAGACTTGGACTTTGACGAGCCCTGACTGGTCATTGACCTCATCGTCAACGACGAGGGACTCGCCAAATTGCCCAAGGTCAGCACGCATTTCTGCGAGCCCGAGCGGCCAACCATGTTTGTCGTCTGTACGGGCCGCCACCGCCGCTTTGAGATGATGCTCCGCCCCGGCGAAGATCCGCGTGAGATGGTGCAGGAAAATCAAGTCTGGTCACTCATGTCACGCTGGATCACGCGCGAAGACGACACGCTGTGGCGTCGTGCGAGTTACCGGTTCCAGGCGCAGGGCTCCTGGCAGGAGACAGAGGGCGTCATGGCCGCATGGTGGCGACGCCTAGACTACCGTGCCGCGATCGTGCGACCAGACCACTATGTGTACGCGGTTGTCGCCAGCGAAGCGGCGTTGCGAGCGGAACTGCATTGGTTGAGCGTGCGGCGTGTAGCTACGCTCGCAATGTGACCGGCCCTGCGTTTCGGGTGCTCTCTCCGATCGGTCGCTCCCTCAGTCAAATCCTGGACGGGCCGATGTATTTGGCCCGTGGGCGTACCAGGAACCCGGCCAGGCGCTGCTCAAACGCATGCGCCACCCAGCCGGCGCTGCGCCCCAGCGCCATCAGCGCACCGGCCGATTGACGTGGCATGTGCAGGACAGTGGACATGACCACCAGGGCCACAGCTAGGTTCGGGGCGAGACCTGTATCGTCGCGAACGCCGTCAATGCAAGCAAGCAAGCGCTTGAAGTCAGGGGTGCGGCCCGCGATGGCGCGAGCCATATGGATCAGGAGCGCGGCACGGGGGTCACCATTCGGATACAAAGGATGGCCGAAGCCCGATACGGGTTCTTTGTTAGCACGCTTGAGCGCAATGGCTTCAACAAATGCTTTCGGGCTGCGCGCGTTAAGCAACGCATTCTCGGCTTCGTCGCAGCCCATGCCGGTCAGCAAGCCTTCAAAGGCGCCCAGTGCGCTGTTCACGCAGGCGAAGATGTCCGCACCTGTAGATGCAGCGATACGTGCCGCAAAGGTCGATGGTGCAAGCTCGTGGTCGGCGGCCAAAATCAGGCAGGAATCAATGGCATCCAGTATCTCGGCTGATGTGGCCAGCCCACAGCTTCGGCTGACGACACTGGCGATGGGCTCATGTTCCTCGCCCAGCCGGTAGGCTGGCCGGTTGGTCAAAAAGCCGAAAACAGGTGCAAGCACCTGGATCAAGTCCCGCGCGGCCAGGACGGGCGCACCCAGCTGCAGCTCGGCGTTTCTGCCAGCGCAGGCCGCATAAGCTTCCGTGGTTAAGGCCATGAGGCGTCTCGAACTGTTCGTCGACGCAATTTTTCCAATGTTCTCTGTGAACTTCATGAACGACTGCGTGGGTTTGACGAGTCGCCAGTTCGGCCTTTGCAAAGGTAGAACGCCACTCCACATCAACTCGACGCAGTCTTCGAAGCAGCGCCGCTGCCGCACAATGTCCAACGCTAAACGCCCCCGGTACACCGGGCCCTCCGTTGAAATGGCTGTGATCGACGTGTGCAAGACCGCGCTGCTTCCGGTGCGCAGAACCTGATCTGCTGGCTCGCGCTTGGGTGACACCCTGCGCCCTTTGAGCTTGACGTTGTCTAAGTCATCTAGGAAGTAGAGACTCTTCTTGGCACCTTGCTTTGGGGCCACGCGCACCAAGCCTCGGCTCACATACGCATAGAGCGTCTGCGGTTTGATGCCTAGCAGACTTGTCGCCGTCTTGGTATCGACGAGCTCTGGAAAATCCAACTTTTTGTCCAAGCGTTCTGCATCATCCGTCCCATTAACAGCAGCTCGACTCCGTCTTCTAGGCTTTGCAGGATTCATTGATTCTCAGACCAAAAATGGTTGATTTTTTTGATGGATTAATGGGAGTCTACACAAAATCAGGCCTTCTGGGTATGCACAGGACGTGACGTCGGTCGACGATTTCGACACAAGTCATAAGTAGAAGCATGGGCCCTGCTGTTGCTACGCTGAACGTAAACTACCTACTGCAATCTCGCCGTTCGCGACAAACGCGCGACCGACAGCTACCGCTGCACTGCCGGCGCTGGGCCAGAAATTCTGAGCGGCTCTTGAGGGTCGTCCTGCGTCGATCAGGGTGGCGCTGGGCCTCCTACTTCAACGACTCAGAGCGTGCTCGAATTGAGCCTTATTACGTACAAAACTGTTAGTCTTGATTCTTGTTGAAGAATCAACGACCTAAATACCTACTAACAGTTAGGGTCATTCAGAAACAA
>JACCDH010187093.1_pt1 | contig 15946 bp, 18 predicted proteins | sample 7442481 | NCBI WGS metagenome assembly JACCDH01 (sample SAMN15323433, study PRJNA562643) | freshwater metagenome | isolation source: river surface water | place: USA:Blue River Watershed | collected 2017-08-15
CTGGACGAAAAATCGCACCAAGTGTTTTTGACTGAACAGGGCCACGAAAACGCTGAAAAGATTTTGAGCAACCACGGTTTGCTGGCCGAAGGTGCGTCGTTGTACGACCCCGCCAACATCACCTTGATGCATCACTTGTATGCTGCTTTGCGCGCCAACCATTTGTATCACCGCGACCAGCACTATGTGATTCAAAACGGCGAGATCGTCATCGTTGACGAATTCACCGGCCGCTTGATGTCAGGTCGCCGTTGGAGCGATGGTTTGCACCAAGCCGTCGAGGCAAAAGAGGGTGTGCAAATTCAGGCCGAAAACCAAACGCTGGCGTCCATCACTTTCCAAAACTATTTCCGCCTCTACAACAAACTCGGCGGCATGACTGGCACGGCTGACACAGAAGCCTATGAGTTCCAAGAAATTTACGGGCTCGACACGTTGGTGGTACCACCTAACCGCCCCAGCCGGCGCGACGATCAGCTTGATCGCGTGTACAAAACCACCGAAGAGAAATACACCGCTGCGATTGACGACATTCGTGAGTGCTACGAGCGCGGCCAGCCTGTGTTGGTCGGTACCACTTCGATTGAAAACTCTGAGTTGATCGCTGGCTTGCTTGAGCAAGCTAAATTGCCGCATCAGGTACTGAATGCCAAACAGCATGCGCGCGAAGCCGACATCGTGGCGCAGGCCGGCCGCCCACGCATGATCACCATCGCCACCAACATGGCCGGTCGCGGCACCGACATTGTGTTGGGCGGCAACGTGGAAAAATTGATTGCCGAAGTTGAAGCCAATGATGCTTTGAGCGCGGATGAAAAGACCAAGCAAATCGACGCCTTGCGTGTGCAATGGACCAAAGACCACGAACTGGTGAAATCCTTGGGTGGCTTGCGCATCATCGCCACCGAGCGTCATGAGTCACGTCGCATTGACAACCAATTGCGTGGTCGCTCTGGCCGTCAGGGTGATCCAGGCTCGTCGCGTTTTTACCTGAGCTTGGATGACTCGCTCATGCGCATCTTCGCGGGGGAGCGTGTGAAGGCGATCATGGACCGTTTGAACATGCCCAAAGGCGAAGCCATTGAAGCGGGCATGGTCACGCGCAGCATTGAGAGCGCGCAACGCAAAGTCGAAGCGCGCAACTTTGACATTCGCAAACAACTGTTGGAATACGACGATGTGTCTAACGACCAACGCCGCGTCATCTACCAACAACGCAATGACATTTTGGATGCCAACGATCTCACAGCACAAATTGCAGCGCTGCGTGAAGGAACGTTCACCGATCTGGTGCGTCACTACGTGCCTGAAGAATCGGTGGAAGAGCAATGGGACATTGCTGGCTTGCAACGTGCGTTGGCACAAGAGTGGCACATCGACTTGCCTTTGCAAGAGACCGTGCAACAAGCCACGGCCATCACCGACGAAGAAATTTTGGAACAAGTGCTCGAAGCCGCGCACGCTGCTTTCCAAGTCAAGCTCGACCGCGTGGGTTTAGAGCAATTCACACCGTTCATGCGCGTGGTGTTGCTGCAAAACATCGACAGCCATTGGCGTGAACATTTGGCAGCCCTCGACTATTTGCGCCAAGGCATTCACTTGCGTGGCTATGCGCAAAAGCAACCCAAACAAGAATACAAACGTGAAGCGTTCGAGTTGTTTGGTCAGTTGCTCGACTTGGTGAAAAACGAAGTGACCCGCATTTTGATGACGGTGAGCATCGAATCGAACACGCAAATCGAAGAAGCAGCACACGCTTTGGAAGACAAAGCAGAAAACTTGCACAACGTGACCTACACGGCACCCAATGAATCGGGCGAAGCCGTGTCCACCGTCGATGCTGCCACCGTGGCGGCACAAGTGCCCGCGGTGGGTCGCAACGAGCCTTGCCCTTGTGGCAGCGGTAAGAAATACAAGCATTGCCACGGTGCGCTCGCTTGATGTTGCGCAACACAGGCTCTGTTGATCACAGCAACTTCGCTTGAGTTGCTAATTTTGAATTCTCATTTTTGATTCGCCATGCCCGTCAATCTACAACCCCCTCTAGTGGCTAACTTGCACCCCATCGCCGGTGTGCGCATTGGGGTGACCCAAGCGGGCATTCGCAAGGCCGATCGCAAAGATTTGACGGTGGTGTTGATCGACGAAGGTGCATCGGTCGGTGGTGTGTTCACGCAAAACCGTTTTTGTGCAGCACCGGTGCAAGTGTGTCGTGAGCATTTGCAAGCCAACGCAGGCATTCGCGCCATGGTGGTCAACACCGGTAACGCCAATGCAGGCACCGGTGAAGACGGCCTGCGTCGTGCGCGTGAAACCTGCGATGCACTGGCCAAAGCCCTGCAACTCCAGCCCTCGCAAGTGTTGCCATTTTCAACCGGTGTGATCATGGAGCCACTGCCCCATGACCGCATCATCGCGGGCTTATCCGCTGCTATTGCCGCAGCAGGCGCGAGCGCAACCTCACAACAATGGGCCGATGCTGCACAAGGCATCATGACCACCGACACCGTGCCCAAAGCTGCGAGTACGCAAGTGCAGGTCGCGGGCAAAACCATCAGCGTGACCGGCATCAGCAAAGGTGCTGGCATGATTCGCCCCAACATGGCCACCATGTTGGGCTATGTGGCCACCGATGCGTGCGTGGCACCTGAATTGATGCACACGCTCGCACATGCATTGGCCGAAGGCTCTTTCAACCGCGTGACGGTCGATGGCGACACCTCTACCAATGATTCGTTTGTGGTGATTGCGACAAACAAAGCCCAACACGCACCCATCACCAGTTTGGAAAGTGCGGAAGGCCAAGCGTTGTTTCAAGCCATGCTGCAAGTGGCACGTACGTTGGCACAAGCCATCGTGCGCGATGGCGAAGGTGCAACGAAATTCATCACCTTGCACGTCGAGGGTGGTCGCAATACTACAGAGTGTCGTCAAGTGGCTTATGCCATCGCGCATTCGCCGTTGGTGAAAACCGCTTTCTTTGCCAGCGACCCTAACTTGGGCCGCATCCTGGCCGCTGTGGGTTATGCGGGCATTGCGGATCTGGACCAAACCAAGATTGATTTGTATTTAGACGACGTGCATGTGGCGGTGAAGGGTGGCCGCCATCCGAATTACCAAGAAGCAGACGGTCAACGCGTGATGAAGCAATCTGAAATCACCGTGCGTGTGGTGTTGGGCCGAGGCGACGCAACCGACACCGTGTGGACTTGCGATTTGAGCCACGACTACGTGAGCATCAACGCTGACTATCGCAGCTGATTCAGTTGATACACATAGGTGCAAAAACATGAGCGCAGCAGATTCTCTAGAACGATTGGTGCAACGCGCAGAAGCCTTGATGGCGCGCATCGAATCGGTATTGCCACAACCTCTGCAAGCCCCCGCAGATTGGTCGGCCAGCATTGCGTACCGTTATCGCAAACGCAGCAGCGGTCATGGCAGCTTAGAGCCTGTGCGTCATGTGGCTTCGTTGGGCTTGCATGAACTCAAAAAGATTGATGGGCAAAAAGAAAAAATCCAACGCAACACCGAACAGTTTGTGAAAGGTTTGCCCGCCAACAACGTGTTGCTCACCGGTGCGCGTGGCACCGGCAAATCGTCGCTCATCAAAGCGTGCTTGAACGCGTATGCGCCGCAAGGTTTGCGCTTGATCGAAGTAGACAAAGACGACCTCACCGACTTGCCTGACATCATCGATGTGGTGTCTGATCGACCCGAAAAATACATCATCTTCTGTGACGATTTGAGCTTTGAAGATGGCGAGCCAGGCTACAAAGCATTGAAGTCCATCTTGGATGGTTCGGTCGCAGCTGCCACGCCCAATGTGTTGATTTACGCCACCAGCAACCGTCGTCATTTGCTGCCCGAATACATGAAAGAAAACCTCACCTACACCCACACCGAAGACGGTGAGGTGCATCCGGGTGAAGGGGTCGAAGAAAAAATTTCTTTGTCCGAGCGCTTTGGTTTGTGGGTGAGCTTCTATCCTTTCAGCCAAGACGAATACCTCACCATCGTGGCGCAATGGCTTACATCGTTTGGTGTGAAGGCTGCGGCGATTGATGCGGCCAAACCCGAAGCCCTGATTTGGGCCCTAGAGCGTGGCTCACGCAGCGGCCGCGTGGCCTATCAGTTTGCACGCGATTACGCGGGCAAACACGCTTGAGTGCTTCAATCTCATTGCAGGGCATGACCTCAACTGACGTGCGCGTGGTCGATGCCGACCAACCTCGCCAGCCCGACCGCAGTTTGGTGCAAGTGGCTGTGGGTGTGTTGGTGCGCGACGATGGTGCCTTCTTGCTCACTTCACGTCCTGTTGGCAAAGTGTATGAAGGCTTCTGGGAATTTCCGGGTGGCAAACTCGAAGCGGGTGAAACGGTGGAGCAAGCCTTACGCCGTGAGTTGCAAGAAGAGATTGGCATCACCATTGGCAACTGCGTGTTGTGGAAAACCGAGCGCATCGATTACCCACATGCCTTGGTGCAATTGAATTTTTGCAAAGTGACGCTTTGGTCTGGTGAGTTGCAAATGCGTGAAGCGCAACAATTTGCATGGCAACAGCTGCCTGTGCAAGTGACGCCTGTGCTACCTGGCACCGTGCCTGTCTTGCAATGGTTGGCGAAAGAAAGACGTGTTCAAGGCGCTACGCATAGTGAGTAAAGCCTTGATGTAAAAGGCGCCTGTGCCTCTAGTTGGTCTTTGCGTTGGGTGCTTTATTGCAGCGGGGTGTTTTCAAAATCACCATCATCTTGTGGTGTTTTATCTGGCAAACGATGCTCTTCGTTGGCCCAAGCGCCTAGGTCGATGTTGCGGCAACGTTCGCTGCAAAACGGACGAAAGGTGTTTTTAGTTTCGTAGCGGCTGGGCCCACCGCATTGCGGGCACACCACGATGCGCACATCGCTCGCCATGGCTTACACGCACAAAGCCATTTCAAAAGGAACGTCGTCGGTGCAGTGTTGCAAACGACCGTTCTCGTCTTGGCGCATCATGCGTACCCAAATCATCAAGCGGTTGCCGCTGATCTCGGGCACAAAGCCCAAGCTCGGGTCAATCGCCACGCGCATGAGCTGAAACTTGCCTTGCGCCAAAGACTGTTGAAACTGCCCGTTATTGGCCATCATTTTTTGAGCCGACCCGGTGTCGCGCATCAATGAGAGAAGCAAGCGAACCGAATCATTGAGCGGGCCAAACGCTTCGGCCCATTTCAAAATGTCGGTGCGACGCACATCAGGAGATTGCTGTTGCCATGCGTGGTAGGCCGGCAAATCAAAACAACAAGTGACGCCTGGAATGGCCACGCGGTTGCGCAGAGCTGCCAGCCATTCGTTGTCGGTGATGGTCTGGCCGATTTTGCCAATCGCACCGTTCAAACCGCTGTAGCAAGCTTCGAGTCGTTCGAGCAATTGGTTCAGCGCATCTTCCGACACCGAGGGGTTGCCACGCAAGGCTGAGAATTGTTGTTTGTGACGTTCCAAGTCTTTCAAAAGATCAGACTTGAGGTCGGTGCGCCCACCGGCTTCGACCAACTCAAACAAGGTGGTCAGCGCAAAATGGTTGTCAACGGGATGATTGCGTGAAGTCAGTTCTTCAAAACGCTGAAACAAGTGTTCCAGTCGCAGGTACGTGCGGACACGTTCATTGAAGGGATGTTCGTAAAGAATCACGCGAAAAAAACGGAAGAGGTGGGTTCATCGAAACAGCCCGCATCATACCTGCAGAAACCCTCAAAATCAGACGGGTTTAGTTGAAATCCAGAGTCAAGGCGTTGACCTCGGCGCGCAGGGCGTCCAAGGAAAGGTCATCGTTGCGGATGACCCAATCAGCGGCGCCCAAACGCACGGCACTTGGCAGTTGCGCATCGATGATGCTCTCCACCATCTCGCGTGCCATGCCATTGCGCGCCATGACCCGCTCAATTTGGGTCTCGCGGCTGCAGTCCACCACCAACACCCGGTCTACCTGCTGGCGCCAGCGCCCTGACTCGACCAGCAACGGCACGTCATACACCACGCAGCAGTGCCCGCTGTGTATGGCCGCCTCGGTTTGGCGTTGGGTTTCTTGGCTGACCAGTGGGTGAACGATGGCCTCGAGCTGCTTTTTAGCGGAGGGGTCAGAAAAGGCCAGGGCGCGCATGCGTTCGCGGTTCAACGCGCCGTGTTCGTCAACAAAGGTGTCACCAAATGTTTCGGCAATGGCAGGCATGGCGCTGCCGTTGGGGGCGGTGACCGCACGGGCGATGGCGTCGGCATCCACCACGGCAGCCCCCCGCGCAGCTAACAAGTTAGCCACGGTGCTTTTGCCGCTACCGATGCCGCCAGTCAGGCCGAGACGAAAAATGGGCTGAGAGTGGCGCATGGGGAGAAGTCTAAGCAAAAAGCCGCCGGTTTCAATGCGTCAGCAGCAGGTCGAAAAAGAAAGCGTGACCTGTGACGGCCAGCACCCAACCAGCTGCCGCCAGAAATGGGCCGAAAGGCACATAAAGGCCTTGGTGCAATCGCTGGCGTGATTGCAATGCCAAACCCACCATTGCACCGACCAAGCTGGCCAAAAAAACCAAGGGCAACAAAGCCCAAGGGCCCAACCACGCACCCAGAGCCGCGAGCAATTTGAAATCGCCTGCGCCCATGCCTTCTTTGTGGGTGATGCGCTGAAAGACTGTGGCCACCAACCACAACGCGCCATAACCCAGCGCCGCGCCCCACACGGCGTCAGTGAGCGGTGTGTCGATCAACTGCGTGGCGCTGCACAACAAACCCGCCCAGAGCAAAGGTTGCGTCAGTGCATCGGGCAGCAAGGTGGTTTGCCAGTCAATGGCTGATAAAGTCAACAAGGTGCTGGCAAACAGCGCCCAACATGCCGCTGTGGCAGGCGTGGGCCAATGCCATGCGCTGCCAACCCACAGCAAGCCATGCGCGATCACCCACCAAAGGGCCGGTCTTTTGTGTGCGTCGACAGCCAAAGGTGTTTCCAAAATGTCTGCAGGCAGCTTCATCGCGAGGTATTGCAATGGCCAACTGCAAACGGCACCCAAGATAAAAAACAACACCCAATTCATACCACTTGCCCCAACTGAAAAATAGGCAAGTACAAGGCCAGCACCATGCCGCCCACCAACAAACCGAGCAACACCATCAAGAAAGGTTCCACCAAAACAGACAATTCCGCCACGGCGCGTGAGACACCCGTTTCAAAATGGTGGGCGGCTTTGTCGAGCATGTCGTCTAAGGTACCAGACTCCTCACCGATGGCGCACATTTGGATCAGCATAGGTTGAAATAGTGAAGCATGTTGTTCAAGCGCATTCGTCAGCGATTGGCCTTGCATTAACTGAAATTGAATACGTTGCGTGGCAAGAGCATAGTGCAAATTGCCTGTGATGCCCGACACCGCGCCCAGGCCTTCTGTGAGCGGAATGCCCGCGCGCAACAAAGTAGACAAAGTGCGCGTCCAGCGCGCCAAGCATGATTGGCGCACCAAAGGGCCTGCCAGCGGCAAAAGCAACCAGAGTCTGTGCATGTATGCCTGCACGCGTGCGGATTTCAATGCCCACCGCTGCCACATCACGTACACCACCAGCAGTCCAAGCAGCCACTGCCAGCCATGGTTTTTCCAGGCTTGACTGAAGGCGATTAACCATCGCGTGATGCTCGGTAACTCGTTATCGAAAGAAGCGTAAACCGATTCAAACGCAGGAACCACAAACGTCAACAAGACTCCAGACACCACGCCAGCCACCCCCATCACCACCATGGGGTAAATCATGGCTGAGCGCAATGCACGGCGCAGATGTTCAGATTTTTCGCGATGCGTGGCAATGCGATCCAGCAAGGTGTCTAAGGCACCCGTCATCTCGCCTACTTGCACCAAGTTGCAAAACAGTGCATCAAATTCAGAGCGTTCTTGCAAAGCTTGGTGAAGCGTGGCGCCGTCTTCAATGCGCGCCTTCAAATGCTTGGCCATGGCGTATGTGGGTGTATTGGGTTGTCCGCGCATGATCACGTCTAGGCATTGCAGCAGGGCAATGCCTGCGAGCAACAGGGTGGCCAATTGACGCGCAAACTGCGTCACTTCGTGTGCTTGCATGTTGCTCGCAGCAAGCAACTGTCGCCAAGAAAAGTGTCGGCGCAACGATCGCACGCGAATGCGTTGTTGCGTTAGGTGTTGGTGTAACGCATCGCGCGATACTGCTTGTGAAATACCAGACATCATTTGCCCTTGTCGATCAATGCCGCGCCACGCAAAGGATTTGTTTGTCGCCTTCATGCGGTGTTCGCCATGACTTCTTGCAAGCTTGTGATGCCCTGCAGTGCTTTGAGGTAGCCAGCTTGACGCAATGTACGCACGCCCTGTCGCTGGCAGTGGGCGATCAAACTGTGCAGAGGCGCTTCTTCGAGCATCAACTGTTGCATGCCTTCGTCCATGGGCATCACTTGAAAAATACCGATGCGGCCTTTGTAGCCGTTGAGGCAAGCTGCGCAACCTTTGTTTTCAAACAGCGTGACTTGAGCCAGAAGTTGCGCTGGTAAAGCTTGGCGGTCTGCAGCCGTTAACTTGCTTATAAAAGCATCCGTGTGCGCACGCGAGACAGGTTGTTTGCAAGCCTCACACAAGGTTCTCACCAAACGCTGCGCCACGATCAACACCACGCTGGCGGTGACCAAAAATGGCGAAATGCCCATGTGGCGTAAACGCATCAAGGTGGCTGGCGCATGGTTGGTGTGCAGGGTCGACAGCACCAAATGGCCTGTTTGCGCGGCCTGAATAGCGATTTCGGCGGTTTCTAAATCGCGAATTTCACCCACCATCAAAACGTCGGGGTCTTGTCGAAGCAAAGCGCGCAGTGCGCTGGCAAACGTCAAGCCGGCACGCACGTTGAGGGTCATTTGGTTCACACCGCTGAGTTGAATTTCACAGGGGTCTTCTACCGTGGAAATATTGACATGCGGCTGGTTCAAAAGCTCGAGGCAGCTGTAAAGCGATAGCGTTTTGCCTGAGCCTGTAGGGCCCGTCATCAAAACCATGCCGTGTGGTTGTTTCAGAGCCGCTGTGAGCTTTTCTTCATCGTCAGCCTCATAGCCCAGCGTTTGCAGCGTGGGGCGGGTGCGGTTGTGGTTCAAGATGCGCACCACCAGTTTTTCACCAAACAATGTGGGCAATGAACTCACCCGCAAATCTACCTGCGCTTGTTGTAGCGGGTATTGAATGCGCCCGTCTTGAGGCAAACGTTTTTCGGCAATGTCTAAACGTGCTAGCACCTTGAGGCGCGATAGCAGGGCGTCGCGCATCTGCAAATCGTGTTGCCCCATGATGCGCAACTGCCCGTCCACACGAAAACGAATCCGAAAACTGTCGGCATCGCTTTCGAAATGAATGTCAGACGCGCCAAGGCTGACGGCTTGCTCAATCCAATGGTGCAAGGCCTTGCTGGCAGAGGTGTAGTTTGTATCTTGAGGAATTGGCGGCACAACGAAGATTGGTGTGAAAACCAAAGATTCTTCGTGCCATGCGAGGACCCATGGCGAGTTGGCCTCACAAATTTTCTGGCTGTCAGGGGTGCCGTTGCCAACGACCCCTGTCCCTTTGGGTTTACTCGTCTTGCGACTTTTTCTTGGCGGTATTTTTCGTAAGCTCCGTTGTCCATGAGCGGCTCACAAATTCATTGAATATGGGTCAAGCCTAAGCCTGACTAAAATGAAGTCGCACTATGAAAAAAATGGCTTTGTTATTGTGGATTTTGCTGGCACACCAGACGGCTTTTGCCGCCTGGGTGTATTTCGACGGCAATTACGGCAATGCACTTCAGTACTATGACCCAAATATTGAAGTCAAAGGCAAAGCCTCCACCCTGAAGATATTCAATATGCTCTCAGTGCAAGACATGGTGCCCATTTATGACGCTGGCGCCCCCAAGCACCTGCGCATGGTGGTCTACTCGTCCGAGTTGTCCACCTATGAGTTCAATTGCAAGGACCAAACCATCCACTTGAAAAGCCGCACTTTTTACAACGACATTGACGGCAAATTTCCCGTGCTGACCTACAAGCACACCGATAAATTCATCGAACAGGGCAACTCAGATTTCGCCAAGCAATTTAGAAAGCGCAAGGTCTTTCCGAACCACGACAAGCCCTTGAAGATGATGAATCTGGCTTGTCGGTAACAAGACCCTGCGCGGCTTTGCGTTGGCTTTAGAACGTGTAACCGAACAGCAGTGACGGACTGCTTTGCTTGTATTTGGCATTGGCCAAACCAGCGTTTTGTGCGTCTGATGTTCGTGTCGTCCATTCAAACTGCAGAAAATTGCTGTCGTAAATGTAATGTTTGATGCCCAAACCAACAGTCTTACCACTTAAGGCGCGTCCATCGGTATTGCTTTCGTAGCGTGCTGCAAAGGTGCCCAGCTTGGCGTAGAGCAAAGCGTTGTTCTGCAACAAAATGCCGGGTTCAATGGTCAACTCGCTAGGCGTTTTGATGGCCAACACTTCATTGGTGCCTGCTTTGGCATTTTTCAAATCCAGGGTGGCTGTGACACCTAGCTTGGCGGGAAAGGCCAGCGCGAAGGTGTAGTTGATTTTTGCCACGCCTACCGTGGTTTTGAACGACTCGGTGCCGGCGGTGGTTTCTTGGGTTTTGAGCTGCGATGCACCTACGCTCAGGTTGACCCCCTCGAACAAAGATTCTGAAAGGGTTTGTGCTGCGCACAATTGAGAAGCGCAAACCAATGCCAGCAAAGTAAATGTGTTTTTCATGGAATCTTCCTTTTTGTATCAATGACGCCAAATTTCGGTGGTTTTCGAAATCGTCCCGGAGGTTTGGAAATACGTTCCCACAAACAACACATCACCACTGCTCAGCAGCGAACTTGTGTGCATGGCGCGCGCTGTGTTGAGCACTTTCGATGCGCTTGGTGCGGTCCATGTGTTGGCAGCCGGGTCGTAAATCTCGATGGTGGTGAGCGCTTTCAAGCCGTCGTAACCTCCAACCACCAAGACTCTTCCGTCTTGAAGCTTTGTGCTGGTGTGAAGTGCACGGTCGGTGGCCATGCTGGTGGCAGAAGCCCAAGCATTGCTTGTGGGGTTGTAAATTTCAGCTGATTTGGAGGTGCCTGTTTGGCTGCCAAAACCACCGGTCACCAACACCTTGTTGTCGGCTAACACCACAGCTGAGTGGTTGTATCTGGTGTAGGTCATCGTGCCAGCCAAGACCCATGTTGAAGCCGTGGGTGTGGCGCTGTCGTACGTCAACAGTTTGGCTGCAGCCGAATTCACGCCGCTGTTGCCGACAAACAAAACAGTACCCGTTGACAGCTTGGTCGCCGTGTGGCCCTGTCTTGCTTCGGGCAAAGCCAGACCTGTGCCAATACCGGAGCCCGCAGCGGTTTCTGTGAAGGCGGTGTAAGCAGTGAACAACCCGGTGGAAGGTGTGTAGAGCTCAGTGGCTTTAGGGTCAGCTGTCACGAGTGGTCCGACCACACCACCGGCGATCAGCACCTTGCCATCGTTAAGCAGGGTGGCGGAATGGAATCGTCTGCTGCTTGTCATGGGTCCTAGCGTCGCAGTCCAAACGCCGGTGGAGGGATCGTAAATTTCAGCGGTGGCCAAAGCGGCTTTGCCATCAAAACCACCCGTCACCAGCACTTTGCCGTCTGCCAAAAGTGTGGCGGAGTGTCCGCGCCTTGCGGCTTTCATGTCGCCGCTGGCACGCCAAGTTTCTGTGGAGGGGTCAAACAATTCGCTCGATTTCAACACGTTCACGCTGTCTGTTCCCCCCATCACCAACACCCGGCCATCGGGCAAAAGCACCGATGCATGGTCACTTCGGGCGACTGTCATATCACCTCCCAAAGCAAGCGCTACGGGAGGTGTGGCGACAGGGGTGATGGTCACTGTCAATGACTCGGTTTTGGTGAGTAAGTTGGTACGAACTTGTGTGGGGTCTTGGTAAGTCACCGTCAAGGTGTAGACCGTCGTGACCAAAGGATTGATTTGCACCAATGTGCCAGATTTGTCGATGTAACGCGTTTGTGTGGCGCCAGCGTTATCGAGCCAAGTGATCTTGCCTGTACCAGAGGTGTAGGTGGGTAGCAAAAAGATGGGGTTGCCAGGGTAAAAGGGCGCTAAGTTTGACGATGCATTCGTCAATGACAGCGTGGGTGCTTCGGCTGCGGTGGTTGATCCCCCGCCGCCGCCGCATGCGAGCAAAAGCCCCAAGAGAGCCAAGCCAAGGCAGCGTTTGCACCACAGGGTGAACGCGCGAGAGCTGGCGAGATGTTGGTCGAAGTTCATGTTTTGCCCGAGGTTGGGAAATCACAGGTTCATACCTGTACTGGGTTGGATTCGGACCCAGCATGCGCTTCTTGAGTGCGGCAAATTCTTGCCGCTGAGCTTATGTGTTTGGTTTTTTGTCGCGGGGTTTGACAGACGTGCTGCGTCGACGGTTTTTCAAAAATGTGACCAATTCATCAAAGGCAGATTGATGGTCATCTTCGAATGCGACACCGTGGTCAATGCGAATGTTCGACGCTTTGTTGCTCAATATTTCGGCAGCGATCAAATGAGAAAACGCCGTGCGTGCCTCGTTGGACCATGTGTCCCAGTCCTCGAGTTTTTTGAGCTGCCGCTTGATCACCAAGTCGAGCTCTTTTTCATCCAAGCTCAGTTGAATGGTTTCTTTGATTTTGTCGATGAAGGACTGCAGCGCCTCATCACCTGGTTGTGCTGTGGGGGCGGGTGTGTCAGGAGTGTCTTGTGGCATGGGAAAGGCAATTCATGAGCTTGTACAGAACTATAACCACACTGCCGTGAGAGGCCAAGGTACTTGCCAAGAGCTCATGCTGACAGCAAAATTTCAAGAACTTTTGGGCTGTGCCGATACATGAAATGTCATCTAGGTTGTTATAACGAATCAAAGAGTGTGTCATGTCAACAGAAGTCGTCGACGGCTGGGCCGTCAAGCAATTGAGAGAGCTTTACCGTTTAGAACGGGCCCATGTGGCACGTCTGTGTGGGCTGACCATGGGGCAAATCAAGCAATTGGAAGAAGGTGGACACGACAGTTTTGCCTCGCCGGCTGACAAAATTCAGGCCGCCATGCGATTGGCCTCTACCCTTAGCGGTACACAATCCAATGGCTTGCCACGTGCCAATGTGTTTTATATCGGCAATAGCCCTGTGCTGGGAAACCGATACACGGCGCGTCCTGGTGTGAACCTCAAACAAGAGCGATTCATCGATTCGCCAAAGTTTTTAAAGTCAACGCTGATTGCTTTTGTCATGCTCTTTTTGCTATTTGGCGTGGCCACCCCCATCTTGTTTGGTAAAAAAAGCGCCCCTTATTTGGACGGGGTGCCTGTGATAGAAAAGCTTCCCGTCATAAAATAACTTTGCCAAAGGGGGAGTTATCAAATGGCCTATTTCAAGCAATTTATTCGGCGTTGCGCATTAGCAGCCTTTTTCCTCAGTTTGTTGGGGTGTTTCACTTTTGCGGCCTATGCGAAAGCAATTGGCAATTACCCAACCGTTGATTTGCGCGAATTACCTGACCCATTGCGTTCTGTTTACAAGGAACTCAAGCCAGAAATGAACGAAATGAGCCATTGTGCAGCGGCCTTTGATAGCCACACAGATGGTGAAAAAATGGTGTTTCGCTGCTCTATTCACATCAAGATGTCGGCCGAGGGCGAGCGCCGTGCGATGCGATATTGCGAAGAAAAACGGGCTGAAAAGGGCATCAAAGCCCCCTGCCGTTTGGTGGAAGAGTAAAGCGCCTGATTTGATTAACTGCGAACCAAGTTGAGTTTATTCATCACTTGGTGCGTGGTTTCAATAATGGGCTGAGCTGCTTGGGCGAGTATTTCTGCGTCAGAGGATTTGTTGGCCCAATCGTCGGCTGCATCCAGTATCAAATAAAAGTCGCTGAGGTCGCCGATTTCAAAATCGTCGTCTTTGGCGCGCATCATTTCAAGCAAGGTGATGTAGCCCAGGAAATACAGCGCGTACATCAAAGAGACCGATGCGTTCTCAGACAGCGCATGGTGATCTACCAATTCGGCAAACATCTCCCGAATGGTGTTGATCGTGAGAATTTCATGGGGATCAAAGCCAAACTCTTTTTGAAAATGTTGACAGGCAGTATCCCATTGCTGGATGCTGTCTTGGTATGGTTTGCCGAAATCAGTCATTCGTCGATGTTATCTGTTAATTGGCAAAATAACCAGTCTTTATATTCGAATATATGTGAATGGCATATATATTCCCACGAATTTCATTAATGACTATAAAATAATGTTCTTTATTAATTAATCGGAGTAAATATATGGCACGCACCTCAATAGCAGCACAGTTGGCAAAATTACGCAAAGATCGTGAAGCTTTAGAAAAACGCGAAAAAGCCCTGTTAGCCAAAACCAATGACAAGGTATTGTCCAAAATCGTGGCGTTGGCCAAGGAGGCTGGTTTAACGGCTGCTGATATTGCCAAGGCTTTGGGCGCATCCAAGCAAGCTAAAGCAGCAAAAGCCCCACGTGCCGCTAAAAAAGGCGCTTTGGCGGGCAAAAAAGTAGCCCCCAAATACCGTAATCCAGCCAACCCAGAACAAACCTGGACGGGCCGTGGCGTCTCTCCCTCTTGGGTTCAAGCCCTGAAGGCCGCAGGCAGCTTGGACTCAGCATTGATCAGCTCCTCCGCAGCGCCTAGCGCAGCAGCCTAAAGTTTTGAATCAGTGGCGGCGGTCCAGTAACTGGGCTGCCAAGCTGTGCAAAGCTTCGCGATAAGGGGAGTCGGGCAAGAGTTCAAGAGCCGCAATAGCCCTTTGAGCTTCCGCATTGGCCGCTGCCCTTGTGGCCTCTAGGGCGCCAGTCGATTTCACAATGGCGACAATATCTGCCAAAGCAGTGATGTCGCCATTTTCAATGGCGTGCTGGATCAATTCGCTCTGTGAGGTGGTGCCCCGTTGCATGGCAATGATCAATGGCAAGGTGTTTTTACCTTCGCGTAAATCGTCGCCCAAGTTTTTGCCTAATTCTGACGCGTCGCCGTCGTAATCCAGCACATCGTCAACCACTTGAAAGGCTGTGCCCAAGGCTTGGCCATATTCGGCGCAAGCGTTTTCTAAGGCGGTTGGTGCTTTTGTCATGATGGCCGCCAAACGCGTGCTGGCCTCAAATAACTTGGCTGTTTTAGAACGAATCACGCGCAAATAACCCGCTTCGTCCAGGGCCGCGTCATGCATATTCATCAATTGCATGACCTCACCTTCGGCAATCACATTGGTCGCATCAGCCAATATTTCCATGACACGCATTTCACCGGTATCGACCATCATTTGAAAGGCGCGGGAATATAAAAAGTCACCGACCAACACGCTGGCTGGATTGCCAAATGATTCGTTGGCGGTGGGGCGACCGCGGCGCAGGGTGGATTCGTCCACCACGTCGTCATGCAGCAAAGTGGCGGTGTGAATGAATTCAACGATGGCCGCTAAATTAAACCGCTGCGGGTCGGTATATCCAATTGCACCGGCCATCAGTAATAACAAGGCCGGGCGAATGCGCTTGCCGCCCGCTGAAATGATGTATTGCGAGACGGTGCCCACCAGGGGCACGCCCGAATCCAGTCGCTGCGCGATGACGCGGTCAACTTCCGCCATTTCGGCGGCAATCAGGGACAGGGCGTTGGAGGGGTTAGACAAGGGGGATTCCGGCAAAACCGTTCAAAACCTGCAGATTATAGGGACGGTGCTGTTGCGGCAGCGGTTAGGTTGCTTGATGAAGGGGATCGGTGCTATACTGGCGGGCTCTGCGGAAATTCGTCCGTGGGGTTCACTCAGATTTCATCTAGAGGTTTCATATGTACGCGGTCATAAAAACCGGTGGCAAACAGTATCGTGTTGCTGCTGGCGAAAAAATTAAAGTAGAACAGATTGCTGCGGACGTTGGCCAAGA
>JACCDH011254629.1_pt1 | contig 15945 bp, 15 predicted proteins | sample 7442481 | NCBI WGS metagenome assembly JACCDH01 (sample SAMN15323433, study PRJNA562643) | freshwater metagenome | isolation source: river surface water | place: USA:Blue River Watershed | collected 2017-08-15
GGCACCCGTGGAGTTTAAAGAACACAGAAAATCCCTTACTGGGAGTACTCCCAGTAAGGGATTTAAAGCCGTAGCATCAAAAGGAGAAAATCCCTAACTTGGTGTTACTACAACCGGGGGGAATACAGCTACATCGAGCGATTCAACCGCACCTACCGCACCGAGGTCCCCGACGCGTACTTATTCACGAGTATGCACGAAGTACGTACTGTCACTGAAGCATTTCAGCACAAGTACAATCACTTTAGACGGCACGGATCGCTCAAAGACATGGGGAGTTTAAATAACACAGAAAATCCCTTACTGGGAGTACTCCCAATAAGGGATTTAAGGTTGTACCATCAAAAGGAGAAATTCCCTAACTTGGTGTTATTAAAACCGGGAGGAATAAAGTCCCTTACAGCCTTATTTATTATCTGAACAAAATTGGATGCAGAAAAGCGATCTTTCAAGAACTAATAATTCAGACTACTAGGTTCAAATTTCGTCGCAACACTTCGGCTACATACAATCCGTTATTACCGCCGCAATCAATCACATTATTAATATGCCCATCAAAAATCTATTAACTGCACTTACTTCAGTCTTATTGGTGACTACGCCAAAGCCATAAAAAAAACCACGATTTTATCAATTAAAGTGGTCATAATCTAAAAATTCTAAATTGCAAAATAAAAAATAGTTTCGCCGGAAATCTCCGAACGATTGAATTAATACCTAAGTGCCAAACAAGATGCCAAGTGCGAAGATAACCTATAGAAAACATGTACGCAATAGATTGAATCGTTCCCATTCTATACCTTTTGGATTTGCGTCTCGGAATCATTGAGCGACCGGTGCGCATGTATACCAAAGACTCGGGAATATTACTAACGGTATAACCATTAATAAGGAATTCAGCCCAAAAACAATAATCTTCGTTACTAGCAACTATGGGGTATCCTCCTAAAATTATGGCAGTATCTCTCCTAAAAACAGCAGCAGGACCATTGAACGGATTTTTCCATCTTCCCTTTCTTTTAATATGTTTATCTGTTAGTGGCACTCTCCGAGTAGAGATTAATAGTTCTAAATTTTCATCATACTCATCCACCCAGGAACTCATCAGATGAACTTGAGAGTTTTTCTTCAAATAAGTATCAATTTTTTCCAGACGTTGAGGGTGTGAGTAATCATCGCTATCTAATCTGACAATAAAATCTCCGATAGCGTTTTTAATTCCAACATTTAATGACGCTGGTAGTCCAAAACCAAGTGGACCATTCTGATTATCAATTCGTAACACATTAACAGGTGTTTTGAGGCAGTTTAAATATAAATTAATTTCCTCGCTAACATTTCCTTCAACTATCAAAAGTATTTCATCGAATGGTCTCGTTTGATTTAACATAGACTCTACTGCTACTTTTACGTATTGTAACAGATCATTTTTATAAATCGGAATTAAAGCAGAATATCTATTCATGAAAAATCACTTTAGCGCCATCGTTTTCAAATTGAAATGGAAGTCTTTCTAGTTCAGAGAAACTTCGTTCAAAATACTCTTGATTATCTTCTTCAACGTAAAATAAAAAGAAACCACCACCACCTGCTCCTAATAGCTTTCCCCCTGAAGCACCAGCTAGAATAGCTCGTTTATAAATATCGTTAAGATCGCCCGACGAAATTTTTGCTGAAACCTTCGACTTTAAGTGCCAACCTGCATGTAATAATTCGCCAAAACTGTCAATATTCTGACTTTCTAAATCTTTTCTCATACTTTTGGCTAAATCACACATTTCGCCTACAATTAACCTCTTGTCCACGGAAGACATTTGCACTTTTTGATCAGAAAGCACTGATGACGCTGATCTTTGTTGTCCTGTGTAAAATAAATATAAATTATTCTGAAGTCGTTTACTATTTTCATATGTCAAGAGCACAGGACTATGTCTTACTGTGCCATCAGTTTCAAATTCAATGAAATTTAGACCTCCTATTGCTGCTGCATATTGATCTTGTTTGCCAATTGGCTCTCCTAATCTATTTATTTCTATATCGCATGCTAGACTTGCAATTTCATCTTTAGATAAGTGAATACCTAGAAAACTATAGACTGCATTTAAAAGCGCTACAGTGAAGGTGCTTGAACTACCCATACCAGTACCACTTGGAATATCAGCGATAGATGAAATATCCAAGCCAGTTAATTTAAGGGAAGATAGCACTTCACGAAAAATTGGGTGCGAAATATCTTTTGGATTATTTATTGTTTCTGTTTTTGAATACTTTAAAATGGTCTGATTATTATCAAAGTTTTTATGCAAATTGATATACATATACTTATTGATGGACGTACTCAATACGCATCCTCCATTATACTTATAGTATGATTCTAGATCGCTTCCTCCTCCAAGAAAGCTTATTCTAAATGGCGCTCTAGATATGATCATTTATATTTCCTTTTAAAAAATTCTTATAGCGTAATGATGTACCTAAATCCTTAATGTAACCGTTGTCTAGTTTATAAAGCCCGATTTTTTTTCCTGAATCGTTAAAATACATTATTAACTTAAACCATTCAGAATATTTCCTACTTAGCGATGTATCAAAAGTTTGCGGAGATAAAATATAAAACGCAGAAACCCCCAGTTTACCGGAGAAATCATTAAAGCTATGAGGATATTTGGAAAATTTTACAACACCTTTATCTATCCAAGCCAGGTCACTATCAACAGGATGATCGGTATCTCTTACTAAAACCGTAATGTCGTTTTGATTTTGAATATGACTTGAAAGCATATTTTTAATAGGCAGATCGAAAATTGTATCGCCATACGCCAATAAGGTAATTTGACTTGACATATTCATTGATTTTAATACACCAAACGAGTTTCCTAATGTTCCTGGTTGGTCATTTACTTTTTCTAATCTAAAGTGATTCGAATTGACCTCTATCCAGTTATCAATTTCCCCGGGCTTTTCCCCAACACTGATATAGATTATTTTCGCACCATAATCGATAAGATTAGAAATAGCATGCTCTAAGATTGGTTTACCCTGAACCTGAAGGAGTACTTTCGGTGTATCTGAAATTTCCTTCATCCTCGATCCTTTTCCGCCCGCGAGTATTATTGCATTCATTATAATTTGAATTGGTACGCATTCATATTTTGCGCCTCATCTCTGTCCCACTCCGTAATATTCATAAATTTATCAAGCCACATATGTAAAAACAACTGATGGGCACATTCTACTTGTCCGTAAGTCTTCAGCGGCACAAATAATGAGAACTCTGAATTTTGAACACTCTTGTTATTAGGATTAAGACCTGAAAAAGATAAGGTTGTGGCATGAACTTCACTAGCATAATTTAGTGCTCCAATTACGTTTGAACTATTACCCGAACTACTTATGGTACAAATTATGTCTGACTCCTTAGGTTTGAACGACTTTAGATGCTCGCTAAACATTTCGTCTTTACTGTAATCATTTAAATACGCCGTTAACAATGAAACATCCGAAAGTGAATGAGACTCAATTCTCCCATTTTTATGCCAATCCAAGGCCATGTGTGACGCGAACGCCATACTAGCACCGTTACCGTAAAAGAAAAGTCGAGTTTGGTCATTAAAACGAGAATTAATTTTTGTAAAAAAATCATCTAGACCCAATAGACTTTTCTCCCATCGACATTCAGTTAATTGTATTCCCTCATTAAAGGCATTCAAATAATTCCTACTATACATTTTTTTTAGATTTAGATTGTTTATTTATAATTCATATTTATTTTATAACCAATTAGGGCTGCAATTTAAACCTCGCCGACATCATCGTCTTTGTCAAGATAAGGCACCCCTAAATTGTATACAATTAAGTTCACAGCACTACTCTTCCAATTCTAGCGTCCAGGGGAACGACATTACATTTATACACAATAACCTCAATCCGAAATTCCTATTTACCTAAAATAGACAAGTGAAGCTCTTTGAATATACAAAACCTACTAAGCCATGTCTGCCCCTAACTCTACAAATTTCTTACTCAACAAGGTCATATAGATTGTGATGAGCAGAAAATAAAAGGGAAAGATCAAAATTGTAAAGAACTAAATTGAACCCACCTTTTCACGAATGTCAACTAACAACATCATTTCGGCTTCTGCTTTCTTGAACATTTCTCTGTACCAAATTTAATTAAATTAACATGGAAATATTCTTAGAGTAGACTTGAGAGAAATTAACAATAAAACAATATTTACTACACCTTCTTTAATTTCATTATCAAAACGCCATAGTTGCATTTAAAATTATTCTGAACACCATCCTGGATATCAAGATTCAAAAACACATCGCTATTATCATCTACCAAAGCACATTCTATAATTTCCATGTTATTTTTAAATATAAAGTTTTCAAGAATATAAGAGACACTAAATACTCTGTGCGCATTAAATTCAATCCTCAAAGGCCCAACTGGGGTAGAAAAATAAAAAATGCCACCAGGTCTTAGCATAGAGCATATATTAGTAAATCCCTTTAAATGACCATTAACATCCAAAGGATCTCCATATCTACCAAGACCGAAGTGCTCTATACTATGTAAGCAACTTACGGACTCCAAGTCCCGAATTGTAGAATCCTCCATCATATTGTGACATACAAAACTAATATTCGATTCATTCGTTGATAACGGCCTTATGTCAAAAATCTCTACCTCTCGAAAGACAGCCAAGTGCGAGATAAAACCATCTACCCGACTAGCTATGTCAACATGCCGTTTTGGACGATCATTATAAATCCAACGAGCCACAATTATATCTTGATGAAAATAGTGCCCACTTGCAACGCCTGATCCATCAAAATAATCTAACAACTGTGGATACAAACTCTTTATTTTTAAATCTTTTGAATTTCTCATAAAATAAAAGAGTCCCACAAAAAAGCGAGGAACAAAACATAGACTCTGAATTAAAGACAAAGGATTCAATCCAAGTTGAATCATTGTTTTCCCAATTAATTTCAGAATCTTCATCATAAAACATTTATAATTCATAATTTAAAAACAATAAATACAAGATCACAATTGTACTTCGAGATACACAAATTTAATAGTAAATCACACTGTAATTACACTCTTTTCCTTTCAGTTTCCAAAACTTCTCATCCACATATAGTGTTTCAAGACTGTGGCTAGAAAAGGCTGCAATTAACGAAAATGTGCTTTGTGGAATAATTAATTTTTTTGCACAGCGCATTATTTCCAAATCATCTATAACATCGCCTCCCACAAATGTAATTTTTGTATTTACTTTTTTGAGCAATTTCAGAGCGTTCAATCTATCATTAGTCACTACATAGATTATGTTATGTTTTAATTGATTTAGTAGTTTTATTTGCGCATCAATATCAACCTGTAAAGTAGGCGAATCGCCTAAACGTAAATGCAGAACATGATCAAAATGTTCTTTACGCAACTTAGAGCGAAAGTTTATTACCCAACTTTCTGAAGGGTTATCTTGGAAATACCCAAAGTTCACTCGAGTAGCAATCAAAGACTCCCATGAAACCCCAAAAATGGGTTTCTGAAAGACTCTACTGATAATCAAGCTTGAAATATGAGCAAAAACCAAAAAAGTACTTATTCGCTTGAACTGAACATCATTTAGAAAAGGAACTTTTAAAATCGTAGGCTCATGGAAAGACCATCTGAAAATTATTGACCAAAACCTTGATTCAATAAGATTACTCACAAAAAACACTTGCCCCGCCTCAAGTGTCAATCCGTGATTCACTTGAAATAGGTTATTACCCAATCCCCCAAAAAGATACACATATACTTTAGGTTGCTTTACAACCGGATTTTGATTTCTCATCACTAAGCCAAGTATGTCGGATTTCTTTTTGATGCCTCTCTATTCCAATCTTCTATTGACTGATATTCCTTTTCAGCGAAAGGAATGACAGCTGCCGTACTCGTGTGAGTTGCCCTCTCGTCAAATCCAATATTCTGAACTACGGACAAACCGACAACACTGTTGTTAACATCGTTATATATTGCCCAGCAGCGATAAATGCTATCCCATGTATCTACTTTGTTTAAAAGAGTTCTTACAAATGTCACGAAGAGCCTAGTACCCCTGTTAAATCCACGAATTCGAACCAACTTCACCAATAATGAGAAGCTCGGAACTAATTTAAAGTCAATAGGGCGATCGACATTTAAGTACCATCCCCAGATGAAATATTGTCCGTTCGAAACAGGGATCCAATTATAATTTAAACAAGGTAAATGGTTATACAAAGAAACATGGCCAAACAATTGAGACGATCTAATTTCTTTAAAAAATTCAGGTTTAGTTAATAATATATCATCTTCAAAAACCCAACCCACACCAAACTCACGAAAAAAGTAATTCAAGCCATCTTCAATGTTTCTGCGACATCCCATATTAGTCATTCTATAGACTAAATTCAAATTACGTGAGGCAAACCTTTCGTTAATAAAGTCTTTTATTTCGTCAATCGCCAACAGATCTGTTTCATTTCTACTACCATCACATAATATGACAATATTATCCCAATCCAATTCAAGTAAAGGGGGAAGTGTTTTTTGCACCAAATCAAATCGATTAAAGCAAATATATAGTAAATTATTCATTTAAAGCCAAATATTATATTGATACCAAAGTTTAAATTCGCCACCAGATAAAAAATATACCCTAACATAAAACAATAATAAACCACCGAAATACAAAAAACTCAATCGACTAAGTTTAAGCTGCCGCATACAAAATATTATTCCTATCCCGAAAGCATTAGAAAGCAAGAGTAGATTTGCTCTTACTGGAACCAGTGGTAATAAAAAGGTCATAGCAAAAATACCAACGCTCAATAAAATATACCACGTAAAAACAGAGTACTTTTTACGAAAAATCAAAATGACAAATATCGCCATCAAAATGATAACCCTAGGCAAAAATATTTTGTTATAATTTAAAACATTCACGTCCATACCGACCTCAGACGTTAAAAACTCAATAGAATAATAGTTCAATGTTAATAACCACTCCAAAGCAGAATCAAATAATAATAGCAAAAAGACTACAATTATTAGGACTTTCCATTTAAGAATTTTCGCCAAAATATACTTCCCATAAAATATAAGTACTGAGTGATGAACAAAAAATGCTCCTATTAATGATAATAACTTCGCTTTCCCTCTTACTCTGAATATTACCATAGCAAGAAAACTCCAAGCTAGATATTGTCTTATCAATTGAGTACTAAGCCCTACAGAAGAAAAAGCTAATAGCAACATGATTTCCCTCGGATGCAAATACGATCTAAGTGCCAATCGTAGAAAATACATCGACAAAAATGCAAATCCAGCTAGCCAATATTGTTCTGGTAAAATCAGTACCAGAAATTTAAATAGCAAATAAAATAAATACTCTCCAGTTTGATGGGCGTTCATGTTAAAGAACGTCATCAGTCCATGGTCTCGTAATAGCCGACCTTGGCTCAAATATATATTGGCATAGTCGTCATATGCACTACAACCAACGCACCTACTACCTAATGCATGCGAAATGCCGACTATGTACAGCATAAGAACCCAATTCCAAATACGTAACTCTAAAGGACGATGAAAGAACCACTCTAATAGAACAGCGCACAATGGAATAACAACTAAAAGTAAGATCATCCTAGCTTCATTCTAGTAAGAATAAATGCAATTGCAATCACTGAAAATTCAGCAAATAACATCCACTTAAAAATCCCTTCTTTTGATACCAAAGCTAAGAAAATTAACATGATTACGAGCGATCCCATATTGATCAAAAAGGAATGTTTAATTCTATTTCTTGTAAACATCAGATATATATAAAGTACATTAATCGCTGAAATGACCTTAGCGCCAAAATAATATCCAATTTTATTATCAAAGTAAACTGTAAATATCGTTACACTTAATGCAGTTATAAAAAATCTGTCCAGTAAAGGGCCAATTTCTTGAAATAGACCGAGTCGAATGATTACACTTCCAGCGAATGAAGCGACAACAACCACATAATCACTTAAATGTAAATATTTTAACTCGCTAATCGACAATCCTAAGTCGTAGTAAACGTACATCCGCGTAACTAAGAAACTTGAACCCAACAATAATAAACTGTACAAAGTATCAACATGAGTACTTTTTTGGATCGGTTTGAATTCTATTTTATTGTTTCTACGTAGTCGCAATGAAATAAACAAAGCGAAAGAGAATAGTAAGGATTCAAACAGTAAAATAATCAACAGGCCGATAGTTTCATTGTACACATACCGGAAAGCTAATCCAATGGTAATAATTACAACTTTAACAGTTATCAGCGGATATTTTAAGTGTTTTCCAACGTACAAAAACTCTCCTAATGTTGTAAAGTTGAATAACACAATTAACGAGCCAATAAATGACACAATTATATCTACCTTTAAATACTCTTTTAAAATCAAAAATACAAAGAATCCAAAAATAATTCTAAAGTAGATTATCTTCCTTAGTATTTGAACCACATCGAGCCGGGAATTAGCAAAAGTTTTTTCTAATCCTAAATTACCAAATGATATGCACAGAAAGATTATCGTAATTATTTGATAATATTCAGAATAATTCGTCCTCACAAAAAGTAAACCCGTATAAAAAGGCAACTGATTTATCAGTGCTTGGCTGACTTTATCAAGAGCCAACTTTGCCAACTCACTTATTCTATCATTACTCAAGAGAAACTGTTGTATTAAGTATATTCAAAGAAATTTCTACGCTCCTGTCTATAAAGCCTTTCTTCTGTTAAACTTTGAAGCAATTCATAGGTACGATTTAACCCTTCGTCACGCAAGAACTTAGGCTTCCAATCAAATATTGAGTCGGCATTGCTAAAATCCGGTTGACGCTACGCCGGGTCACTGACGAGCAATTTCTTGAACACCACTTTTTGCCTGGTTCCTGCGAACATGATGACTTCCCGGGTGAAATAACTAATCGTGATGTCGTTTGGATTGCCAATGTTCACTGCCTGGGCGCGGTCGTTCATTACTAATCGGTAGATCCCTTCAATCAAATCCTCCACTAAACGGAATTAACTAGTTTGTGAACCATCGTCAAAGATCGTCAGATCTTCACCACGTAACACTTGCCCTATGTTTGTTAGTAAAACGCGGCAATCGTTCAACTTCATGCCAGTTCTCATATGTATTGAATATACAGACAATCTGTGTCTCCAAGCCGTGGTAGGTGAAGCCATGGTCATGGCTTCCATGAGGCGCTTGGCTTCGTCATAGACTCCACGTGGCCCTACAGGATTCACATTACCCAAATACTCTTCGGTCTGTGGGTGGACCAAAGGGTCACCATAGACTTCCGAAGTAGAGGCAACTAGGATACGTGCTTTTTTATTTAATGCCAATCACAAAAGATTGTGTGTTCCGAGAGAGCTCACTTTTTAAGTTTGAATTGGGATTTTTAAGTAATCACTAGGAGGGGCGGGTGAAGCAAAATGGAGGATGTAATCCAATTTTCCAGGAACGTGCACGAAGCTGCTCATGTCGCTGTTGTAGAAGGTGAGCTTTGGATTGCCCATCAGGTGCTCCAAATTCTCCATATTGGCAGTAAAGTGATTGTCCATCGCTAATACTGCCATGCCTTCGGAGATAAATCTGTCACAGAGGTGTAAACAAAAAACCCTGCTGCTCCTGCTATGAGTACTCTTGGCATCGTTTATGCTTTTTCAGCAATCTTCTCGCACATTCCTATTCCGTAATAATCAAAACCTGCCTCGCTTACGATCTCTCCGCGGTAAAAGTTGCGGCCGTCGAAGATCACGCGTGTTTTCATCGCTGTACCTACCTTGTCCCAATTCGGCACGCGGAATTCAGTCCATTCCGTAATCAGCGCCAAGGCATCCGCACCTTGGATCGCTTCAATGTCGCTATCGCAGTAGGTGATGGTATCGCCCAAATAGTGCTTGGCTTCTTCCATGGCGACCGGGTCGTAGGCACGAACGTTTGCGCCAGCATTAAGCAATAAGTTGGCCAATACAATGGACGGCGCCTCGCGCATGTCATCTGTATTTGGCTTGAACGATAGTCCCCAGAAGGCTACAATCTTGCCCTGAAGTTCGCCATCGAAGTAGGCGTAAATTTTATTAAACAACACACTCTTCTGATCTTCGTTCACCGCCTCAACAGCTTCGAGAATGCGCATAGCGTGTCCATTTTCTCGGCCCGTTCGAGCCAGTGCTTTTACATCTTTCGGGAAACAAGAACCTCCATACCCAATACCCGGGTAGATGAATTTGTTACCGATTCTAGGGTCTGAACCAATACCCTCACGTACCCAGTTCACATCCGCACCCAGCTTCTCACACAAGTTGGCAATGTCGTTCATGAAGGAAATCTTCGTGGCCAACAAGGCGTTTGCTGCATATTTCGTCATCTCCGCAGAAGGGATGTCCATAAAGATCACCGCGTGGCCGTTCAAGGTAAACGGACGGTAGAGCTTGTCCATGATTTTCTTTGCGTCGTCGCTATCGACACCCACCACTATGCGATCGGGCTTCATGAAGTCGTCAATGGCAGCGCCTTCTTTCAAAAACTCTGGGTTCGAAGCCACATCAAAACTGAGATTCATATCTCGCAATTCTAAAGCACTTGCCACGACGCCACGTACCTTTTCAGCAGTACCAACAGGCACGGTAGATTTTGTGATCACCACCAAGTAATCGGTCATGGTCTTTCCTATCTGTTCGGCTACAGCAAGCACGTATTTCAAATCTGCAGAACCATCTTCACCTTGAGGCGTACCCACGGCAATAAAAACAGCATCTGAACCTTGTATGGCTTCGCTCAAATCGGTCGAAAAGCTCAACTGGCCCCCTGCTCTGTTCGTTGTTACGAGCTTTTCAAGCCCTGGTTCGTAAATAGGAAGGATACCGTTTTTTAGGCCGTCAATCTTCTTCTCATCAATATCAACGCAACTTACCTCCATGCCCACGTCTGCCAAACAGGCGCCCGTTACTAATCCTACATAGCCCGCTCCTATTACTGTGATTTTCATACTTGTACTTCTCTAATTTTGGAATCCTCATCCTTAAACCATTGGTAGGTTGTCTCAACTCCATCTTTTAGCTTGATCAATGATGACCAGCCTTGAGCTTCTAGTTTTGAACTGTCTATCAACTTTCTTGGAGTACCGTCGGGTTTCGTGCTGTCCCAAACTACTTCGCCATGGTGCCCTACAATAGATTGTATTAATTCTGCCAGTTCTTTAATGGTTATGTCCACACCAGTTCCAACATTGTATAAACTTTCATCAAGTCTACTCTCAAGAGCAAATAATACTGCTTGTCCCAAGTCATTAACATGTAAAAATTCACGCATTGGAGAGCCCGTACCCCAAAGCTCAACAGGTAAATCGCCATTAATCTTAGCTTCATGAAATTTCCGGATCATAGCGGGCAATACATGTGAAGACTTCAGATCAAAGTTGTCGTTAGGACCATATAGATTTGTCGGCATAAGAGACACATAATCTCTATGATATTCCTTGCGCAATGCTTCGATAAGCTTCACGCCAGATATTTTCGCGATTGCATACCACTCATTCGTTGGCTCTAAGGAGTCTGTAAGCAAGTACTCTTCCTTTAATGGCTGAGGTGCAAACTTTGGATAGATACAACTTGACCCTAAGAAGATAAACTTAGGCACATCGTTTTCATGTGCCGAACGAATGAGGTTGTTCTGGATGAGCATGTTGTCCATCAAAAACTCATATGGATAAGTATCATTGGCCCAAATACCTCCAACCTTGGCTGCAGCGTCAATGATAGCACTTGGTTTTTCAGCATTAATAAATTGCTCGACAGACCTTTGATCCCTTAAGTCAAGCTCATTAGAAGTCCTTCCAACAAGGTTGGTGTACCCCTCTGCCTCTAGCGCTCTCCAACATGCCGAACCCACCATTCCGCGATGGCCAGCAATGTAAATTTTATCAGACTTATTAATCATTACTCAAAATAATTTAGAGTTTGATAGCCTCCTTCTTCGAGGTATTTTTCTTTTTGCATCAGCTTTAAGTCTGAACTCATCATATCCGCAACAAGCTCAGCGAGCTGAATTTGTGGTTCCCAACCCAGTTTCTCTTTGGCTTTGGTTGGATCTCCAATCAAAAGATCAACTTCCGTAGGGCGGAAATATTTTGGATCAATTGCTAGGACCTCCTTGCCAATTTCCAACTGGTACTTAGGGTTGCTACATTTTGAAACCTTTGCAATCTCATCAACTCCTGAGCCAGTAAATTCCAGTTCGATTCCAACATGGTCAAATGCCATTCTCACAAAGTCACGAATCTTAGTGGTTTTACCTGTGGCAATTACCCAGTCTTCAGACACTTCAGCCTGAAGAATCATCCACATCATTCGAACATAATCCTTGGCATGCCCCCAATCCCTTTTAGAATCGAGATTTCCTAAATAGAATTTGTCCTGAAGTCCTAGAGCAATTCTTGAAACAGCTCGGGTGATTTTACGCGTTACGAAGGTCTCACCTCGGATAGGGCTCTCGTGATTAAACAGGATCCCATTAGACGCAAATATCCCATAGGCCTCACGGTAGTTCACCGTAATCCAATAGGCATACATTTTTGCCGCGGCATAAGGAGAACGTGGATAGAATGGTGTTTTCTCCGTCTGAGGAACCTCATGAACTTTACCGAATAACTCAGATGTTGAAGCTTGATAAATTCGAGTCTTTTTTTCTAAACCAAGAATACGAATAGCCTCTAGTAGTCTTAAAGTACCAATTCCATCCGCATCCGCCACATATTCTGGCACATCGAAAGACACTCGGACGTGGCTCATTGCTGCAAGATTATATATCTCATCTGGCTGAATCTCACGAATTATACGAATTAAATTGGTGCTGTCCGTCATATCACCAAAGTGAAGAAAGAGCTTGGCGCCTTCAATGTGTGGATCTTGGTAGAGGTGATCTATACGATCAGTGTTGAACAACGATGTTCTTCGCTTTAGACCATGAACAACATAGCCCTTCTGTAAAAGGAACTCTGCAAGATACGCTCCGTCTTGGCCAGTAATTCCCGTGATCAATGCAACTTTACTCATGATATCACTTTTATGATCGATTTAATTTTACCTAGCCTCATCAATGGGGGTAATGCCATTTTTTAATAGGATTTCTTGATTGTTATCGTGGTATTAATTCCACCTTATAAAATGATCAAATAATAGTTATTAGCAATTATTTTTTAACACATTAAACATTACATTATTCGACTAATAATAGATGTCGAATGACTTCCTTAATGTTGGTTCTTATGATTCTTGACTACATAAACTCCTTTGAAATATTTAATGCCTTCAATACACTTTCAGGTAAATGTTTCCAAACACAAAACGCTAGCCAGCAATTGACTGAGGTTTGTTAAATTACTCTGAGGGTGCTTTTGAACGATGCGATGGTATCCAGAGCTTATAATTGCTTTTAGTTTCATTTCAGTAAATTGTCTGCCGTTTGTTTTTTCTGTTTTCTGAGTCCCGCCTACTTACAACCAGAATCTTTATCCAACCAGTCTTATCAAGTTTTCATGGCCTAACGCTTTAAAAGTCGTCTCATCGCTAAATACATGAATCTTCACTTTCCGACCCAATTCCTTCTCGGCACGCTTGGTGAGACTTTCCAAATACTCACTATCTACCATTCCTACAATTACTACCTCAATTGTACCCGTATCCAAGCCCTTGGCGTAGTCGCCAACCACATAAGCAGCTTCCAGCTCCCCTACCTGGTCCAGCACACGCTCAATAAGTTGATCAAAGCCCATATGCTTTGACACAATGCCACATAACTCGCGGTAAAACGGATTCAGAATATTGGGGCGGTAAAGAACCTTTTGCCCATCTTGCTGAGCCACAATGAGGCCAGCTTCGTGCAACTTGCTAAGCTCAATGCGCACGGAATTGGTGCTTTCCTCAAACTCTTGAGCAAAACCTCTCAAGTGCCCTTGAGCTTCGGGGTGGCTAAAGAGTTTTAAAAGTAACTTAAGCCGCGTCTTACTTGTAATTAGCGCCGAAAGAATTGTATGATATAGTTTTAATAGTAAATGTAAGCCCGAAGTTTATTGTTGAAATGGCTTCGCCCTGTCGCTCACAACTAAGTTGTCAAGTGAGTAACTAACTTGAACACAAAGTACGGTGTCAATACCTCATAGTTGAAACATTAACCTGAGAATTTTCAGGCAATGATTCAAATATTCTGCGCAAACTCTAGATGACTTTGGCTTTAGTCAATAATTCAAGACCTAATGATCGTCCTACTCTGTATTTTTACCCCATGAATGAAGCACCGCGCACCAAAGCCGACAACGAAATCTCCCTAACGGAAGTTTGGATTAAACTCCAAGAGTGGTGGTTCTACCTGTTGAAGCGCAAGATTTGGATCTTAACTGTCGCCATCTTTTTTGCCTTAGGCGGATATTTAAAAGCAATATTTGAGAAGCCGTCATATTCAGCTACCCTGACTTTTGCGCTTGAGCAAGGTACCAAAGGTAGTGGCGGGCTCTCAAGTTTGGCTTCTCAATTTGGCATGTCGTTAGGCACCGACGGAACCGGGCTTGCTGGTGAAAACCTTCTCACCTTAATGAAAAGCCGTAGTATAATAGAAGAAGTTCTTTTGAGTTCGGTGTACGTTAATGGCGACTCTTTGTTACTTATTGATCAGTACGTGGGCACATGGCCTAATCTCAAAGAGTCTTGGGATAGTTTGGGTCTATACCCAATGACTGGTCAAACCTGCTGCGTCAATACGCAAGATTCCGCACTAGGTGAAGTTGTATTTACTATTAATGAAAAAATGTTGGCTGTATCAAAGATTGACGAAAAACAGAGCTTTGTTACCGTAAGCTACACTGGCCATGATGAGGCCTTTGCAAGATACTTTGTAGAATTGCTCACTCAAAAGGCCACCGAATTCTACATCTCCAGTAAAATGGCTAATAGCCACGCCAACATCGCCAAGCTCGAGCAGCGCGTGGATTCCGTCTCGGCCGAGCTTCAGGCCGCCATGGTGGGCTACGCCTCGTCTCAAGACCAAAACTCGTTCACGGTGCAGAGTACGGCTAAGGTCCCCTCGGTACAAAAGCAGATGAAGGTGACGATGTTGACTACACTGTACGGTGAGTTGGTGAAGAACCTCGAGCTGTCGAAGACGATGGCGGCACGCGAGGAGCCCCTGATCACGGTGATTGACCGCCCCCACTACCCCTTGCGCGTGCGTGAGTCCAAGCTCAAGTCGGCAGCGATCGGCGGGGTGCTGGGCGTGTTTTTGACCCTGGTGTTCTTGGGTGCCCGGGCGTTTATTCAGGACTTGAATAAGCAAGCTTCCTTACTTAAGCCGGAGGCTTAAGTAAGGGTTGCTAGTAACTAGTTGCTTGTGCCAGCGAAGCCGGCGAAACCAGTTACTGTTAACTAGTTGCTTGTAGCCAGCTTTGCTGGCGTAACTAGTTGCTAGCTACTAGCTGCCGGCGAAGCCGGCGAAACCAGTTACTAGCTACTAGCTACATTTACTATTTGCATGAATTTTGACAACATATTCATGCGATTTGCTACCTTTGACCTCAAGATGAAGCGACTCCAACACTACATTCAAAAAGGCAAAGTCTATCGCCGGTCCGATTTGGAATACTATTCTAAATCGATTGACCGCGATTTGGCTGAACTCACCCGTGCAGGAACCTTAACTAAGCTTCAGCAAGGACTTTACTACGCTCCATGGAGGTCCAAGTTTGGCGTCGTTCCGCCCGACGAACGAGACGTAGTCAATGTCTTTTTGAAAGATTCCGATTTCTTGATGGTATCGCCTAATGCGTATAATTCACTTGGGCTCGGCCTTACTCAGTTGTACAATA
>JACCDH010626475.1_pt1 | contig 15941 bp, 16 predicted proteins | sample 7442481 | NCBI WGS metagenome assembly JACCDH01 (sample SAMN15323433, study PRJNA562643) | freshwater metagenome | isolation source: river surface water | place: USA:Blue River Watershed | collected 2017-08-15
AATTATATGACCAAAATATTTTATTAATTACATGGTTTCCAAAAAAATAATAAATTTTTTTGATAATAATAAAATTGTTTCCAAAAAAATAATAATTTTTTTTGATAATAATAAAATTGTTTCCAAAAAAATAATAAATTTTTTTGATAATAATAAAATTGTTTCCAAAAAAATAATAAAATTGTTTCCAAAAAAATAACAAATATAATATATTTAAACCATTATTATTATTATTAATTAATGAAATTAATTATAATTATAATTGAAGAAACAGAAAATTTTTTAATTAAGATGAATGATTTATTTAATAAATTAAATGTTGATTATTATTATTTACCAAAAAATACAAATCATATTGATGCTATTAAATTTATTAAAAATAAAACATATGATTATGTATTTATTACATATAGTAATTCATTTGTAAATATTAATAATTTAGTTAGTTTTTTAGAAAAACAAAATGAATCCAGACCAGTATATATTGGTGGTCATGGTGATTTTAGAAATATTGCTAATATTAAGTTTTACTTTCATTCATACACACCAGGAATATGTATAAATAAAAGAGGTATTGAAATTTTATCTCAAACTGGTATTTATGAAAATTATAATTTATTATGTAAAAATAATAATTCAGATTTAATAAATAACAGTGGTGTTGCTATTGGTTTTTTTGCATCTATTTATAATTTTAAAATAATTAATTCAGAAAATATATGGTATTGTAATTGCTGGGGAAATCCATGTCATTCATCAAAACCAAATTTAAATACATTAATTTCATGTTCTAATTTATCATCAAATGATTTTGATTTTTGTTATAGATTATTAGATGCAAATAAAAGTAATATAATTATTCATCCTAGTGGTGGATTAGGTAATTTATTATTTCAATTCTTTTATGGTTATGTTACATCTAAACAAGTTGATTCTAATTTAATGTTTTTTATTAATACTAAATATTGGAGAGGTGATATGAATAAATATAATATTTTTTCTAGTTGTTTATTTTTAAATGAATCATTAATTGATACAAATAAATATATAAGATTAAATGAACAAAATAGTTATTATGACCCATTAGATATTAAACCAAATACAAATTATATTTTATATGGTTATTTTCAATCATATAAATATTTTATTTCATATATTCCTGAAATAAAAAAAATATTATTTAATAATATAAAAAAAAAATATGAAGAAATTAAAAATGATTTTAAAATAAAATATACAAATAATAATATATGTATGATTCATATTAGAAGAGGTGATTATTTAAATTATCCAAGAATACATCCTGTATGTACTGAAGAATATTATAAAAATGCGATTGATTTTATTCATACATCATCAACAAAATATTTAATATTTAGTGATGATATTAATTGGGTAAAAGAATGGATTAATAGATCAAATATTAAAAATTATGATTATATAATTATAACTGAATCTAATTCAGTTAATATATTAATTATGATGTCATTATGTAATCAATTTATTATTGCTAATTCATCATTATCTTTATGTTCATATTTTTTAAGAGAATATAATGATTCAACATTAATTGCTCCAAAAATTTGGTTTGGTCCAGATGCACCAAAATATAAAATAGAAGATATTTTACCTGAAGAAGCTATTTTATTTTAATTTTATTTTTTTATAATTATATATAATGGATAATAATTATAAAAAAAAATATTTAAAGTATAAAAATAAATACATACAATTAAAAAATCAACAAGGTGGTTTTAGTAGTTGTATTGGTTTAAGTTGTATAAATTCTAAAGAAAAAATTAGTCCTGATGATAACTTTGATGAATTAGTACCAAGTAATGAAAAATTTAAAATAAAACCAAATAATAAAAATATTAATTCAGATGATATAAATTTAGATTTAGATGGTCATATTAATTTAAAAGAAAAACATGGTTATGATGATGAACATAAATATGAAGATGAACATAAATATGAAGATGAACATAAATATGAAGATGAATCAACTACTGCAAGTACTGATACAATTAGAAGTAATGATAGTTTTATTTCTAAATTATTTGGAAGTGAACCTAAAATTTTATATGACCCTGAAATTACAGCATTTACTTGTAAAAATAAAAATGAAATTAATAATAAATATAAAATAGATATAAATAAAATTGATCTACATGAAAATATTAATTTAGAAGAAGAAAATAAAAAAGTAAAAACAAATTTATTAAACAATGAAATAGAAATAAAAAATGATTTACAATGTTATATAAATTTTATAAATGATGTATTAAATAAATTTAAAAATAGGTTGATTCCAATAAAAATATTTTCAAAAACAATACAAGCTAAATTAAAAAAATATATGTCAATTTCAATAAATGACCAAGAACATTTTATTGATTCATTTAATAATATTAATTATATATATACAATTATAAATAAACATAATTTAAAACATAATTTAGTATTAACCAATTTACATTTACTTGATTATTTTAAATATTATGAAAAACACTTTTTTATAGAAAATAAAATTATTAGCAAAGGTGTTAAAAATTCAGTATATAGATTTATTACTAATAATTTTAATGAAATAAAAAATATTATTAAAGAAATACAGTCATATATTGACTTAGGTCATAGTTCATATATTTTTAGAGAAACTGAAAAATAAATAAAAATTATTTATTAAATAATTCTAATATATTATTTAATTTTTCCACATTATATTTTTTTGAGTTTTGTGCAAATTGTTTTTTATTTTCAGTTGATGTTACTAAATGCCCAATTCCGGTTGATTGTTTTTCTAAAAAGAATGATAAAAATCCAAGAATAATAGTTTGTAAATTCCATACAGGTGACCATGATTCTGAATGATATGATGAATTAGTAAAACACAATTTTTTATTTACATCAAAGCGTCCATTGGGAGTAAGAAAATAAAAATCAGGTGGAGACATAGGATGATTTGCAGCTAATTTAATATTAAAAATAAATTCACCTCCTGAATATTCTTCTTCCGTTAATCCGTGAATCATACAATACCAATTATGTAAATTACTTTCTTCACATGTAACTTTAATATTTGTTAAAGGATTTGTTTGAATATCCTTATAATCTTTCATTAACTTCTGTAAATGTCTATTCATAATAATTATGTTTTTATTATAAATAAATATTTTATTCAATTTTTTTTTATGATATAATACAACATGAATCATTATATATTTCTTTAGTTTCTGATGAATAAATTTCATTACACATACAAATATATTTAATTTCTTCATTTGCGTTTATTTTAGTTTCTTTATCATCTTTTGAATTTTCTAGTTTAATACAATATGTTGATTTATTACATTTTTTACAAAAAAATAATTCATAATAAAATACATTTTCACAATTATTACAAATTAATTTTTTTGATTTTGTAAAATTAGATTGTATTTTATTTACATTATTACATTTACGACAGTAAAATACATTATATAATTCTTTCATATTATATATTGTATTTTAATTTATATTTTTATATTCAATTTTTATATTTTTTATTAATTAATTTTTTTTATAATTGACCAAAATTATTATTAATATAGGTTTCAAATAAATGAAAAGCTTCTTTTGGTTTATAAGTTGGTACTTCATGACCAGCATAATGAACAGTAGCAAATACTAAATTTTTATTTTTAAATGTAGTAAGATATCCTGCTGTTTGACCATCGACATACCATGCTTTCCATAAACTATTATATACATATCCTAAATCAAAAATCCATTTTTGACCATAATTTAATCCACATACACCATCATCATCACCATAATAAATCATCATATGTAAATCAGGTGCAACATTTAAAATTTCTTTATATAAATGAATAGTTGAAAACATTTTATCTTTTAATTCATATTTAGTAGTTCTTGAACATTCTTCCCAAACAATATCTTGTTTTACATGGAGTTGTTTTTTAACAATATCTTGATTTAAATATTCAGTCATGTAATTATCTCTACATGGTTCATAATCTGCACTTGTACTAGTACCGAGTAAATAATTAGTCATTTGTTTTTGTTGAGCTGTTACACAAACTGGATAATCTAATGCATAAGGATTTAAATTACCAATTCTTTTCATAAAATCTAAAGCATATGTTGAACATGCTGAATTATTTAACATCACAGCAGGGTCTAAACATCCTTGTTCAGTATATTTTTCCCATAAGGGTAAAGGTAATAATTGTTTATTATTATATGTTTCCATTTGAGCACCAACACCACTATAGTAATCAACATATGGATTACCAACAGCCATTCCTTTAAAATTAAGTTTTCCATATTTAATTATTTCCATAGATAATTGAGGCATATAATGACCACCATATGATTCAGATGTTATATATAAAGGTACTGATTTTAAATGAGGAAATTTATCTAATAAAGCTATAATACTTTGTAAATTATCTTTTGCTGCTTGGTCATCACCAATTTTTAATTCTGATGAATCTGAAGTCCAACTAAAACCAACACCAACTGGTTGTTCTAAAAAGACCATGTTAACAATTTTATTCCAGGCCCAATCATTTGGTTCTAATTCTAATTTTTCATTAGGATAAAAGGGACCTTGTTCAGTTAAAAACCCAATTAAACCACTGCAACCAGGACCACCATTTGTCCAAAATACTAAAGGAGCTTCTTCAGGATTGGTTTCAGCTTCTGTCATCCAATAGTGAATATTTTTTTTTGAATTTGGAATTTGTAAATATCCACTAAATTGATTAAATGCTGGTTTATAATTTAAACCAGCTAATTCAGTAACTTGATCAGCTAATGCGCTTTCAGTATATGTAATAGATGCACTTGATAATCCTAATGTACATAATAAACCAAAAAAAGTTGTTAATAGTAACTTTTTCATTATATTAACTAGTATATATTTTTTTAAATATTAATATTAATATTTAAAAAAATTGAAATTTTTACTGCTAAGTATGTCTTCTTATTAAATAAATTATTAATAAACAAACCAAGTATATAAACCAAACTCAAATTCAAACCTTAAAAGTAACCAATCACAAGAATGTCGACTCAACCCAACTTTTGGAAAACCCGTGCTGCTGCTAGAGCACTTACTACTCCTGTACCTTCTAAAGCTCCTGAAGAGTGTAATGCGCCAATTAAGGCCATTAATGAGGAACCTGAAATTAAAGATTTAGGAGAAGGGAAGAATTTGTTTGGTAATGACGATGAACCATCTGTAGTTCTCAATAATGAACCAGCTGTAGTAGTTGCGGATGAAGATGAGTGGACCAATGTCTCGTCGTCCAAAAAGAAGACAATCACTACCAAGACCATTTGCTATAATGGCCCTGCGTGCAAGTGGTTCAAGAATGGAACCTGCAAATATGATATTCATAATATTTGCAAGCCCTGTAAAGATGGTAAATCATGTGCTCGTGGAGCCAAGTGTCTTTACGAACATTAAACAAAGAATTTTTTTATAAATTTTTAATAGTTTCAAAATAACTTGTGTCTTTAGAATTAATACCAGTATTTATTGGTTTAATTATTTTTTCAACAATTCTTAATGTAAAACTATGATTAATATTTCTAAAGTCAACCAAATTACCATCAGGATATGTAAATTTAATAGTTAATTCATTTAATGATGGTATTGGAAAATCAAATTCTAATGGATAATTAATAAATGTATTAAATAATATATCACCAGGTGTTCCAGACATTAATATTTTAGCAAATGATGCTGGTTGATTAAAACTATTAAGTATACTTTCATAATCATTAAGATACATTAAAATATAATAATTATTTCCTGTTAAATTTAATATTTTCGAACTATTATCAATATTACCAACTTCATTTAAATTAGTAGATTGAATATAATCATCAAAATTTGTAACTTTTGTTTTAAATGGTGTTATTGCATTAGATTGACCAACATTTTTAAATCCTAAAACATTACCAATTGTATCTGTTTTATCAAATAAAAAACTAACTTTGGCTTTAGTTTTAACTACAATACTTGGACCACCATTACCTGTTAAATCAATAGATGTTAAATTTGTAATTTGATTTAATGGAGCAATTAATACTGAATATGTTTGTTCTGCTACATTTATATCATATACTGTATGTGTTGTATTAATTAAACTTGAATCAATAATTGTACCTATTTTGGCTGCACTAGATATTTCAATTGTATCCATTTTCTCAACTAAATTACCTTCATGAGATATAGTTAATTTAACATATTTAATATTATTAATTTCAACTAATGATACTAATAATGAATTTGGTAATTTATTTTTTTTATAAGGTATAAAACTAATTTCTTGTGTAAATGAATCTAAATTAACTTCAAATATATTATATATTGGATTTTCTACTGTATAATCAATTTTTGGAACTTCATTTAAAATATTAGAAATAGTTGATATTAAACTAGATGAATCATAATTACCTTCTGGAATACTTGCTTGATAAATATAATTTCCATCATCATAATGTTTCCAATATAATTTATTATTTTGTTTACTTCCTGATGCATTAATTAAAAAATCAATATATGGAAATTCAGTAGATATTAATTCTATTCTAACAACATTATTAAAGTTTTTTTTTAATGTAATACCATAACTATTAGCATCTGGATATCCTTCTAATGTTTTTTTTACTAACATTATTTGTATTTGATTACCACCGCTTTTATCATTATTATAAGCAACTGATGATAATTGTATCCAAATATTATTTGTATCTGTTTGTATAATTTCTTGATATCCTTGATATCTTTGATAATTAATTGGAAAATCAGCATTAATATTTGTTAATGGAATACCACCGATTGATAAAAAACTAATTTTAAAAACATCTTCTAAAATCATATATGATTTACCACTAATTATAAATCCAAAAGGTAATTTTACTAATAACCAATTTGAATCTAATTCTTCTACTGAAGAAACATTTAATACATTTAATATTTCTAATGTAACTGTTATAACAGATGGTAAATAAACATTGAAAATACCTGTAATACCATTAATTGGAATGTTACCATACAATGTTTTATTACCAATGTCATTTATAATTTCAATTGAAACTTGATTTTCATAATCTGAACCAATATTATGATTTGGAAAATTAATAAGCATATATTGAAAATTATTAAACATATAAATACAATTATTTAATGTTTTTGTATTTCCTTTTACATTTTGTATTATAATTCTATCATTTACTTGAAATTGATGTTTTGGATAATTAATTTTAATAATATCTGAACCAATAGTAGTTTCTATTGGATTATTCGGTAATGTAATATTAGATGATTGATATATATTTTTAGGAATTTTATTACGAAATTGACTATCTATATTTAACAAGTTTGTTTTATATTCAATTTGATTAGAAAAATCTTTCATTTGTTTTAATAGTAATTCATTACTATATTTTTCTTTTTTTTCTAAAAAATCATTTGTTAAATTCATTATTATATAATCTATATTTGTTTTTATATAAAAATTAAAAATTGAATATTTATAATATTTTATTATAATATAAACCTATCATATTTTATATTAATTGGTTCATCAAACCAAATATTTAATGGATTATATTTACTTAAATTTTTATATACTTTTCTTAAAAAATGATATTTTTCTTTTTTTGTTTTAGTTGAAACTTTTATATTTAATTCATTTAATTGTTTTACAAATTCTTTATATGTAAGTACTAACCGTTCTTCTTTATATTTATAATAATTATCACTTATTGGATTATCAATATCTGAATCATAATCTGAATCAATATATTTACATCGTGGTACAATATAAAAATATGTTAACCATTTTTGTGTTTCATCATATTGATATATTCTTTTATTATGTGAATAATGTTTAATATACTTTATAATTTCAGATTTTTCTTTATTAAATATTTTAATATTTATTTTTTCATCATTACTATATTCATTATCATTTGTATAAATATTATCTAATTCATTGTTATCATTATTTTCTTGTTCATTGTTATCATTATTTTCTTGTTCATTATTTTCTTGTTCATTGTTATCATTATTTTCTTGTTCATTGTTATCATTATTATTTTCTTTATCATTATTATTTTCATCATCATTATTATTTTCATCATCATCTTCACTATAATATGTATCATCATCAGAATTATTATCAGAATTATTATCAGAATTATTATCAGAATTATTATCAGAATTATTATCAGAGTCAATATCATAATTATGACGAGGACAAACAAAATCATAGTTTTTTACATCTGAACATTCATAAATATTATTAGTAGTATCTTCAATATTAAAATTAATATTTAATAATTTTAAATTAAATTTATCAAAAAAATCATCACCTTCTGTTTTTTGTTCATGATCATCGTAAATAGCACGTTCTTCTATTTCTTGTTGACTATCACTATCATAATCATAATTATTATCGCATTCATCAAAACTATATTTATATTCTTGATATTGTACTTCTTTTTTATGAAGAAACATTAATATAAAAAAATATGCAGAAAGTGAATTAGTAAATTTAAATCCATATTTTAATGCTAATGAATATAATTCAAGTTTAAAAAAAGTTTTAGTTGTATAATTTTTATAATATAAATAAATTTGATCAATTTTATTATTTTTATTATTAGGGTCAACACCATTTTCTAATGCAATTTTATAAAGTGGAATACAATCAAATAATTTATATAACATATTTTCATTAATATATTTACCATGTTTAAAAATATAGTTTAAAATACTAGGATTAGTATTTTTATTATAATAGTATTCTAAATCAAAAATATAATCATTTTTAATTAAAACATCAATTAATTTAATAATGTCATTATATTTATAATTAACTTTTGGTGAATACATTGAATTATATAAAATAAATTTATCAATTGTAACAATTTTTTTTAATTTATTATCATAAATAAATTTTTTTATAAATGTATTATTGTAAATATCAAATGTTAAAGCAACATTATTATCTAACATATAATTTCCAGAAGTATAATAATTAATTAAATCATCAATATTATTAATTATATAAAAATGTTCTTGATAATAGTTTGGTTTAAAAGTATAATTATCAAAAAATGAAATAATATTATTATCTAGTTTATTACGTTCAATAAATTTATTGTTATAATTTATTAATGTGGTAAAAATATCTTTATTTTCAATAATATACAAAATTTCATTATTATTATTAAAATGATAATCAGGACATTTTTCCATGGTTTTATAACAATTAAATTGATACTTAATATTTGTTATATTTTCTACTATTTTTTTAACAATTACAAACATTTTAATAATAATATTAAATTATCTTTAGATATTTTATAAATAATATTATATGAGTGGGTTTTTTGATATTACAAAAGAAGATTTAATATTAATATTATCATATTTTGATAATATTCATGATTTTGGTAAATTGTGTACAAATAAAAATAAAAAAATATGTGATAATTTATATAATTATTATGAACCAAAAATAACATTAATATTAACAAAATTAGATTTAATATCATCATTTAAAAATGTAGGATTTTCAACATTTGATTCAAATAAAGAAAAATTAGTTGAAACAATAATAAGTTTAATAAATAATAATAGTTCATATAAAAAAATAAATATTAAAGAAATGCAAAATATAATTGTTAATAATTTTAAATTATTATTTGAAGGTATAAATAATACAGAAACAATATTAAATATATTAGAAGATATAAATAATAATATAGATAGAATAGAAATTAAATTATATATTGCATCAAATAAAATAATTACAGAAGAATTTTGGCATTTTTCATATATACAAAATTTAATTTTTTTACAAAGACAAGAAATATATTATTTAATTTATTTTTATAATTTAAATAATGAAGAAAAAATAAATGAATTAATAAATTATTTTACTACTAATAAAGATTATAAAAATATAATTAAAACAAATATAAAAAAAAATATCAATAAATTAAAAAAAAATATGATAACATTTCCAATAACATTATTTGATGATACAAATAAAGATATATTAGATTTTGATTATATAAATGGAATTTTCAAGTTTAAAATTTTAAATGAAAATAAGGAAAATATTGATGCTGCTACTGTTTTTTCTGGAAAAGATTTTTTTACTAAAAAACCAAAAAATAATAAACAAAATTCATATCAACTAATATTTACAGAAAATGATAATAAAATAGGATTATCATATTTTGATTTATATAATAACCTTGATAAACATCAAATAATAATATGCGATTATACATATAATGTTATTAAAGTGGAAACTATTTTAATTATACAATGTACATATAATTTAGATGATAATATTATGTTTTATGTTCTAGGTAATAGTGTTGGTAGAAAAGGAAAAAGTGATAAATCTGGTAAAGATGAAGACGAAGATGAAGAAAAATCAGCTGAAGATGAAGAATTACTAAATATAAAAGGACTATTTCAGGTAACGTTAAATTTAGTTAATTATATATTAACAGAAGATGATATAATAAAATTTATAGAATTAAAAAATGGAATTGAAAAATTTGTAGATTATAAAAAAACATATAATACTATGGAAACAATTTTAAATTATATAAAATCATTAAAATTAACAAAAGAAAAAGCATGTGAAATAATAGTATGTTTATTATTTGGTGCAAAACGGTTTGGTGATTGGATTCAAATGAAAATATCATATGATAATTATTTTTATTTGCAAACTAATGATATATTATGTAAATTATATGGTATTATAATAGGTGCACCTGTTTTATGGTTAGATAATAATTATAATATAACAGTATATAATTATGATATAGATCATACTAAAATTGATGTTCCAACAATTAGTTTTGATTATGCAAATATTAGTGAAATAAAAAATTTAAAAAAAGTAACAAGTATAACAAAATTAATTCACCGTAAATATAAAGATAATATGTCAATAACAGGATTTAAACCTATAAGTAAAATAACAAATAAACAAACATCGTTTAATAGAACATATTATGAAAAATATATAAAATATAAAACAAAATATTTAAAATTAAAATACGATATTTTATATAAACAAAAATATTAAAAATCATTTAAGTGCTATAATATCTAATATTACGCTCATCATCCATATAAGGTTCGAACACTTTATTTATCCACTGTCCAATATGAAAAACATCTGTTTCAGGATTATACCATCCATCATAACCATTTTCAAAATTTGAAGTATTGTAATAAGAAATAATTTCTTCCGATACAAGCGCATCAGCAACATAATCAAAACAATTATTGCAATAAAAATTACTACAAAGTCTCTTGAATATCATATCAGGAGATGTTTTTTCCCTGATATTGCACTCACAACAAGTATAATTAAATTTTTCTTCAATATCTTGGTCATCAGCTTCATCGGCTTCATCAGCTTCATCAGCTTCATCAGCTTCATCAGCTTCATCAGCGTCATCAGCGTCATCAGCGTCATCGGCTTCATCAGCGTCATCAGCGTCATCAGGTTCTTCCTCATCTGAACCATAATCATAATCAATATCATCATTTTGACCATAACAATTACATTGATGTGATGGTATACCACATTGTTTACAACATATGCATCCAAGTCTTTCGCATTCTTCACAATAATATTCAACTGAATAATAGTGAGGATGAGCACCATTTAAAGTACTCATTTTTTCAAATAAGTAGTGAGCATTACAATACTTTGCATCACATGGTCTAGTACAGTTACATTCATGTGAATCGCATTTACCATAGCAATCTCTATCACCACAATGAATACATTTAGCATGAGGAATTGCTTTTGGTCCTTTCATTCTATTTAATAGTTGAATCTTTGTGTATTGTCTACTCTGTAAAAGAGCCAAACAGTCGGTTTCAAATGGAAAACACTTTATTGACATTTTTGAATTGTGTTATGCGTAGTTGTTAGTTTATTACTTTTTAAAAGGTCGTGAGCGGTGCGTGTGAGGGGTGCGGGGGGGCTTGGTTGTTTAATAAAATACTTATATTACATCTATTTAATAATAAAAATTTCAATTTTTTTATTATTTATTGTATTACAATATTATATTAATATTTTGATTATTAATATCTTGATTATTAATATTTTGATTATTAATATCTTGATTATTTATAGCATTATTAATATCTTGATTATTTATAGCATTATTAATATCTTGATTATTTATAGCATTATTAATATCTTGATTATTTATAGCATTATTAATAGCATTACCAATATCATTAATTATTTTATCTTGATAATTAAATAATAAATTGTTTACATTATCAACTTTAAAATCACTATAATTTTTATGTTCTTTATTATTTGCATTTTCATCAATATATATTTTATTTTCATCCATAAATTTAATAAAAAAATTAGATAATATTTTTTTTGTACTATTATTTAATTTATTATTTTCATCTAATTCATTATATATTTCTTCAATATCGTCCAATCTATTTGATACTAATTTAGATAACGCCCAGTTTTTATCACAACTAATAAATGTTCCTGATTTGTCATCAAAAATATGAGCAGTATTTTCTCTTTTATTTGTAATTATAATATTTTTAAATTGGTCATACTTACCAGCATTAGTAATTTCAATAAGTTTCTCAATAGAACCAAAACCTTGATTAATTATTAACTTTTTTTCTTTATCCGTTATAGTATTTAATATATTTTCTTTTCCAAATGGTTCGATTTTAAAATGATTATGAACTATATTATTATTTTGTATATTATTAATTGTATTATTATTATTTGAGTTTTTCATATTAATTTTTTGTCGAAGCATTTTATTTATTTTTTTAATAGTTGTAGTTTCATGTAACTTTTGTTCTTTTTTTATTAATGAATTTTCTTTTTTTACTTCTATTTTTTTTAATTCAATTTCTTTATTAATTTCTGCTAACTTTATTTCTTTATTAATTTTAGCTAATTCAATTTCTTTATTAATTTCAGCTAATTTTATTTTAGTATTTTGTTTTTTTTGTTCTTTTTGTTCATTTTCATCAAAAATAATTTTACATTTTTTTTCATGAGTCCATCGTGATTGTTTATGGTTATATTCATTATTGCAATATTTACATTTATATATTTTATTTATTTTTAGTTGACTATTATCATACTTATTACTTACTATTAATTTACTTATGGTATTATTATTTTTATGTATATTTTTGTTGTGTGTCCATAAAGTTTTATAACTTGAAAATATTTTATTACATATATTACATTTATGTTCATCCTTTTTATCCTCCATATATATATTATATTAGATATTATATTCTTAAATGTTTTTTAATAAAATAGTAATAATATATCAATGATTTATATCATGGATACAAAAATAAAAAAATGGGGGGCGGGGGTTCAAAAAAAAATATTTCTCTAAAATTTTTAACTTGATATTTATTTAAGTTATTATCATAATAAATTATGTAAATAAAAAAATCATTATTATAATATTATAATAATGATTTTTGGATGGAATGTATTATTTAAAAACGATAATGTCAAATATCAATTTTTTAATTCTTCAAAAAAAATATGTATATCTGCACACTCTACACCATTTATTGATGGTATTTTGATACATAATGCTTTAAATCAACTTGACATACAACATATAATTTATTCTAAATATTTATTTATTTTTTGTCCAGAATGGTGTAAAGAAATAAGTTTGTTTGGTGGATTTGTTAAAAATGAAGCATTATTATTAAATAATCAAAAAACATTTTGTCGAGTTATTTTCCCGTCAGGTGGAACAATTAACTGGAAAAGTGGATTTTATTATTTGGCTAAAAAAACTAAAGCAGATATTTTTGTAATTGGAATAGATTATAAATTTAAAAACATTGTAATTGATTCTAAATTAAATGTAGATATATTAGAAAACACAAAAAATAAAGCAAAAATACTTTTATCTAAATATACACCAGGTCCTTTATGGTATTATTTACGTAAATTTTTAGGTTATGGTTGTGAAACATATGATATATTTTATAAAAGTTAATTTTTTAACCCCACATGCTTCTCATTTCAGCATATGTCATTGGTCTTCCTACACGGTTTTCAAATTCTTTAGCACCATCATTCATAATATTAGACAAATTTTTAATTGTTTTATCAGCATCTTCATTTTTAGATAAAGCTGATACAGTAGTTTCAACTGCTTTTTTATTTACTTTATCACTAAGTTCATTCATAATTTTATTTAAACTATCAGTATTTGACATAATTATTATAACTTATTATATTTAACTATTTTATTTTCATTTTTTTTCAATTAAAAAAAATTGAAAAATTAAGTGTCAAGAATATTTTAAATAATAAAAACATCAATATATTATTTAACGTATTAACCCCTTTAAAGTATCTTTACTTAACCTTTGCTTAATTAGCCAAAATGTCTTCTGCTTCTGCTTTTGCTTCTATTACTTTTAGTATTGAGGATTTTCGTCCTTACAATAATACTAGAGATGAATATGGCTATTTGCCAATGCATCCAGGTTACAAGCCCGATGATTTGGAAATCATCCGTGAGTACTTTGGTACTAGATCGACTGTTACAATTCCTGTAATTCCCGTTGCTGTCAATGGGGGATTTGGTGGATATACATTGTCTGATGAAGCATTAAGAATCATAGCTGTTAAAAAGCTACGAAGATTCGAGGATGTATCATCAAGAAAATTATCTCGAACTGATCCTGATGTTATCGAGACAATCCGTATGATTGGCTCTGAGCGAGCATCAGGAATGTGTTCTAGTATAGAACTCGAAGGCTTTCCTGCAAATTACACTGAGTGCCTATCACTCAGTGACTATGATGGAATTGATATGGTCAAATTTGACACCAACCAATTTGTTAAAAAGTTACTAGTGGACAAGTCCATTAGTGACAAAGAACTAAGAGAAAAACTGATCGAACTTAGTTTTATCTCCATAGTTTTTGACAAAATTAAAAAACATATCAAGCTCGATAGAGAGCCTGATGATAGACCTAGGAGGCGATAGAGACATGTGTGGTGGAAACATGTGTGACTTTGGTTGTGAACACATAATTTATTTATAAAATTTATTAAAAATAAATAAAAATAAATAAAAATTGATATTTATTTATTTTTAATATTATACAATATTATTTATGGATTTACAAATTCAAGAATTAAAAAACAGTATTATAGAAGAAGTAAAAAACAGTATTATAGAAGAAGTAAATTTAAAAAATATTAGTATTGAAAAAGAAATAAATCAAATGAAAGATAAAATAGAATTATTAAAAAATGAAAATAGTATATTAAAAAATAATATTATAATTATTAATGCTTTTATTTGTTTACTATTACTAACAAAATAAATAACTCATAAAAAATTGATATTTTAATAATTTAATTTATTTAATAATTACTTTATGGACATATTAGACCAATTTGCTGATGATGTTACTGAAATTGATATTAGTAATAAAAGTATAAAAGGTACTTTAGATTTTACTAGATTTTCTAAATTAATTAAATTAAATTGTTATTATAATAAAATAACAAATTTAGATAATTTACCAACTTCATTAATTGAATTATGTTATAGTTATAATAAAATAACGAGTTTAGATAATCTTCCAAATTCATTAATTGAATTAGATTGTCGTAATAATCAAATATCATGTTTAGATAATCTTCCAAAATCATTAATTAAATTAAATTGTAGTAATAATAAAATAAAAAGTTTAGATAATCTACCAAGTTCATTAAATAAATTATATTGTTATGATAATAAAATAAAAAGTTTAGATAATCTTCCAAATTCATTAATTCAATTAGATTGTACTAATAATGAAATAAGAAGTTTAGATA
>JACCDH011180215.1_pt1 | contig 15937 bp, 14 predicted proteins | sample 7442481 | NCBI WGS metagenome assembly JACCDH01 (sample SAMN15323433, study PRJNA562643) | freshwater metagenome | isolation source: river surface water | place: USA:Blue River Watershed | collected 2017-08-15
ATCCTGTCTTATCTCACGTATTACGTGATCAAGCCGCAGACTCGCAATAATTACGGCGATCTGATTGATCCTCGCGCCTATCCGATTCCCGATCTGGGCGGTACTGGTCTGGACGGCAAGCCGGCGTCACTGGAGCAATGGCGAGGCAAATGGATCTTGTTGCAGGTCGATGGCGCGGGTTGCGACAAAGCGTGTCAGCAAAAGCTGTATTACATGCGTCAGCTGCGCCTGACTCAGGGCAAGGAAATGGATCGGATAGAGCGTGTGTGGCTGATCACAGACAACACGCCAATCGATATCGGACTAATGAAACAATATGACGGCACGCATCTGCTGCGCGTCGATCCGCAAAAACTCGCTGCCTGGCTGCCGGTGGTTGAAGGCACAAAAGCCAGCGATCATATGTACATGATTGATCCGCTGGGTAATTTGATGATGCGTTTCCCCAAAGATCCCGACGCCAACAAGATCAAGAAAGACATTACTCGCCTGCTGAAGGCTTCCGGCATCGGCTGATCATGCTGCTCGTACTCGCCCTCAAGGGGTTGCTGGTGGCGCTGATACCCGCCACCATCGTTTATCTGTCGCGTGGCGATGATCGCTACCGCAAGCTCGCGTGGGTGATGGTGTTCTTCACGTTCGACCTGATCGTGTTTGGCGCCTTCACCCGTCTGACAGATTCTGGTCTCGGTTGCCCGGATTGGCCCGGCTGCTATGGCGAGGCTAATCCTTTCCTCGCACATGACGACATTCATGCGGCACAGACCGCGATGCCGACGGGTCCGGTCACGGTGCTCAAAGCCTGGATCGAGATGATCCATCGTTATCTTGCGATGGGCGTAGGTGTGCTGATTATTGCCTCGCTGATCATTGCGTGGCGATTATGGAAGCGCACAGCTGAGCAGCGCTACGCGCCGCATTTGCCTGCGCTGCTGCTGTTATTTGTCTGCGTGCAGGGGGCTTTTGGCGCGTGGACGGTCACTCTCAAGCTACAGCCCGTAATCGTTACGATCCATCTATTGCTGGGCATGTCATTGCTGGGCTTGCTTAGCTGGCATGCAATGCGGCAAAGCGCTCAGCCAGCGATTGCTCCCGAGGCTGCTGTTTTGCGCTGGCCCGGACTGATCGCGATGGTGGTGCTCTTCATACAGATCGCGCTGGGTGGCTGGGTGAGCACCAACTATGCGGCGCTGGCTTGCGGTGGTTTTCCGCTGTGTCAGGGCGCGCTGCTGCCGCAGATGGATGTCGAGCACGGCTTTACGCTCTGGCGTCATCTCGGCATGACCGCGGCCGGTGACTACCTGCCCTTTGAGGCGCTGGTAGCGATTCACTGGGCGCACCGCGCATTCGCGCTGGTGGCGATGGCTGTGATCGGCTGGATCAGCCATAAAGCGCTACGTCTGCAAGGCTTGCGGCCAATTGCGCGCGGATTGTCCTGGGTTCTGCTGCTGCAGTTTTGCATAGGTATCGCGACCGTAATGCTCGACTGGCCACTGATGCTTGCTGTGCTGCATAACGCAGGTGCTGCACTGCTTTTGCTGCTGCTCGCCATGCTAAACTACAGGCTTGCTTTATCAGCCGCGAGCACTGCCGCTGATGCCCGTCCCGGCCTGTCGCCCGCCTGAAACCCCATCCTCATGACGACCCTCACCGTCCAGCCCAATCGCATTGCCCAGTACTGGGCACTGACCAAGCCGCGTGTTACGCAGCTGGCGGTATTCTGCGCCGTTATCGGCATGTTCCTCGCAGTTCCAGGTTTGCCGGACTGGCGTTTGCTGATTGCTGCTACGGTTGGCATCTGGCTGCTTGCCGGCGCAGCGTTTGCCGTAAATTGTCTGGTCGAGCGCGAGATCGATTCGCGCATGGCGCGTACAGCGCGTCGTCCTCTTGCACGTGGCGAGATCACGGTGCCGCAGACCTTGCTGTTCTCTGGTGTGATCGGCGGTGCAGGGATGTGGGTGCTGTACAACCTCGTCAACCCATTGACCATGTGGCTGACATTTGCCACCTTTGTCGGTTATGCGGTCATCTACACCATCATTCTCAAGCCCGCGACGCCGCAGAACATTGTGATCGGTGGTCTCTCCGGCGCTATGCCGCCAGCGCTGGGCTGGGCAGCGATAGCCAATGATGTGCCGATGCAGGCATGGATACTGGTGCTGATCATTTTCGTCTGGACGCCGCCGCATTTCTGGGCGCTTGCGCTGTATCGTCGAGATGATTACGCGAAGTCGGGTCTTCCGATGCTGCCGATTACGCATGGCATGGAGTTCACGCGTTTCCATATCTGGCTGTATACCATCGCGCTGGTTGCCACCTCGATGCTGCCATTCGCAGTGCGCATGAGCGGCATTCTGTACCTTGCCAGCGCAGCGGTACTGGGCGCGATTTTCCTCTGGTATGCATGGCGTATCTGGAAGCACTACAACGACCTCGTCGCCCGCAAGGCCTTTGCCTATTCGATCATTTACCTGTCGCTGCTGTTTGCAGCCCTGCTGATCGATCATTACCTTCCTTACTGATCTCATGCGCCGACTGCTGATCTTGCTGGCGTGCGTGCTGGCCAGTGTGCTGACACTGAGCGGATGTGACCAGCCGCAAAAGCCCAAGACATCATTCAATAACACCGATGTCACGGGCCTGGACTATGCGAAAGGCTTTACGCTGACTGACCAGAACGGGCAGCAGCGATCGCTGGAAGATTTCCGCGGCAAGCTGGTATTTGTCTTTTTCGGTTACACGCACTGCCCGGATGTCTGCCCGACCACGCTGGCCGAAATGGCGGGCATTATGCAGGCGCTGGGGCCGGATGCTGAACGCTTGCAGGTGCTGTTCATCACACTGGATCCAGAGCGCGACACGCCCGAGCTGCTGGCCAGCTTCGTCCCGGCCTTCCATCCGTCTTTTCTTGGACTGACGGGCGATCAGGCGACGATCGACAAGGTCGCGAAAGACTTCAAGGTATTCGCACAGAAGGTGCCGGGCAAGGACGGCAAGAGCTACACCATCGATCACACTGCAGGCAGCTATGTGTTCGATGCTCAGGGACACATTCGCCTGTTCGTTCGTCACGGCCAGCCCGAGGGTGCATTACTGAAGGACCTGAAGCAATTGCTTGCCGGTGCGTGAACTAACGCTGAATTCTTCAGATAAAAGCACAAGGGCCCGGAAGGGCCCTTGTTGTTTATGCTACCGATGATATCGACGCGTATCTTGCTGCTTATGCATACTCGGCAAGTGCAGCTTTCATCTTCTTCATTGCTGCAACTTCAATCTGACGGATACGTTCAGCAGATACGCCGAACTCTGCAGCCAGCTCATGCAGCGTCGCACCGGAGCCATCGTCATTCGCGAGCCAGCGTGCTTCGACGATGCGGCGTGAACGATCGTCCAGCTTGGATAATGCGGCTTCCAGTCCTTCGGACTGCAGGCGATCGTATTGGCGAGCCTCCAGCATCTTCGCTGGCTCAGAGTGCTCGGAGGACAGATAAGCGATCGGCGCATAGTGATCTTCATCATCATCCGTCGGCGCTTCGAGTGCGATATCGCGCCCAGCCATTCGGGTTTCCATCTCGATCACTTCTTCACGTTTCACGTTCAGCGTCTGCGCGAGCGAATCCACCTGATCCGGCGTCATTGTATCCAGCCCGCTTTTGTGGCTGCGCAGATTGAAGAACAGCTTGCGCTGCGCCTTCGTCGTAGCCAGCTTCACCATGCGCCAGTTGCGCAGGATGTATTCATGAATCTCGGCTTTGATCCAGTGGATTGCATAAGACACCAGACGCACACCCTGCTCCGGGTCGAAGCGCTTGACGGCTTTCATCAGGCCGATGTTGCCTTCCTGGATCAGGTCGGCATGCGGCAGCCCGTAGCCAAGATAGCCACGCGCAATCGAAACCACCAGACGCAGATGAGACATCACCAACGACTGGGCGGCAGACAGATCATTTTCATTGCGCAGCTTGCGTGCAAGCGAGATTTCTTCTTCCTGCGACAGCATCGGCAGTCGGTTGACTGCCGAGATGTAGGCGTCGATATTGCCAAGGCTTACCGGGAAACCGAGCGCCAGCGACTGAGGCCCGGCTGGCACGAGGGCAGACGATGCGGACATAGCGGTCATAAGATCTCCTGGAATAGACGGCCCGGGCATGGCGAAGAGGCCCGCGTTGCCCGTATGAGAATAATATTAGCACTCTCTGCGATCGAGTGCTAATAGCCCATGACTGAGGCAATCTCAGGATTTGGCGAAGCAACCGGCGGTAAAAGTGTGCTTGTTAATACTTATTTAATAATACTCTCTCGGCGCCCTCAGATCGAGCGTCTGAGCGCCTGCCAGACCGACAACATTGCGCCGGTGACGCCCAGTCCGCTACTGGCTGCAAGCAGCAGTGCAGTGGAGGCTGCATCAAGCGGCGAGAGCTGGAAGCTGGAGCCGTACAGCCGCGCCAGATCGCCAACCGGTGTGTTGAGCAGGGCCAGCGCACCCAGCACACCCGCGAGGGCGAGCGCGCCGGCACACAGACCCAGCAGTCCCCCGGTGTAGTAGAAGGGTCGGGAGACGAAACTGTCGGTGGCACCCAGAAGCCGCGCAACTGCAATTTCTTCCGCCTGCGTGATGACCTGCAGCCGGATCGTGTTGAAAACGACCGCCAGGACCACGCCCGCCAGCGCGCCGGCCAGAAGCCAGAGCGCGATCTCGGCCAGCTGCAGCAGCGCGGCGAGGCGCCTGACCCACGCCGCATCAAGCTGCACCGCCTCTACCGCCTGAAGCCGGCGATAGCTGTTGGCCAGCTGCTCAATTCCCCTGGCACTTGCGGTATCGCTGGTGCTGGTCAGCCTGACGACGTAGGCATCTGGCAAGGGATTGCTGCCCAGTGCCGCCACCACGTCATTCAGTCCGGCTCGTTCTTTGAGCAGCTCGAGTGCTTTTTCGCGCGGAATAAATTCCACTTTGACAGAAAGTCCGGCGGCTTTTGCTGCCTCGCGCAGCTCATTGCCAAGCGCCTGCGCACGCTCGCGCGTGGCTTCATTCGACAGAAAAAGGCTGATCTCCGGCTCTACCGCGAGTTCGCGCGATACCGGGCGAAGATTCTCCAGCAGGGTCAGACCGGCCAGCGGCAGTATCAGCGCCAGCGCGATCACCAGAACGTTAAACGCGAAGCTGCCGGGTGCGGAGCGCAGGCGCACGAGCGACGCGCGTAATGCGAAGCCATGTTCACGCAGCCAGTTCATGCGCCCACCTCGCTGCCGGCAGACTGCATCGCCATCACGCGACCATGCGAGAGATGCACCACGCGGTCTGCGCCCTGAAGCAGTCGCTCATCATGAGTGGAAATCACGCAGGTGACACCCGCCGCGTTGAACGCTGCCAGCATGTCAGTCACCAGCTTGCCGCTGTCGCGATCAAGATTCGCGGTGGGTTCATCGGCAAGAATGATGCGCGGTTTGTGAACGATTGCGCGGGCGATGGATACGCGCTGCTGCTCGCCACCCGAGAGCATCATCGGCAGCGCACTGGCTTTGTCAGCGAGTCCCACACGTTCGAGCGCGACCTGCGCGCGTTGTGCGGCTTCGCGAGAGTCAGCTCCGGTGACGATCAGCGGCATCATTACATTGGCAAGTACATTGCGATCATTCAGCAACCGGTGCTGCTGCAGTATCAGCCCCAGCTTGCGGCGCAGGAAGGGCAGGGTAGTGCGGTTGACTTTACGCATGTCTTGCCCGCTGACCTGCAGCATGCCGCCGCTGGGGCGCTCAATGCCGGCAATCAGCTTCAGCAGTGTGGATTTGCCTGCTCCGGAAGCGCCGGCCAGAAAGATCAGCTCGCCTTCACGAATGTCGAGTGAAAGCTCAGATAATGCCGTGATATCGCCCGCGTATTTTTTGGAGACGTGAGAAAAAGAAATGATGGCCATAAGGCGTCTTTCAGAGATTCGGTAAGGCTCAGCCCAGCAGCGCGTCGACGAATTCGCTGGCGACGAAAGGCTGCAAATCATCAATGCCTTCGCCCATGCCGATGAAATACACCGGTACCGGGCACTGCCGGGCAATCGCAGCAAGCACACCGCCTTTCGCTGTGCCATCAAGCTTGGTGATGATCAATCCCGTGAGCGTCAGTGCCTCGTTGAAAGCCTTGACCTGCGCAAGCGCGTTCTGACCCGTATTCCCGTCAATGACAAGCAGCACCTCATGCGGCGCGGATTCCATGCCTTTGCCAATCACGCGCCGGATTTTCTTCAACTCATCCATCAGATGCAGCTGTGTTGGCAAGCGTCCGGCGGTATCGATCATCACCACATTCATGCCCCGGGCTTTTCCTGCCTGAACCGCATCGAAAGCGACGGCTGCCGGATCACCCGATTCCTGTGCAATCACGGCGACATCATTGCGCTCACCCCAGACTGTCAACTGTTCGCGCGCCGCGGCACGGAAGGTGTCGCCCGCAGCCAGCAGCACTTTTTGCTGCTGCGCCTGCATATGCTTGGCGAGCTTGCCTATCGTGGTGGTTTTGCCAGCACCATTGACGCCCGCGATCATCATTACCAGAGGTTGCTCGCGATCCAGTATCAATGGTTTTTCAAGTGGCGTGAGCAAGCTGATCATGAGCTCGCGCAAGGCCAGCTTCACTTGTGGTGCTTCTGTGAGTTTGTCGTTGCGAACTTTTCTCTTCAGTGACTCAAGGAGCTCTTGCGTGGCATCCACACCAGCATCGGCCATCAGCAACGCGGATTCCAGTTCTTCGTAGAGCTCGTCATCGATGAGTGTGCCAGTAAAGAGCGTCGAAATACCAGAAGAGGTTCGCGACAAACCGGTCTTGAGCTTGTCGAGCCAGGATTTTTTCTGCAATGCGGGCTGAGCTGGTGCGACAGACACTGATGCCGGCTGCGCTGGCGCGTTCACGGTATCGGAAGTCGTTGCTGTGGAAGCAGTGTCCTGCGGCTTTTTCTTGAAAAAACTAAACATCAGGCCCTGAAGAGATGCACTGCGGGGAAAAATAGGAAAGGCTACAATCGGCGCTCGCCGTCGGTGGCAGGCTTTTCCGACGCCAGTAAGCATCTATTTTAGCAGAGCAAAGACCATGAATTTTCGCTTTGGATGGCTGGTGCTTGTCAGCTTTTTCAGTGTCGCCTTCGCTCCTGTCTCGGTAAACGCAGCGGCGGCCGCGCAGGAATTCCGGCTGAGTAATGGCATGCGCATCATCGTGCAGGAAGATCATCGTGCGCCGACCGTTGCACACATGGTCTGGTATCGCGCAGGCGCGATGGACGAGCAGAATGGCACTACCGGCGTCGCTCATGTGCTTGAGCACATGATGTTCAAAGGGACAAAGACCCTCAAACCCGGCGAATTCAGCGCAAAAGTCGCTGCGCTCGGCGGACGTGAAAACGCGTTCACTGGCAAGGACTATACCGCCTACTACCAGCAAGTCGAGAAATCGCGGCTGGAACAGGTGATGGCGCTGGAGGCCGACCGCATGCAGAACCTGACGATGGACAAGGAAGAGTTCGCCAAAGAGATTCGCGTCGTCATGGAAGAGCGCCGGCTGCGCACCGAGGATCAGCCGCTGTCGCTACTGTATGAGGCGCTGTATGCGACGGCATTTGTATCCAGCCCCTACCGTAATCCAGTGGTCGGATGGATGAATGATTTGCAGAGCATGACAGCCGCCGATGCGCTGGACTGGTATCGTCGCTGGTATGCGCCGAACAATGCAACGATGGTGGTGACCGGTGACGTCGACGCCAAGCTCGTCCGCGATCTGGCAGAAAAATATTTCGGCAAGATACCACCAAAGACCTTACCAAAGACCAAGCCCCAGACGGAGCCGCCGCAGGCTGGCGTCAAGCATGTCGTCGTCAGGGCGCCAGCGGAAAATCCCTACCTGGCGATGGCCTGGAAGATGCCCAATCTGCGTGATGTCGAAAAAGATGATGACGTGCATGCCCTTGATGTACTCGCTGCGGTGCTGGATGGCTATGACAATGCGCGCCTGCCGGCTAAGCTGGTGCGTACTGATCGCATTGCCAATTCTGTCGATGCGAGCTTTGAGCCAGTGGCGCGTGGCCCGGTAATGTTCATGCTCTCCGGCGTGCCTGCGAAAGACACTACCGTGGGCCAGCTGGAACATGCGTTGCGTGCCGAGCTGGCGCGTATCGCCAGCGAGGGAGTCTCTCCGGAAGAGCTGCGCAGAGTGAAATCGCAACTGATCGCTAGCCAGGTGTACAAGCGTGATTCTGTGTTCGGACAGGCGATGGAAATCGGCTCCATGGAGATGGCTGGCATTTCTTTTCGTCAGATTGACCGCATTATCGAGAAGCTGGCGGCGGTGACACCTGAGCAGGTAAAGGCGGTCGCGCAAAAATATTTTTCGGATGAACAGCTGACCATCGCCACCTTGCAGCCCTTGCCGGTTTCTGCACAAGCCGAGCGCAAGCCGGCCGCTGCGGGCTTGCGTCATTAAAAAGTGTTAGAGCGGAGTGATTTCATGCTGAAAAAACTGTGGCTGCTGGGTTTGTGCCTTTTCGTCGGCAGTGCGCACGCGGCACTCAATATCCAGCACTGGACATTGTCAAATGGCGCGCGCGTGTATTTCGTTGAAAATCACACGATTCCCATTCTCGATGTGAATGTGGATTTCGATGCCGGCAGCCGGCGTGATCCTGCCGGCAAGGCAGGCACGGCTTCACTGACCAACGGCATGCTGGCGCGCGGCATTCGTGCTGTGGCGCTGCCAGATGGAAGTCAAGAACCGGCATTGTCGGAAGCAGAAATTTCCGATGCGCTGGCCGATGTTGCCGCGCAGCGCGGCGGCGGGCCCGGCGTTGATCGCTCGGGTATGGGCATGCGTACTTTGTCTTCTGCGACAGAGCGTGATCAGTCGATCAGATTGCTGGCGCGCCTGCTTGCACATCCGAGCATGCCTGAAGCCTTTCTGGTTCGTGACAAGGCACGCACAGTGGCATCCATCCGGGAATCGCTGACCAAACCGGAATACATCGCCGACAAATCATTCTGGCGTCTTGCTTATGGCAGTCATCCTTACGGCACCGAGACCACGGTCGAAACCGTCGAGGCAATCACCCGTGAGGATTTGCTGGAATTTCACCGCCGCCACTACGTGGCCAATCGCGCGGTGATCTCTATCATTGGTGACGTCAGCCGCGAGCAGGCTCAGGTGATCGCCACGGAACTCACGCGTCGCTTACCGCAAGGAGAGCCACTCAGCCCGTTGCCTGATGTCGCCGCTTCCACCGGGGCTGAGCAGCGGATACCGCATCCAGCCTCACAAGCCCATATCCTGATCGGTATGCCTGCACTTTCACGCGGCGATCCTGATTTTTTTGCGCTCACGGTGGGTAATTACATTCTCGGGGGCGGCGGTTTTGTGTCGCGCATTTCGCGCGAGGTGCGCGAGCAGCGCGGACTAGCCTATAGCTCATACAGCTACTTCAGTCCGATGGCCCAGTCTGGGCCTTATCAGGCTGGATTACAGACGCGCAAAGACCAGACCGACGAAGCACTGAAAGTCGTGCGCGAGACGATTGCAAAATTTTTGCGTGACGGGCCTACAGACGCTGAATTAAAAGCGGCGAAAGATAATCTGATCGGCGGCTTTCCGCTGCGCATCGATAACAACCGCAAGATTCTCGATAATCTCGCGATGATTGGCTATCACCAGTTGCCACTCGATTATCTGGATACCTGGACAGCGCAGGTCAGCAAGGTCACGATCGCAGATATTCGCGCAGCATTCGCGCGCAAACTGGCCATGGATCGCATGGTGACGGTGATCGTGGGACCGGATAAATAATCAAACAAAACTTGGATGAATCGCCGCTCAGCTCCGCCCCGGCAAGTCCGCATCATTGGCGGCCAATGGAAACGCACACCCTTGCCAGTGATCGACGCCGAAGGTTTGCGACCTACACCCGACCGGGTGCGTGAAACCTTGTTCAACTGGCTGGATCATTTGCTCGACCGAGACTGGCATGCCCGGCGCTGTCTGGATCTTTTCGCTGGCAGTGGTGCGCTGGGTTTTGAGGCGGCCAGCCGGGGTGCGGCCGCTGTGCTGATGGTGGAGGCACTGCCATCGGCCTGCAAGGTGCTGCAAGCGACACGTGACAAGCTGGATGCTGCGCAGGTAGAAATCCGGCGGTCTGACGCCTTGTCGCTGCTGAGATCGCTCACGGGTCCATTCGACCTGATCTTTCTTGACCCGCCCTATGGCTTGCAGTTGCTGCCCACCTTGCTACCTGCCTGCCGTCGCTTGCTGGCACCCGCGGGACTGGTCTATGCTGAGTCCGATCAGCCATTTGCTGCTGTAACGGCCGACTGGCTTTCCGGCTGGCAGCCGATCAGAGAAGGCAGGGCGGGTACGGTGCATTTTGCACTGCTTGCTGCGCTGTAGTGGCTTCCTTTTAGGGCATAATTCGCGTTCTTTTATTCTGAATGGCAATAAGTTTGCCTGAGGAAACAACACAGAGGAAACGTGATGGTCGCTGCGGTATATCCCGGAACTTTTGATCCCCTGACCCGCGGTCATGAAGACCTGGTGCGGCGCGCATCCGGCCTGTTCGACAGGCTGATCGTGGGCGTTGCGGACAGCAAGGCAAAGCGCCCGTTTTTCTCGCTGGATGAGCGTCTCGACATCGCCCGCGAAGTGCTTGGGCATTACCCGAACGTCGAGGTTGAAGGTTTCTCTGGTTTGCTGAAAGACTTTGTGCGACGGCATGACGCCCGCGTGATCGTGCGCGGTTTGCGCGCGGTATCGGACTTTGAATATGAATTCCAGATGGCCGGTATGAACCGTTATCTGCTGCCCGACGTTGAGACGCTGTTCCTGACGCCTTCTGATCAGTATCAGTTCATCTCCGGCACCATTGTGCGCGAGATCGCGTTGCTCGGCGGGGATGTGTCGAAGTTTGTGTTTCCCTCCGTGGAGCAATGGCTGCAGAAGCAATTGGCTGCCGGCCAGTCCTGATTCAGGGTATCCGACATGGCACTGATGATCACTGATGATTGCATCAATTGCGATGTCTGTGAGCCCGAATGCCCGAACGGCGCCATCTTCATGGGGCCGCTGATCTATCAGATCGATCCCGACAAATGCACCGAATGCGTCGGTCATTTTAACGAGCCGCAATGCCAGCAGGTCTGCCCAGTGGCCTGTATTCCCCTCGATCCTGCACGGCAGGAAACCCGCGAGCAGCTGCAGCAGAAGTATGAACGGCTGCAGGCCGCCAGCGCAGCCTGAGCGGTTCTCTTCTGGTTCTTTGCTGAAATTTTTCATAGGTGGTCTTACGTCTTCTCGCTCGCGCAGAGTATGAACCTTCACTGTCAGTGATTGTCAGTGTGTAAGCGAACTTCTTGCATTCACTATGCCGGTTCATGGTAACTATGCGCGTGGCCGGATCAGGACAGGCGGATGACGTGGAGAGCGTCAGCTTTGTACTGCCGGAATCAGAAAATGAACTAAGGCAGATGATTGCAGCGCTGCCCGGCATGCTGTGGACTGCTAATCCTCTGGGCATGTATGACTTTGTGTCGCCGCAATGGCATGCTGCTACAGGACGGCGACTGTTTGAACTGCTTGGTTCGGGCTGGCTTCAGGCTGTCCATCCTGATGACCGACAGACGGTGGGCGAGCAGTGGCAGCAGGCAGTTCAGCAGCCGCGCCCGGTCACCATTGAACTCCGGCTGTGTAAACATGATGGCCAGCCGCGCTGGTTCACGTTGCGCGCAACACCCATCTTTGATCAGCAGGGTCGGGTTGAGCGCTGGTTCGGACTGTGTCTGGACATTGAAGATTTCCGACGTACGCAGCAAGCCTTGCATGACAGTCAGCTGCGTTATCGGGTGTTATTCGAGAATCGCATTAACGGGGTTGTACAGCTGCACATGCTGTATGACGAACTGGGTACGCCCCAGGATATGCGCATCGTCAAGGTGAATCAGGCCTATAAAAGAATTCTGGGACTGGAAAGCAAACAGATCGAAGGTTGTCTGGCCAGCGAAGTCTTCCCCGGTATCCGCGCTTCCAAGCCCGACTATGTCGCGCTATACGGCAAGATCGCGCGCGAATCGGGTGAGGCCAGCTTTGAGACGGAATTTACCTTTGCCAGCAAATGGCTGCGTGTTTACGCGTACAGCGCAATTCCTGATGAGTGCATCGCGATCTTCAGCGATATCACCACGCAGAAGCAGATGGAGCTCGCTCTGCGCCATAGCGAGGAACGTCTCAAGCTGATCATCGACAATCTGGCCGAAGGTTTGATAGTCGTTTCCCCAGATGGAAAAACCCTGCACTGGAACAAGACCGCGCTGGCACTACATGGATATGCGCAAGCGGAAGAGCGGCTGAGTTTGTCCGATGAGATCGTCAGAGACTATGAAATCCTCACGCCGGAAGGACAGACGATTCCATTTGAAAACTGGCCTGTACCGCGCCTGCTGCGCGGCGAGAGTCTGCATGATGTCGAGGCTGTTCTGTGTAATGTACGAGATCACTGGAGCAAAGAGGTGAGCTTCGGCGGCACGCTGGTAAGCGATGGGCAGGGGCAGCCATTGATGGCATTGCTGACGATTCGCGATATTACTGCCTGGCGTCGCGCGGAGCGTGCGCGCCAGCGCGCCGAGCGTCGCTTGCAGCTTGCCATCGACATAGCCCACCTAGGTTCATGGGAATGGAGCATGATGGATGGCTCCGTCTATTTTTCACCGCAATGGAAACGACTGCTTGGCTACGACGAGAATGAGCTGCAGAATCATTTGCAGGTATGGATAGATCGTCTGCATCCCGCAGACCGGGAGCGTGCATTGTCGGCGCTGCAGGGCTATGCGAAGCACCCGACCGGTACTTTCCAATCCGAGTACCGCATTCAGCATCACGACGGTGACTACCGGTGGGTCACATCACGCGCGATTGCGGAATACGATGACAAGGGTAAGGTGCAATGCCTGATTGGCACGATGATTGATATCACGCGCCAGAAGCTTGAAGAGCAGCGGGTACGCGAAGCGGCACAACACTGCCCGCTGACCGGCCTGCCCAACCGCGCACTCATTTTTGAATATGCGAATCATCTGCTGGCAGCAGCCAGCCGCAAGCACAGCCGGGGCGCTTTGCTATTCATTGATCTTGATCATTTCAAGCCAGTGAATGATCTACATGGACACGACGTCGGCGATCGTCTGTTGAAAGAGGTGGCGCAGCGTATGGTGTCCTGCGTTCGACAAGAAGACCTGGTGGGTCGGCTGGGCGGAGATGAATTCGTTATTGTGCTGCCGTATCTTGGCAAGGGACATACGGCACCTACGGTCGCCCGGCACGTAATCGATATTCTTTCACAGCCCTTTCATATCAGCGGCTTGGAGCTGTCGATCTCTGCATCCGTGGGTATCAGCTTTTACCCTATGCATGGCGCTGATGTGGATACACTGCTGCATCGTGCTGATATGGCGATGTATCGGGCCAAAGAAACTGGCCGGGGCAACTATCAGGTGTACACATCAGAGCTGAGGAGCCGGGTGGATGCCTCCGCATCGGTCGAGGCACAGATACGACGCGGGCTGGCGGAAAATCTGTTTACGTTGTACTACCAGCCTGTAGTCAATATCGATGACGGCAGCATCGCTGGTGTCGAGGCCTTGCTGCGCTTGCCCGCTTTACAAGGCCATATGATCGAGCCCGCAACATTCATTCCGGTTGCCGAATCCGCCGGCATGATTGCGCAATTGGGTGACTGGGTGACCGAGGAGGTGTGCCGGCAGTTGATTGTCTGGCGCGACAAAGGCATGCCGCCGGTCAGGATCGCAATGAACATTTCGACGCTGCAATTCCGTCAGCGTGGTTTTGCTGCCCGGCTTCTGAATATCGTGCGCCAGCATGGTGTGGATCCCCATTGCCTTCAAATTGAGGTGACCGAGAATTCTTTGGCTGAACGTGTCAGCGATGCCATGGAGACATTGACCGAGTTGCACGCGGCAGGTATGCAAATAGCGCTGGACGATCTCGGTACGGGCTGGTCAAGCCTCAATCTGATCAGCCATTTGCCGCTGGATAAACTGAAAGTCGATCGAGTCTTCGTCAGCAAACTGCAGCATGATCAGGCCAGCAAGGCAGTGGCTGAAGTGATCATCGCCATGGGGAAGGCACTGGGACTGGAGATCGTCGGCGAGGGCGTTGATTCAGAACAGACCCTGGAGTATCTGCGCAGCCAGGGCTGCCGGCAGGTGCAGGGGAATCTGTTGGGTGAGGCGATGCCGCCGGCTGAGTTTTTGCAGTGGCATGCGCGACATGTGCAATCCAGATCACAGCAGACACTGCACTAAGAATCTGTCTTGCCGTACACCTGCACTGTTTGCAGCAATTCCGCTTTGCCATCGATCTGGCGAGAGAGATTCAAGACGGCTGCCCCGGGGCAGCCGCTGTCTGAAATTTTCAGCCGTATCAGACGTTGAACAGGAAGTTCAACACATCACCGTCTTTGACGATGTATTCCTTGCCCTCCGCGCGCATCTTGCCGGCTTCTTTTGCGCCCTGTTCACCCTTGTGCACGATGTAGTCGTCGAAGCCAATCGTCTGCGCACGAATGAAGCCGCGCTCGAAATCGGTGTGGATAACACCAGCAGCCTGTGGCGCGGTATCACCCTGGTGAATAGTCCAAGCGCGCACTTCTTTGACGCCAGCAGTGAAGTAGGTCTGCAATCCCAGCAGGCTGAAAGCCGCACGAATCAATCGATTCAGCCCCGGCTCTTCCATGCCCATGTCGGTCAGGAAGTCTTGCTTGTCCGCGTCGTCCATGTCGGCGATTTCGGCTTCAATAGCCGCACAGATAGCAACAATTGGCGCATGCTGCGATTGTGCGTATTCGGTCAGCTGATCGAGCAGCGGATTGTTGGTGAAGCCGGTATCCGATACGTTCGCTACGTACATCGCTGGTTTAGCCGTTATCAGACACAGGGGCTTCAAGAGTGCTAGCTGCTCTTTGTCCAGGCCCATGGCACGAACGGGCTTGGCATCATTCAGTTGCACCTGAACCTTTTCCAGTAGCGCGACCAGTGCAGCAGCGTCCTTGTCTCCCGAGCGTGCCTTCTTGATCTCGCGCTGTATCGTTTTCTCGACCGTGCCCAGATCCGCCAGCGCCAGCTCGGTCTGAATCACTGCGATATCATCCAGCGGACTAACCTTGCCGGCAACATGCACGACATTCGGGTCTTCAAAGCAGCGCACGACATTGACAATCGCATCCGTCTCGCGGATGTGTGCGAGAAACTGGTTGCCCAGACCTTCGCCCTTGGATGCACCGGCAACCAGACCAGCGATGTCGACGAACTCAACGGTAGCGGCGAGAATGCGTTCCGGCTTGACGATCTCAGCCAGCTGCGCGAGGCGTGGATCGGGCACCTCGACGATGCCGACATTCGGCTCGATGGTGCAGAAGGGATAGTTTTCGGCCGGTATACCCGCCTTGGTGAGTGCATTGAAGAGAGCCGACTTGCCGACATTGGGCAGGCCGACGATGCCGCATTTGAGGCTCATGGGAATCCTTGCGAGTGCCTGAAGCTATAAACCATCGATTATAGCGTCCGGTCTTCAGCTAATCGGGCGAGCCTAGTGCTCTGCCTCAGCCGGTGGATCCCGGATCGGTTTGAAGAGGGTGCTCTGATGTGCCGACGATCTTTACCTCGGGTGCGTTGATACTCTTGGTGCGGAACCACACATCCGCCATCAGCGCGCTGCTGCCGTCAGACGTCGTGTAGCTGCTGATCAGTGCAACCTTGTTTCCGTTCTCGACTGCCGAAGAGGCTTTGGCATTGAGTTTCAGCGATGTCACGCCTGCCTCGGACAGCGAAATAAGCTCACCCGCGTCGGTGCGGCCATCGGCGTTCTGGTCCATCCAGACCTTGAGTTTGTTCCATGCGGCGTCTTTCGCAT
>JACCDH011312743.1_pt1 | contig 15937 bp, 15 predicted proteins | sample 7442481 | NCBI WGS metagenome assembly JACCDH01 (sample SAMN15323433, study PRJNA562643) | freshwater metagenome | isolation source: river surface water | place: USA:Blue River Watershed | collected 2017-08-15
AGCATTATGTGGTGAATCAGGCGCATCCGATGTTCCAGACCTTGCGGGGAATTATTCTGCAATTTGTGGGATTGGATCAGATTGTGGACCAAATCATCAAGAAATTAGGTAATTTGGACCAGGTATATCTGACCGGTGAGCTGGCGGAGGGCAAGAATTCACCTTTTGTGGACCTGGTGCTGGTGGGGAATGTCGATCGTCCGTATTTATATCAGTTGATCGAAAAGGTGGAACCCTTGATACAGAAGAAGGTACGCGTGGGGGTTTTTGGGCGGGAGGAGTTTAATGAGGGGACGATGGTGGGGAGTGGGAAGTGGATGAAGATGATGGAAAATTAATTCTAACTTACTTGAATGTTATTCAAATTTAAATGCCATGAATAAAATTAATCAATTAGTTTATTGTCCTATTTGTGGTGCTAAATCAAAGCATAGGATAAAGTTGACGCGGGATAGAATTTTAGAGGAATTGAGAAAATATTGGAATTCAGAACCTCCTAGCGATATTGTTGATATTGACTATAATATTTATTATTGTAAAAAATGTGATTTTGAATTTGCAGACCCTTCAATTCCGGGAAATAATAAATTTTATTCATGGATAGTTGGAATGAATTCTTATTATTCACAAAATAGATGGGAGTTTAATTTTGTTCTTGAAAAACTTGAGGAATCCTCCGCTAGAAATTTATTGGATATCGGATGTGGCGATGGTCATTTTTTAGATTTGGTTAAAAAAAATAAATCAAAAATACCGATAAGTTTATATGGTCTGGAACATACTAATGAGTCTATTCTAGCTGCAAAGAAGAGAGGGTTTGAAGTTTATGATTTTCATGTAGATGAAAAAATCACTACTTCAATTACTGAGAAATTTGATACAATAGTGCTTTTTCATGTGTTAGAGCATGTTGTAAATCCTGTAATCTTTTTAAAAAATGTTTTACCACTGCTTAGCAGTAGAGGTAAAATTTATATAAGTACTCCCTTGAGTCCAATGCATTTTGAGAGATTTAGTTTTGATATTTTAAACCATCCACCACATCATTTGTCTAGATTTAGTGTTAAAAGTTATACAGAAATAGCTCGAATTTTAAATTGTAATATTCGTTATTACAAATCACCCGCATCTAGATTTATTGAAAGGTTTACGTTGTGTCTCAGAGTTAGCCTCAATTCAATAAATTCCAATAAACTAACCTTATTGAAAAAAATGATTTTAAATCCTTTTTTGACTGTTTGGGTATTTGTGTTTTCAATTAGCAAGAAAGATCATAACACCATTTTAGTTGAATTATCTCCCAAATCATTAGGAAAATAAAAAATCAAAAATTTTAACTTTTTTATATTATGAAGTTAGGTACTTTTATTAATTTATTTTTAAGGAAACTTGGTTTTGAATTTAGGCGATTTCACAAAAATTATTCGCACATAGATAGTGTAGAACTCGATACTTTGATAAAATCAAATTGGGAATTTGATTTTATCAAAGCATTTCACAAAAATGAATTAAAAAATACAATTGATTTTCTGGCTAAATCACCTTCACAATTGAGTCAAGATTTATTTGTTTTGAATATCTTAGATTTCAAGAAAAATGGTTTTTTTGTAGAATTTGGGGCCACAAATGGTGTTAATTTGAGCAACACCTACACTTTGGAAAAATTTTATGGTTGGAAAGGTATTCTTGCAGAACCTGCAAAATGCTGGCACAAAGAGTTAAGTGACAATAGGAGTGCATTTATAGAAAAACAATGTGTTTGGGCCGAAAGCAATCAGAAATTGGTTTTCAATGAAACTGTTGATCCAGAGCTATCTACGATTGATAATTTTTCAGATGGAGACCTACATTCTTTGTCTAGGAAAAAATCAAATACATATGAAGTGAATACAATTACATTAAATAATTTATTGGAAAAATATAATGCTCCTGATGAAATGGACTATTTGTCTATTGATACTGAGGGTAGTGAATACCAAATTTTGTCTAGATTTAATTTTAATAAATACCGTTTCAAAGTAATAACTGTTGAACATAATTATACTACTGATAGGGAAAAAATTTATCAGTTGCTAACTGCCAACGGGTATTTAAGGGTAAATCTAGAACTTTCTAGATTTGATGATTGGTATATTAATTCTGTTTTGCGTGAAAAATAAATTTAATTACATAGTAACATGTCATAACAAGGAAGAGCTAATTGAAATAGTGCTATTATCCTTAATTTATATTTCCTCGAGTGAAAGTAATATAATTATTGTTTTAGATGGCTGCACTGACAGCACAGAGTTTAAAGTAGATCAAATAATTAATAAATATTTAGAAAGAAAAATAATCAAGCTATATGCTGATGACGTTCATGAGTTAATGTCAATAAATGTTGCGTTTAAGGCAATTGACCTGGAGGAAGATGCTTTAAACGTAATTTTACAGGATGACATTATTTTAATGGATAATTTGATTGAGGAAAAATTAGATTCTTTATATAATCATTTCTCAGGTAGTCTTGGAATAGTTTCATTTAGACATGGAGCTAATTTGTCTATTTATAAACTATGGCTTAGTAGAATTTTCTTATACCCGATGTCTGAATATATTCATTCAATTTTTGGACATGGTAATGTTAGTAAAAAATTAAAAGAGGATGAATTCACACAAAGACATATTGCAATAAAAAGCCCTATTTGTGTTCCAAATAAATACATTAAAGAGTTAGGCTTTTGTGATGAAAAATTTGCCCCATGGGATGATTTTGAGTACTGTACAAGGGGAATAATTAATGGTTTTATAAATGGTGTCTTTGGAGTAAATTATTACTCCCATGTAAATTGGGGATCAATGAGAACGATTAAACAAAAAAAATCGCATGATTCAATAATAAAAAACAATATTTCAAAATTAAAAAACAAATATAAAAACCTTGTTGTACCTAAATTTGACACCCAACATTATACCTTAAAAAAAGTTAACGGTGAATGGTGTTTACTTTCAGACACTAAATAACATTTAAATTAATTTGGATTTTTTTATTACATATGGAGACCAAAAATTTAAAAAATCTAGGAATAGATTAATAAAAGAGGCTCAAAAATTTGGATTTGATTACACAAAAGCGTACTCAAAAAAAGATTTGACTGATGAGTTTATTCAACTAACTAACCCGGTAATCAATTACTCAAGAGGAGGAGGTTATTGGATATGGAAAGCTTTTATTTTAAAGGATATTTTCACTAAAATGAAAGTGGGTGACGTAGTTGTTTATCTTGATGCCGGATGTAAAATTAACCTTGAAGGCAGATTGAGATATTTAGAATATTTAGAAATTTTGGATAAAAATAATGGTTTTCTGGCCTTTCATCTTGAGGAATGTTTTGAATATATGTACACAAATCAAAATACCTTTAATTTTTTTGGAGTTCAAAATGATTCTAAAATCTACAATAGTCAAATGTATGTTGGGGGAGTTTTAATGTTTAAAAAAAATGATACAACAATTAAATTTATAGACGAATTCTATTTTATTGCCACTAATTTCCCCCAATTATTCTCTGATAATAATAGTTTTAGTTTTGATAATAGATATGTAGAACACAGGCATGATCAATCAATTTTATCCTTACTTAGGAAGAAATATTCTGTAGATTCAATTCCGGATGAATCTTGTTCTGTTCAATGGTGCGATTTGAAATTTTCTCCATTTCATGCAATGAGGATTATAGATATTCCCATCTATCTTAAGGTTGTAAGAAGGGTTAATTTATTGATTAAAAAGTTTTTTTTATAAATCACTAATTCAAATTAAAATTAATGCCATTATTCGATATTCACTCTTTTATTAATAATGTTATTAAAGTTAAATTTTATAAAAAGATATTTGAAAGTAGAAGAATTAAGAATGTTGTCTTGTCAGGTATAAGTAACTTCTCAATAAAAGCCTTTTCGATTTTAATTAATTTAATATCAGTACCTTTAACCTTAAATTATCTTGGAAAAGAAAAATTTGGAGTTTGGTTGACTATCACTTCAACAATATCCTTGTTTAATTTTCTTGATTTTGGCCTCGGAAGTGGTTTGGTAAATCAAATATCTGAAGCTCGTGGTAAAGGAAATTCCTTGTTAATTAAAAAGTCAATTACAACTAGTGTTTTTCTGCTAATAGCCATTACCATTTTTATTAGTTCTCTTTATATATGTTTCAAAGATTTCTGCATAAATAACCTTTATAGTTCGTTGAATTCATCAGAAAGAAATGAGGCGCAGAACTCCATCAATATTTTAATTATTTTCATTTTATTAAATATTCCCTTGGGGTTAATTCAAAGAATTTATGACGGACTTCAATTAGGATATAAATTCACAACAATATCACTTTTAGGTGTTTTTTTAAATCTTATTTTTTTAATTACTGCAATACATAATCATGGAGGACTGGAATATCTTGTATTATCAATAAATTTAGGCACGTTAATAAGTGTTATTATTGCAGGTATATATTTAATAAAAGATTGTGATTTGTTTGAAGTTAGATTTGGATATTTTGACAGGAAGCTTACACCTCAAATTCTTAAACAAGGATTTCTTTTTTTTATAATGACTGTTTTTACTATCGCAGCTTACACCACAGATAATTTTATAATCGCAGAAAAACTAAACTTTTCACAAGTCACTAAATTTGATCTTGCAAAGAAGATCTTTTCAGCATCTGCAATTTCTCAATTTTTTATTATTCCACTCTGGCCGATGTTCAATGAGGCGATTTCAGCAAAGAATTTTTTGTGGAGTAAAAAAATATTAATCAGAATTACTGTGATAGCTTTAAGTGCATCTCTATTTTTTTCTTTACCTCTTTTAATTTGGGGTAATCAAATTGTATATTATTGGACTAAGCAACAACAGGATATTCCATTTAGTGTTTTACTAGGGTTTTATTTTTTTATATTATTATCTACGGCTGGAGGGATAGTTTCTTCGTTTTTTAGTGGCAAAAGGTTTTTAATTATTAATACCATATTGATAATTATTTCATCAATTTTTTCTGTCACATTAAAAATCATTTTAGTTGACAAGCTTGGCATAAGTATTATTATTTGGGCCACCGTGATATCATATTTGATTTGCTATATATTACCTTCTTATTTTATTATTAGAGTTTATTTTCGCGATGTTTTAATTGGAAATGAAAATAGAATTCTAAAGTCAATTGTTTAAGTTTATTAATTTGATAAAGGTCAAATTATGAAAATTCTTAATTTCCCAAGTCAACCACATTTCTTTTCATTTGGAGGCTTTGATATTCAGATGAATCGTGTGATTGAAAATGTCAATGATTTTGAAATTTCTTCAATAAAAGTTGACCTTTGGAGTCGAAATGTAGATTTTGATATTGCGCATTTTTGGGGTTCTTCTAACTCTCATAAATTAAATATAGAATTTTGTAAGCGGAACGGTAAAGTGGTGGTCGTTAGTCCTCTTTTTCCACCAGATTCACTTTTAAATAACCTTAAGTATTGGGCTAAAATTCAACTTGCTAAAACTCTAGGTTTTCAGCATTCTATATTTTTGGCGGATTATTTATTTGTGATTAACGAATCACAGTCCATTTTCGTAAAAAGGTATTTAAACATTCCTAGTGAAAGAATATTTGTAATTCCTTCCATGTTGGATGAAGTATTTTATTCTGATTTATTGGGGGGATTTGATATTGAAAAAGAACTTTTTGATGAATTTACTTTGTGTGTTGGCACTGTCTGTCAACGAAAAAATCAAATTAATCTAATTAAAGCTTCTATTAAAGCGAATTTTCCCGTTGTATTAGTTGGAAGGATTGATTGGTCTGATGTTACCTATGGTGATGAATTTTTGACTCTTGTAAAGGAATACCCAAATTTAGTTAAACATTTTGAAGATATTTCTGCGGAGGATCTGAAATATTTGTACAAAAAAAGTGCTCTAGTTTCGTGTATTAGTTTTTCTGAAACCGAACCAGCTTCGATATTGGAAGGTATGATGTTTAATAAACCTATCTTAGTTTCCCAAAAACCTTTTTCAAACAATTCTACATTTTCTGGCATTTTCAAAGTTGATCCAACCAATATTTCTAGTATCTCAGGGTATTTAATGAAGCTTAGCAAAGTTAATATTATTGAATACCCCAAATTTGATGCCTTAAGTTATCGCCCCTCTAATGTTTATGAAAAGTATAAAAGTATCTACAAAACCATTTCTAAATAATGAATAACATACTAATCATTGGTGGCGCAGGATTTATAGGTAGTCAACTTGTGAAAAAATTGTTATCATCCAATAAGATTACTGTAGTCGACAATTTATCTAGAGGATCTACTTCCTATATTGAAGGGTTTATGGAACACGAAAATTTTAAGTTTTTAAAATTTGACGTTTCAAATAAAAATGAATGTAATTCCGCGTTTAGCGAAGCAATTAATTTTGGAGAAATTGATGAAGTATGGCATTTGGCAGCTAATTCTGATATTCCTGCTGGAGTGAATGATTCAAATATTGATCTCAAAGATACATTCTTGACAACCTTTGAAATACTTAATTGTATGAAGGTTTATAATATTAAAGTAATTCATTTTGCTTCAAGTTCCGCGATTTATGGCGATTGTCAGAAATTAAAAATATCTGAAAAGACGGGGCCACTCTTGCCGATTTCAAATTATGGTGCAATGAAACTTGCATCTGAAGCTCAAATTTCGGCAGCATCTGAGCATTTTTTACAAAGGGCTAATATATTTCGATTCCCCAATGTTATTGGAACACCTGCTACACATGGGGTAATTTTTGATTTTATCAATAGATTGAAATTGAATAAAAGTGAATTAACTGTCTTAGGAAACGGAACCCAGCAGAAGTCATATTTACATGTAAGTGAACTTATTGATGCGATGTTGTTCATTAAAAATAAGCACACAGATTCAAAAGTTGAAGTATTTAATATAGGTCCCGACGATGACGGAGTAACCGTGAAATTTATCGCCGAAAATGTAGTTAGAAGGGTTTCTCCTATAGCAAGATTGAATTTTGGAGAAGGTAACAAGGGTTGGATAGGTGACGTTCCAAAATTTCGCTATTCAATCGATAAATTAAAAAGTTTAGGATGGAAGCCTAAATTAAGTTCGGAAAATGCAATCATTATCGCTATTGATGAAATAGCCAATCAATTGACGTAATGCTCAATAAGCAATTAATTGATGTAGTAATCTTGGCAGGAGGTTTTGGGAGTCGATTACAATCTCGACTTGGAATTCTCCCTAAACCCATGGTTAACCTATGTGGTAAACCAGCCTTAGAATATCAAATCACCTCCTGTCGCGATGCCGGATTTACGAATATCTACTTATTGGTTCATTACAACCATGAAGTTATTTCGGACTATTTTGGGGAAGGAAGTAAATGGGGGGTTACTATAAACTACCTTGTTGAAATTGAGCCGCGTGGAACCGGTGGTGCTTTATTTGATGCATTGCCAAAATTGCAAGATACTTTTTTGGTTCTATATGGAGACACTTACTTGGATGTAGACTTTTCAAAATTCGTCAATTATCATTTATTGAAAAATAGCGAAGCCACAATATTTGTTCATCCGAATAATCATCCCATTGATTCTGATTTAATAGAGGTGGATGAGAATAGTATGGTAGTTGATATTCATCCCTATCCACATGAATTAGGAAAAATTTACCGAAATTTAGTTAATGCTGCATTATATGTTATTTCGAAAAGTGCATTTAAAAGTTTTACTCCAGAGAAGCATAAATATGATATAGCCAAAGATATTTTCCCACAATTAGTTAATTCGAAGACGAGGTTTTTCGCTTACCAATCGCAAGAATATATTAAAGATTTGGGTACTCCTGAAAGACTAGATAAAGTAACATTTGATATAAAAAGTGGGGTTACTGAAAAGTTATCTTTAAGAAATAAACGCAGTGCTGTATTTATAGACCGTGATGGGACAATTATTAATTTAATTGATCAGCTGAATAATATTAATGATGTTACTCTATTAGAAGGGGCTTCAACTTCTATTAAGAAATTGAATAAAGCTGGTAAACTTGCAGTTTGTATAACAAACCAACCAGTTGTTGCACGTGGGGAACTCAGTTTGAAGGGATTGGATGAAATTCATGCTAAAATAGATCATTTATTGGGCGATGAGGGTGCCTATTTAGACAAATTATATTTTTGTCCCCACCATCCTGATTCCGGATTTTTAGGAGAGGTTAAGGAACTTAAAATTTCTTGCGAATGTCGGAAGCCTAATATCGGAATGATTGAAAGGGCTATTTCAGAGTTGGATATTGACAAGCAATCTTCGTGGTTTATTGGAGATACGACTATAGATATTCAAACGGGGATTAATGCCGGGCTAAAAACAATACTTGTTAAAACTGGCTTAGCAGGTATGGATGATAAGTATAATGTTCAACCAAATTATGTTTTTCCTGACCTAAATAAAGCAGCTGATTGGATAATAAATGGACAAGAATCAATGAAAAGGTTGCTTGTACCTATAATTGATCAGATAGTAGAATCAAAATATGTTTTGATTGGCGGTTTAGCCCATTCTGGTAAAAGTACGTTTGCTGAATTAGTTAAAGAATACCTATTTGAAAAGGGATTTAAAGCGCATGTTATATCATTAGATGGGTGGATTTTTCCTGTTGATCAGAGAGCGAAATCTGGTAGTGTGCTTCAAAGATATGACTTTGATAAAATCAATATGCTTATTGATAAAATCAGATTAATAAATAGTTCACAGAAATTTCAAATTCCGATTTATAATCGTAAACTGAGAAATTCACAATACAGTAAAGATTTAGAAATAAGTCCTCAAGATATAATTATTATTGAAGGAGTACCTGCATTAACAAATATCAATCTCAATAATATAGCTCGACTAAAAATCTTCGTAAACATTAATGAAAAGGTGAGGAAAGAAAGGTTTTTTAGTGATTATCGGGTGCGGGGTTTTAAAGATTTTGAGATCGATGAAATCTTTAATTCAAGAGCGATTGATGAACATAAATTAATTTTAGATAGTAAATCTAACGCATCCTGTGTGATTGATTTATAAATTTATTAAGTAATGATAATTAGCAAAACGCCGTTGCGTATGAGTTGGGTAGGAGGTGGTAGTGATTTGCCATCTTTTTACAGGGAAGAAATGGGTGCCGTCCTGTCTACAACGATTAACAAATATGTGTATATCGCACTTAATAAAAAATTTGATAATCGTATTCGTTTGAACTATAGTAGAACAGAAGAAGTTAATTCAATAGAAGAAATTGAACATCCTTTGTTTAGAGAGGCATTAAAACTTACCAATAGTACGAATGGAATTGAGATAGCATCTATGGCTGATATTCCATCAGGAGGATCTGGGCTGGGTTCTTCAAGTGCCTTTACTGTCGGGCTATTAAATGCTCTTTATGCGAATAAAAGTTTATATTCCTCAAGTGAAAAATTAGCCCGCGAGGCCTGTGAGATAGAAATAGTGAAATGTTTAGAGCCAATTGGAAAACAAGATCAGTACGCAGCTGCTTTTGGAGGCATCAATATGATTAAATTTCATCCTAATGATCACGTTACCGTAGAACCCGTATTATGTAGTTCAAATCTAATTAAGTCAATCGAAAGTCACACTTTGGTTTTCTTTACTGGTCAAACAAGAAGTGCATCTGAGGTATTACAAAAACAAGGTAAAGCCTTATTGAATAAAGATAAAAAAGTTTTGATGAGACGCATGGTTGGTTTGGTATTTGATCTAAAACAAGAGCTTGACTCAAATTCAATTGAAAATTTTGGAGGTATTTTACATGAAAACTGGAGACTAAAAACGGAGATTTCTTCAGGTATTTCCAACCCCTTTATTGATGAAATTTACCAAGTAGGTATGGAAAATGGGGCATTAGGTGGGAAAATATTAGGAGCAGGAAACGGGGGCTTTATGATGTTTTTTGCACCGCCTTCTACTCATGCAAACATTTCTAAAGCTTTACATAAACTTCAAAAAGTTGAATTTCTGATTGAGTCTGATGGCTCTCAGATTGTATTTTTTAATCCTAATAACTAGATCACATGAAATCAAATATTCCCTTTTCAATTGAAAATTATTTTGCTTATCATAGTGAATTGTTTAAAAAAATTGATTTTCAATCAATTGAAGTTGCGATTAATTTAATTGAGGCTAAGTTTAATCATGGACATAAAATCATAACATGTGGAAATGGTGGCAGTGCTTATACAGCTTCTCATTATATCACTGATTGGAACAAAATGGTTCAGATTGCTACAGGAAAACCATTTAAAGGAATTTCACTCTGTGATAATATTGGTTTAATTACTGCTTTTGGAAATGATTTATCATATGATGAGGTTTTTTCAGGGCAATTAAAATCAATTTTAGATAAGGAAGACTTATTAATTGTAGTAAGTGGAAGTGGAAATTCGCCAAACGTAATTAAAGCATTAGATTATGCTAATTCCGTTGGTGCAGATACTCTTGCAATTGTTGGTTTCAATGGGGGAGAGGCGTTAAAAAAAGCAAAATATAGTTTCTGGGTAAATGCGAATGATATGCAAATCTGTGAGGATGTTCATTTGATGTTCGGACATTTAGTTATGAAAAAACTAACTAATGGATCAATTGCTTAATTCAATTCTAGCTCAACGTTTCAATAAAAATCCTACGCGGTGAGTCATAAATTGCCTAAAATTTCAATTATAACCATTGTATTTAATGGTTTCGATGAAATTAAATCAACCATCGAAAGTGTGTTAAATCAGAATTATGATCAACTTGAATATATAATTATTGATGGCGCTTCCACAGATGGTACTCAACAAGTTATTGAAAAGTATTTATCAAGTATCTCTTATTTTGTTAGCGAAAAAGATAATGGAATCAGTGATGCATTTAATAAGGGAATATCAAAGTCAACTGGCGATTTAATTGGACTTCTGAATGCAGGTGATGTTTTGTGCCCTCATGTCTTACATTCGATAGCTAATGCCTATTTAGAAGATTCCCATACGGATAAACTTCTTGTGTTACATGGGAAAATCCAAATGGGTATACCTAATGGAAAGGTTTATTCTCCATTTAAACTCTCTACATTTAAATTTCAAATGCCGATTTGGCATCCGACAATTTATGTGAATAAAGAGATCTATGAAAAGTTTAGGTATTCTAGTGATTATAAAATTGCAATGGATTATGACTTGTTTAGTCGACTATACATTTCTGGAGCTCAATTTAAATTTATCAATGAGACAATAGTTTCAATGGATACAAATGGTTTAAGTAACCAACAAGCTATTCGAGGTTTTAGAGAGGTAATGAAAGCTTCGGTGGTTAATTTAAACGTTTCTCCTTTAAATGCTCGGATGTATTTTTATATCAGAATTATGGTTTTTTATATCATGAGATTGAAGTCATGCTTGGCATAATTTTTTACATATTATTTTCGAGTTTATTTTTTGTGACATTTTATTTTGCCATTAAAAAGCCAATTGATATCATTTACACTCTTTTGGTATCGAGTCAATTTAATGTTACCTCTTTCTTTAAATTGGGACTGACAATTTCTTTTTTTGAAGTAAACTTCATCATTTGCCTAATCATTTTTGGGTATTTATCTTTAAAAAAGTCTACCAAAATTTCACTTATTTATACTGATCGGATATTTCTCTACTTTCTTATATTCTCTTTTATTTCAATTACAGTTGCCCTTTTCCGTGTAGGTATTGGAAATTTAAATCCGGACAATAAATTCCCAATTTACTTTCTGTCGAGGAGCTTCATGTCATTGAACAAAGTATTCGTTTTTTTGCCTGGTCTGATACTTTTAAGGGAGTTCTTAAGAAAAAGATATTCCACTGATGATTTACAAATTGTGTTTATTAAGGCATTGGTGATTTCTGGAATATTGCCTATGTTAGCTACAATTATCCAATTTTCAGGTATAGGTTTTTATCTAATTCATAATAATCCTTCATTTGCTGAGGTTTATAGACTTGAAAATTATACAGGTCAGCGAATTGTGGGTTTGTCAAATGAAGCATCCTTTTTTGTATATCAATTGTTTTTCCCATCCTTGGGAATCTATTTAGCATTTCAAAAGAAAATTTTTAGTAGTCGAAAATTGTGGTTGCTAACAATACTATTTTTAATAGCCGTCATTGTTTCCATTTCACGTACAGGATTATTAATGTTTTTATTATTTGGATTGCTAATAGCATTTAGAAGATTCAGAAAAAATATTTTTCAGTTTATACTTAAGTTTACCATTTGGGGTCCGGTATTGCTCGTCGTTATAATTGGATTGTCAACTTTAAGTATTGGTGGATTTAATTTAGCAGAACGTTTTTTAAGTACCTTTCAGGTGGATGCTGATAGCTCGACATTAGACAGATATGGTAGCACAGAAGCATTATTTAATTTAATACTTGATAAATGTTTACTGTTGGGAACAGGCATTTATAATTATCAATACTACATAAGATCTTATTTGCCATATTACATGGATGCGTCACAATATGGTGCTGGAGAAGCACCATCTTCATTTAATTTTATTCTTCAACTATTTGCGGAGTTTGGTTTGCCATTAGCCCTGATTTTCTTTTCCATTGTAATTTTTCAATTATCAAAGTGTAAGGATATTCTCGTCAAGGATTGGTTTCTATTTTTGTTTTTATTCTCATTAAGCTTTCAGACATTAAATTTCGCCGTACCATTTTTGATAATACTTTATCCGTTGGCAGAATCAAATGAACCTTCTTTACGTTTTAGATAAGCCAAATCTTTACGGGAGTGAACGCCATGTTCAAAAGTTAATCGAATCGTTTTCAGGTGAACATCGTGTTCATTTGTTAACTTTTCAAAATGGGCCATTATTAGACTTATTAGCCATAGATAAATTTCTCTTAGATTTTAGTTGGTTTGATATCCTGAATTACAAACAAATTAGAAAGATTGCGAATTGTATTCGGTTGAATAAAATTGAATTAATTCATGCGCATCAACCTAAGGCTATATTTATTATGAGTATTTTGGGATTTTTTTTAGGAATAAAAACGATCATTACCATTCATTCATTACCTAATACGAATGCCCAGTCTTATACGAATAGGTTGAAAAGTGCTATTGTTTATATTGGCCATTTATCAATTAAGGTGATTTCAGAATTTTTTGCTTCTAAAATTATCTATTTAAGTCATTTTTCCTATAAAACGGCATTGATTCCCAAGAAAGCTATCATCATATCCAACTGGGTGGATGTAGATTCAATAGGCTTAACGAAAAAGTATACCTCAGATCAGAAAAAAATTAAATTTCTTACTGTTGGAACAGTGAGCTACAACAAGGGTTTTGATCGTCTTTTGAATGTTTTGGAAAAGTTTGAAGATAAAAATTGGGAACTTCATGTTGTTGGTGATATAGATGTTACATTTCAAGATCAATTAGATTCGGCGCTTGCTTCTTTCTTGTTAAAAGATCAAATTATCTTTCATGGATTTCAAGAAAATGTGGATTCATATTTTGAGGAAGCTGATGTCTTTATCTTATTATCTCGAGGCGAAACTTTCGGCTTAGTTTATATTGAAGCCATGAAAATGGGCTTGCCCGTTATAGCTTGGGATATTCCTGTAGTACACGAAATATTACCGGAGGGTAATCTGATTTTAAAATCTGTAGGTGAGATTAATAAAATAAAGGGTAAGAATTTTAAGAAAAATGTAGATTTAGCAGTTAAAAATTTACAGTTCGTGCGAAATAATTTTTCAAAGAATTCTATAATTCAAAAATATAAGGAAGTCTATTTTGTTTAATCATAGGATCTTTTAATACTGATTATGAAGTTCTGGTCTATCATTTTTCTTGAAGCCGTTTTTTCGCCGTTCTTATTTTTATTTAACGAATTGAAAAATCGGTTTAGCTCAAAAAAAAATTATGATCAAATTCAAAAACCTAGCTTAAATGTGCAAAAAATTAATCGTACAGTATTTGTCGTACATGAATGGGCAGGTTATCCAATTGAACGCACAAAACAAATTAAACCTTTTTTGTCTCCTTTTGCTTGTGGTTTGAAAAATCAATTAGAAAGTTTAATTCATTACCGGAAAAATTTTCAAAAAGACAGACTAGCCTATTATTTTCTAACAATTTCAGATTTTAGTGATGCTTATGTGAAAATGTTAGAAAACATAAACTTACCAATTGGTTTTTTTGAAAAAATTCCTGTATCCAACATCGGAATGGACTTTTCAGGATATGGTCATATCATAAGAAATAAATTAGAAGAAAGTGATGACGATTTAGTTTTTTTAATTAATTCCTCCGTTTCTGGAAATTTCTCGGACAAAATAGATGACTATATAAAGGCATTCGAATTAAATCATGAGCTTGGGCTATTAGGTGTCTCCTATTCAACTAAGATTTACCAGACATTAATAAGAAATAATTTTAGGCCACACGTTCAAAGTTTTTTTATGGTTGCTAGAGCCAGTGTTTTGGTCAAGATTTTGAAAAATAACAACCTTGTTTTTCCTGGCGAAAATGAAACCAATAAATATTCAATCATTCGATTTGGCGAGGCTAAATTAACTAAGCTAATACAGGATTTAGGATTTCAGGTTGGTGTAGTTGAAACAGATGGGCAATTACATTTGCTACCTCAAGCAACTGTTTTTAATAATTATTTTAACTCATGGAGACTTCCTCATGGAGATAGAAGATTATCAAATGGATTGCCTAATTATGTTCATAAATTAAAATTATAGACCTAGCAATGATCACTGGTGCAATTGTCCTATTTAATAATAATCGTGAGGTTTTAAAAGCAGCAATTGATTCATTTCTAAATACCCATTTAATTGTCAAATTATATTTAATCGATAATTCTCCAAACTTATCTCTTGCTGATATTATCAATGAAGATCGAGTGGAATATATTAAACTGCCACAAAATATAGGTTTTGGCGCTGCTCATAATATTGCCTTCAAAAAAGCATTTGAATTAAATTCCGATTATCATTTAGTACTTAATCCAGATATATATTTCGATCCTGGAACCATTGAAAAGATTGTTGATTTTATGGAGTCCAATCATGATGTTGGCCATTTGATGCCAAAAGTTTTATACCCTGATGGTGGACTGCAATTTTTATGTAAGACTAATCCTACCATTTTTGATTTATTTGCACGTCGGTTTTTACCTTCGACCATCCAGAAATTGTTCTCTAAGCGGATGGCTCAATATGAATGTCAAGATCGTGATTACCAATCTATCATGTATGATATTCCCTATTTATCGGGGTGCTTTATGTTCTTGAGGGTTAGTAAACTAAAAGAAGTTGGATTATTTGATGAACGGATATTTATGTATATCGAGGATGCCGATTTAACACGTCGTTTTCTTGAGAAATCAAGAACAGTATATTATCCCCTTGTTGAGGTATTTCATCTATTTGCAAAAGGTTCTCACAAAAGTTGGAAACTAACTTGGTATTCTATCCACGGGGCTTTCGTGTATTTTAAAAAGTGGGGATTTAAACTCTATTGATTTGGAAATCCTTCTCACCGGCCCTTCAGGTTTCCTAGGTCAAGCCATTCAAAAAGGCTTAATTAATTCCCATGAAATTTATTCCCTGGGGCGAACTAGTCAATCATCCCAACAGATTGATTTACTTAAATCCTTTCAATTGCCTACATCTTTTGATGTGGTTCTCCACGCCGCTGGCAAAGCTCATTCCGTTCCTAAGACCCCAGAAGAAGCCCAAGTATTTTGGGATGTCAATGTCATCGGAACTCGAAACCTCCTAAAGGCTTTGGAAGAAAACCCTCCTAAGCGCTTCGTTTTCATCAGCAGCGTCGCCGTTTATGGGAAAAGTCAGGGTCATTTATTAAATG
>JACCDH010086204.1_pt1 | contig 15932 bp, 11 predicted proteins | sample 7442481 | NCBI WGS metagenome assembly JACCDH01 (sample SAMN15323433, study PRJNA562643) | freshwater metagenome | isolation source: river surface water | place: USA:Blue River Watershed | collected 2017-08-15
AAAAAGTTGGGATAAATAAAGAAATCTTTCTTTTCATAAAAGGAATCTTTAATATGGGTTAGATCATAACGTTCGTTTACAAAATCGGTTAAAGATAAATGATATGTTTTATTGGATGTATTAATATTTTGTACATTATTTATATTTTGAGTATTATTTATATTTTGGGTATTTTGTACAATATGATCATTTGATAAATGAATTTTAAACTTTTCGGACTCTTCTTTTTCTTTTTTTTGTTTTGTAATTTGATACTCTTTACTTTTATTCATTACATTTTTTATATTTTGTTTATAATTACATTGTTTTTCATTATTTAAATGTTTTAACATATTTTGTTTTGATTTATAAGATGATGAACATTTATCACATACATATCTATTTATTTTATGATTAAAATACATTTTTTTAAAATCATCATCAACAATATCATTATCTTCTTTATCACTTAAATCATCACTATCATAAGAAACAAGATCTTGTATATTTGATAAAATATTTTTTTTCCTATAGTCTTGATAAATATGATTATCATTATCTATATAATTTTTAATAATAAACATAATATCATCTTTTGTTAAAATATTAATATCAATATAAAAATAATACTTTTTATGTAAACTCAATGTAGTACATTCATCATATGATAGTAATGAGTTACATGGACATTTTAATTTTCGATTACAATGATTTACCATATCTTTACGATTATGACAAACATAACTAATACAATAATGACATATATAGTACAATGTACCTTTAATTGTTTTATTTTTCATTTTTTATATATTCTATAATTTATATATAAAAGTTCTTTATATCTACTTAAATTCTACTTTTTTTTTATAAAATAAATTATTTTTAATAAATTCGATTTAATTTCGATTTTTTTTCGACACTTTTTATTAGCATACATTTTATAATAATTTATATAATAATTATTATATAATAGAATATGTTAATAAAAAGTAGTTATTATTTAGTTTATTTAAAATATTCAAATATAACTACTTAATTTAGTTTATTCAAAATGACGAAATTATGGAATTCAGAAATGCAAGTCCCGTAATATTTTCCGTTTTTTTATTTTGTTTAAAGTCAAAGATTTTGTCGAATTTTCTTTTCTGGATTCCATAATTTCGTCATTTTGAATAAACTAAATTAAGTAGTTATATTTGAATATTTTAAATAAACTAAATAATAACCATTTTTTATTACTATATTTAATATATTACAATTATTAAATAAATTATTTTTAAAAGTATGTTAACAAAAAGTGTCGAAAAAAAATCGAATTTATGTAGAAATTATAATATTTTTATATAAAAAATCGAATTAAAGAGGAATAAATTTATTTTTTATTTTTATTAATTAGATCATATAATTCTTTTCTTTTTTTACATTGCTTCTCATTGTGTATATGATTAATCATATTTTGTTTTGATTTATATTTAGAAAAACAACAATTACAAATATATAAATTTAATTTTTTATTATAGAATGTTTTATTAAAATGATCATTTAGATCTTCTAATTCATTATCTTCTACTTCATGATCTTCTACTTCATGATCTTCTACTTCATGATCTTCTACTTCATGATCTTCTACTTCATTATCTTCTAATTCATTATCTTCTAATTCATGATCTTCTAATTCATTATCTTCTACTTCATTATCTTCTAATTTATTATCTTCTAATTTATTATCTTCTAATTTATTATCTTCTAATTCATTTTTATATAAAATTTCATCATTTTTAAAATCAATATTAATATGATTTATAGTATTTGTATATTTTGTAATAATATAAAACCATTCATTTATATTTAAATTAGAATTATCAAAATAAAATACAAATTTTTTAGATGTTGATAATATCGATAATTGATAAAAACTATTTTTATCTAATATTGTGTTTACTATTCCAGTATATTTAGTACATTTTTTTTTGCGATTAACATGTTTTTTTATATCTTTTAAATTTATTGTTTCATATTTTAAACAATGATGACATATATAATACGTTTTATGACCGTATTTTTTATTTTGAATTACTTTATTTTCAACAACTTCATTTTGAATAACTTCATTTTTAATACTTTTCTTTTTAGGTTTAGTTTCATTTCGTTTTTTACAAAAATGATCATAATAAAAATTTTCATATGAAAATGGATCATTTAAGATCGAAAGATCCATATTTTTACTATTCATATATTCAATGATATAATTATAAATATTTGTATTCCATATATTTGAAGAGTGTATCATTTGTTTATGTATATTATATTCAAAAAAATCATTAAATAAATCCACTTTAGAAAAAGGAATATTTTTAGATTCTAAATAAATTTCAATAATAGATGCCATTTTTTTAAAATCCCCCATAAAATATTCTTTTCCATATTTCTCTTCTTTTGTAAATATTATTTCAAATATTTTTATGATTTGATTTTCCACATTTATATACACATCTTCAATATCATATATTGAATATATTTCTGACAAATTCGGATAATTTACAAATCGCGAATGATATGACGCACATTTACCAACTTTTACAATTGGATTTTTTGTAATCCGAAACTCTCTTAATCCAAGTAAATAAATATAAACCATTTTTATAGTAGTAGTATATATACTCATGATTATCTAATTCTTTATATCTAAAGATTGTTAAAAAAATAAAAGTATTTATTAAGAATTATTTTTCGGAAAAAATAAAAAATTTAAAAAAAGTATAAAAGTAAAATAGGAAATATAAAAAATCATGAAAGATCCTAAAAGAAAAAAAGTTAAAAGATCTTTTCTTGAAGAAGAAGAAGATCACTCTAACCATTCGAATTTACAATCGATCCCTGAAGACGAAATTTTAAAAGAAGATTCATTTGATATTATACCTCCTGAATTACATTTAGAAGAAACTCCTATTTTAAATGAAAAACCCATTGTAAAACGTGGAAGAAAACGCGGCAAAACTATTGATTTAGGTGAAATTGCTTATGAAGATCAAAAGTTATATGGAAAAAAAATTCGAGATAAATCAAAAAATGATGAATATTTCCGCAATTTATCATTAAAAGAACAAATTGATTTAGTCAAATCTGAAGATATTATTTTATCTTCATCGATTCAAGAGACCCCATTAAGATATCGAATTATACAATCTTTATTTTTAAATAATCGAACTAAAAATACATTATTACACAAATTAGATTATTTTGAAACATTAACTCCCAATGATAACGAATATTCGAAACTATGTAAATGGGTAGAAACATTAGATAAACTTCCATTTAATCAATATGTTCAATTCCCCATTTCTAAAAATAATCCATTACCCCAAATTCAATCTTTTATGAACGATTGTACTTCTATTTTAAATTCAACCATTTATGGTCAAACACGCGCTAAAAACAAAATTCTTGAACTGATTGCCCAACGCATTTCCAATCCACAATCAACTTGCTCTATTATTGCTCTTACCGGTCCTCCAGGTGTTGGTAAAACATCTCTTGTTAAAAATGGTGTTTCAAAAGCATTGAAATATCCATTCTCTTTTACAGCACTTGGCGGAGCAACTGATGCGTCATTTTTAGAAGGACATGCTTATACTTATGAAGGATCGCATTATGGACGTATTGTTGAAATGTTGATTGAATCACAGTGTATGAATCCAATCATGTTTTTTGATGAGTTGGATAAAATATCGGATAGTCCAAAAGGTGCTGAAATAGCGGGAATTTTAACACATATTACGGATACAACGCAAAATATGAATTTTCATGATAAATATTTATTTGGATTTAATATTGATTTATCAAAGTGTATTTTATTTTTTTCATTAAATGATATATCATTAATAAATCCAATTTTAAAAGATCGTTTAACGATTGTTGAATTTGATAGTTATAGTGTGGAAGATAAGTTAAATATAGCAAAAAATCATTTAATTCAAGAGGTGACATCGAATATTGGTATATCAAAAGAAGATTATATTTTTAGCGATGAAATCATAAAATATATAATTGATGCGACGAGTAAAGATGAGGATGGAATACGAAATTTGAAACGTGGATTTGAGAAGATATTTATGAAGTTAAATTATGATATGTATATGCCAATAGAGAAGCAATTAGTAAAAATGGATGTAAAACCGTATACTTTTACAAAGAAGGATATGGAAAAGTTATTGGAAGATGGAAATAAAAACAAGAGTGAACATTCTTCTTTATCGATGATTTATATTTAGATAAAATAGATAAAGAAATAGATATAAAATATTATTTATAAATAGTATTATTTATAAATATGGATTTATTACAAAATTCGAGATCTCAACGAATTCAAAATCATGGATTAGGAGTATTAAAAAATGAAAATAATCAAAAACAAAGAAAATTTAAAAATCAAAACGAAAATCAAAACGAAAAACAAAATGTAAATCAAAATGAAAATCAAAATGAAAAAATAAATTTATTTCAAAAGAAAAAAGTTTATAAAATTCAATTTTATGATTTATATGGAAATTTTGATAAAGAAGCAGATAATGTAATGCGTTCATTTCAATTTTTTACCAAAAAAACAAATATAACTTTTGAAAAGAGTAGAAATCAACACGCGGATTTTCATATTGTGATTGGTAAAGAGATTATACGAAATTCTACCTATGTTTTTAGTTTAATGCCTCAAGAAGAAGTAATGATAAACAATAATGGTAAATTTACAAATGTATGTATGGTATATTTAACGTCGAGTGCTGGAAACAAAGTATGTGAAAAACATAATATGAATGTGTCATTTGATGAATTTCCGGTATATCATTTAGATTTTAATACAAATCGTCGAATTAAATTTTGTCCTGAAAATGACATATCAATAAAAAATATGATTGATATAATTACAAATCGTAATGTGAGTATTAATGAAAATATATCATTAAGTCAAAGTGGATCTATATTTAATAATGAAAATTTAAAGCAAAATCAGAGTCAACACGCAATGGTAGAAGTGGAAGCATTTGAAACAAAATCGTTAGTATTAAAGTTTGTAAATGAGTTATATTATAAATTATTTCAAAAGAATCCAAAAGATACATTATATATCAAAAAAGAGTTAATAAGATCTATGTTTCAAAATATGAAAAATAAATCATTTTATTTAAAGAAATCATTATTTGATCAATTAATCAATATGGATAATCTTCTTATTTTTGAAGATCAAACCATTTTATCTGCTACGGTAAATATAAATGAAACAAATGGATCTATTTCAATATCTCAAAAAGCAATGGAAAATTATGGAAGTGGATTTTTAGAGTTTTATCGTTCTAAAAAGAATACTTTTAATAGTACATTATTAAAGAAGTACATTATGGCGCTTTATTATATGGAAAATTTGAAACATCGTAATCAAAATATAATGAAACCATCAAATATATTTAAAAACAATGAATTCAAAATCAATGAATTTCAAAATAGTTATTATTTAGGTTTTGATTTAGAATATATGATTATACAATATTTAAAGAAACATAGTAAAAATAAAAAGTACATATTACCTTTTATGATCAAATATCAAGAAAACAAATATATTTTATATTATGTTTATATTTATCAATCAAAAATAGTATTATATGAAATCTATAATCAAGAACAAGATCGAAAGTTAGTGAATAAAATAAATGATAAAGTGGAGTTGTATTTTAAAACAGTGATTGAAAAATCATTTTTATCAAAAGCGCCATTAAAATATGTATTTAGTGGTTTAGTGCGAAAGAAAATAGATTTTAAATTAACATTTTTGGATGAAAATAGTATAACATTATTATATAGTCATTTACACTTATTTTATGAAATATTAAATCCAAATATTGAATTAAAACAAATATTAGGAAATAAAGCAACGGATGAAATGGTTATGTTTATTACATTATTATTAGAATTATAAATGAAGTATTTTTAATATATTATTTATTTTTAATATAAAATATATATTAAAATATAATATTAAAATAGAAAATAGATTAAAAATAAAATGTCAAGTCGAAGTCGAATTGCTGTGAATCATACAAATGAAACATTACCTTTAGTAGTTAGTCGTAAACCACGTAATCGTTCTCGTGTTAAAAAGAGTGTATTACGTGGAATGATGTCACAATTATCATCATTATTTAAAAAAGATAAAATAGTTCCATTTGTAAATGAATCAACTACCGAAGTTTCTCAAAAAAGCCAAAGTAAGAGAAGAAGTGCTATATCGAATGTTTCAGGAACACGTGAATCAACGCAACGCGCTTTAGAACGTTATAAAGCATCAAATAAAAGTAATAATGTACGAGGTGTTGAAAATGTTCTGCCAAGAAAAAGAAATACAAATTCTCATAGTAGAAGATCTGGACAAAGAGGAAGAAGTAATAGTTTATCAACATTTAATGGAATAACAATTTAAGTATTTACTTATTTTTATGCTTCATCATCACTTCCACTCTTTTTCTTGGATGAAGATGCGAAATATTGTTTTTTCTTTTTGACATCTTTGGAAACACTCTTTGCTTTTTCAATGAGTTCTTTACAAACATCTTTTGTAATATCACCAACAACAATATCTTTTGGAATTTTCGCAATTGTCTTTTCATATTGAACATATGGTCCATACTTTCCATTTTTGACCATATATTTACCAAACTCTTTAATCAAAGTTGATTGAATTGGATTCTCACTACTTTCAGGTGTTGATTGTTTATTATTCATCATAAAAACAAATTCGTCAATTGTTGTATTTTCACCACTTGGTAAATTATAATTTTTACCATCATAAGATACATAAAAACCATATGGACCTTTTTTAAGAAAAACATCTTTCTCTCCATTTTCACTAGTATATCTTCCAAGTAATTTGGGGTATTTACAAAGGAGTAAATAATCTTCGATAGTTACAGTGTCGAGAGAATATGTATTAGAATCCATTTTTACATACTTTTTATCTTTCTCTTCATCTTCACCAATTTGGAAAACGGGACCGTATTTCGCAACATATACATAAACATTTCGATTATTTCCATCTTTACCTAAACAACGTTTGCGATCATTTTTCATCTTTTTCGCAGTTTCACTATTACTTTTATCGAGGAGTTGTGATACAGTTGGATGGAATGAATTATAATATTCTTCAACAACTGTGTGCCAAATGTGTTTATTTTGGGCAATTTCATCAAGTTTTGTTTCCATTTGAGAAGTAAATGTATAATTCATAATATTTGCGAAATGTTTTTCTAAAAATTCACAAGTAACTTTTCCCATAGATGTAGGGAGTAACTTCTTCTTTTCTTCACCAATTTTAATTTCAATCATCTTCTCTTCAATAGTATCACTTTTATCACAAATAGAATATTGAAAACCATCGCGTTTTTTACCTTCAATGTCACGTGTTTCAATATATTGTCTTTCAATTAATGTTTCAATAGTTGTAGCATAAGTTGATGGGCGACCAATACCTTCTTTCTCCATTTTTTTGATGAGGAATGCTTCGGAATATCGTGGAGTAGGTTGAGATGCGCGTTCAGCAGATGTAATACATTTCATTTTTAGAACGGATCCAACTTTCATATTTTCAAAAATATTTTTTTCATTTACATTTTGATTTTCATCTTCATCATTGCGTTCTTTTTTACCATCATAATTTTCATCATAAATTCTGCGATAACCATCAAAGATAATTTGTTCTGATTTCGCAATAAAGGCATAAGGTTCATATTTTTCAATCAATATTTTCATAGTATGAATTTCGGAAACGCATTCTGCCATTTGTGACGCAATTGTGCGTTTCCAAATAAGATCATAAACTCTTCGTTCAAGTTTATCAAATTCATCACTATCAGGAATAGTTGAGTTTTTAATATAAGTCGGTCGAATACATTCGTGCGCTTCTTGGGCATTTTGCGAATTATTTTTATATTGTCGTTGAGTATGATAATCAGAACCATAATTATCAAGAATGTACTCTTTAATGTCATTTAAAGCGTGATTTGAAAGAGTAACACTGTCAGTACGATGATAAGTGATAAGACCGGATTGATAAAGTTTTTGGAGTATATTCATAATTTTTTTGGATGAAACTTTAAAGCGGCAACCGGCTTCTTGTTGAATGGTTGATGTAATGAATGGTGCGGGTGGTTTTTTAGAAACTTTCATTTTATCAATCGATGATACAATAAACTTATTTTTGTGGGTTAAAATATGTTGGAGAAACTCTTTTGCTTTTTCATTATTTTCGAAGGACGCGTTGAGTGATGCGTTAATATTTTTATGAAAAATGGCATTTGTTTTAAAAGACGCTTTATTTTCAAAAGATTCTACTTCTTTTTCTTTTTCAACAACCATTTTTAAAGCAATGGATTGAACACGTCCTGCTGAAAGTTTTGGAGCAACATATTTCCATAAAACGGGACTTAAATCATATCCCAATGTTTTATCTAAAACTTGTCTTGATTGTTGTGAATGTACCATATTCATATCAATAAGTCGGGGATTTTTAATAGCATTTTCAAGGGCTGATTTTGTAATTTCGTGGAAAGTAATGCGATTTTTTTCGTGAAGTGGTATATTAAAAACTTGTGCTAAATGCCATGCAATTGCCTCACCTTCGCGATCTTCATCACTAGCAATAAGTACACGAGAAGAATTTTTAATATCGTTTCTTAAACGATCAATTGTTTCTTTATTTTTTTTATCATTCATAATGACATATTTTGGAGTAAAATGATTTTGAATATCAATACCGAGACCGTTAAATGATTCATCGTCTAAATTGCGAATATGTCCAAAAGAAGCGCGAACCATAAAGTTTGGACCAAGAAGTTTTTCGATCGTTTTTGATTTAGCACCAGATTCTACGATAAGTAAAGTTTTTCCGAAAGAAGACATTTTTAAAATATGAAGTATTTATTTATCTTATATGATATGTTCTTTATAATCAAAAAATATTCATTTTTTATTACTTTTTAAATAATAAAAAAATATAATAAAATAAAATTAAGAAATTCGAAGAATTGTAATAAAACTAAGATTTGATGATGGTATAGTAGTACCATTTGATGTGATTGCGTGAACAGAATATGTATGTGTAGTAGATATTGCTGTATCAATATAATAACCAGAAATATGAATGGGTACATTTATATTTGAAGTGTATGATGTTGCTAATCCATTACCAGTTGTAGTAACTTCATTACAATTATTAGTAACAACATTATTTTCATCTTTGAATAAAGTAGTATTAATGAAGCAATTATTTTGAGTAGATATAGTAGTAAAATTGTATTGAATCATATATTTAGCACCAATTATTAAATTAGATAAAGTAGTAGTTAATTGTGGAATAGTAGTTGGGATTGGATTTACAAAAATTTCATTTGATGATGTTATATTAGATATATATGAATTACTTGGTCCAGTATAACCAGTATAACCTGTATAACCAGTATTGCCTATGGCACCTGTATAACCGGTATAACCTGTTGCGCAAATATACATAAATTTACACGATTTTTCACAAGATGGTTTTTCGCAAGATTTACAGCATGGTTTTTTACAACCACAATGATTACAATGTGTACAATGTACACAATGTGTATGATTCTGATAATTATGGTAAGTATCTTTACAGTGATAACATTTATTTTGTTTACAATGGCGATGTTTATTACGACAACATGTGCTATAATCGCAATTAGAAGAAAAATTTATTCCACCTAATAAATTTTGAAATAAAGAATGATGATTTTCATTCATATTTTTTACTCATCTATAATATAATATTAGATTATATTATATTTTATAATAAAAAAATATTTATTAAAGATATTTATGATTTTAAGAATCATGAATTGTTTGTACAATTTCAAGTACTTTTTGATTATACGAAGATATTCCAACACGTTCTAAAACAATATGTTTATATTTATTTATATTTTCTACTAACTCCTCGATTTCATCCATATAAAGATCTTCAATATATTTTCCAATATTTTCAACACCAATTTTATCCACATTAATCATCATTTTGTCAATTGGAATATCAGTACCAATAAATTGTTGTAAATGTGAATTAAAATTACCAGAATAGATGGGAATGGAGGAAGCCATCCAAGCATCATAAATTTTTTCTGAAACATAACCATTTGCGTTACAATTTTCGATAATAATGGAGAAAGTATGTTTATTGTAATAATCTGTTGTTTTATCTTGATCAGTAAAGCGACTTGGAGTGTCTTGTTGAATAATATTTTTATTTTGAAGAGTTTTCCAGGAAGAACCATAGCAATAAACTTTTAAAGATGACGCAATATTTTGAACAATGATTTTTCTTTTATAATCTTGTGCTTCTAATTCAGAATCATTAATTTTATATTTTCCTCTTAAATCGCGATTTTCAAGTAAAATACAAGCAGAAGGATCTTTCTTTCCATTACATATTTCTTTTAGATCATTTTCATTTTTCATATTTAATCGATGAACAAATGGGAAATAAATTGTATTTGAATCACGTACTTTAAACAAATCTGTCCAATAAGTTAAAATAATATCAAAATGATCATTTAAAAATTTATTATCCCATTGTGCTTGATGACGTATATTGGGTGATTCAATGGTATATAAAATTTTGTGTATATCTTTTCTTTGAAGTAATTGTTGAGGTAACTCTTGAAGATGACACATATGAACCCATACGATTGAATCTTTCGGTATAAAAGGTGATGTATAAGCATTTTTAATATGTAATTTATCATGTAAATCATCAAATAAATTAAGTTGCCATTGTTTAAAAGCGATTGATTCTTTATCTTTTTGGTAAATGCGTTGTATCATACGATTTGTTTGTGTTTGGTTAAAGTGTGCTAAAAAGATGGTTGGACGTTTCCATACTTCAACAGATCCGTATATTTTATATATTTCACTATTACCTTTTTTAAATAATTCGGAACTTACACCTTTACCATCTTCTTCAACGCGATAACCTAATGTGTATTCTTTGGTACAACCATAATTTAAAAAGTTACTCATTAATATTCTTCCAAACATTCGATCAGGATCATTATCATTATATTGAGCATTACGATTCCAAATATGACAAATATCTTTTACAATTTGACTTTTTACAAAATAACAATTTGTATCAATTAAATAACTATTTGGATTATAATATACATTTGATAAAAATCCAAGCGACTCACAATGATCTTTACATATTACTTTATCATTTTTATCAATAATAGTTCTTAAAGAGTAGCACCAATCATAATTTTTTTGTGAAATAAGTTGAATAAAATGTGAAATATGATCTTCAAAAAGGAAATTATCATCATCTAAAAAAATTGTGTATTCACCGTTAGCAAATTGTGGTATTGCTGAATAAATTTTATGTCCTTTAAAGTTATTAGAACCACTTGCGAATGGAATATTAAAAACATAACGTTTTATACCTTTTGTTTCGAACACTTCATTTAAGATAGTGTTTACTTTTGTTTTATTTGTATCAGAATTATCAATGACAATAAAATGTTCAATCGTAAATTTTTCGTTTAAACCATTTTGTTGGTTAAGGGATTGAAGTAATTTTTTAAGATAATGTGATCCAATTGTAGGTGTAATAATTGTAATAAGCATTTTTGTTTATATATAATATAAAATATATGATTTTCTTTATATTCAAGTAAAATATAAAATATAATAAAAATAAACTAAAAAAATATATTAAAAATAATAAAAGTATAAATATATATTTTTTTTAATTGAATATAAAGGATAAATAATAAAAATAAAAAGATTTTATAAAATATTTTTTGTAATAAAATAAAAAAATGTTAGTTCAATTTCCGATGATTGATCGGTTTGTTCGATTACTTTTTATTTTGGGTATAACATTTTATTCATTTGGTATAACATTTTTGTATACTTCAAAAAATTATTTTTATCTAAACACGATATTAAATACAATGAAATATATCTTTTTCGGATCTTCAATAAATGAAAAATATATACATCTTCTTTGGGATACATTTATCAATGGAATTTTAATTGGATATTATATTTCATTATTTAATTTTGTAACCATTTTAGGTTTTTTGGTCTATTGTGATGCTAAAAATTTTATTGATGAAAATTGTATTATTTATATACCATTAATGAATATGAAATTTATAACATTACAATTTATGAATCATCAATATAATATGACATTTAGTATGGAATATACATTGAATGATATAAAGAAATATATAGAAAATCATGTAAAATATGGGAAAGAGTTATTTGAATGTGTTGGTAATGTGATATATTTTCTAAGAAGTGGATTATATGTTTATAATGTGGAATATATAAAAAAAAATATAGAATTTTTAAAAAGTATAAAAGATAAAATAGATTGTATGAATGATCTAAAGAGTAAAGTGGATAAGAAAGAGTGAGTATAAAAAAATAAAAAATAAAAAAATAATATTATTTATAAATAGATTTATTTATAAATAAATGTTTGATTTTTGTTATATTCATCGAAGATTACCATCAAATATATTTATGTCATCTTTTGTAGCATTTATTATATTAAATATAATAGAAAATTATATACATTATAATATTGGTAGAAATCATGAAGATAAAGAGTTTATAAAATTATCAATGCCAACAAGTAAAGATTGGTTAAAAATTGTTTTTATTATGATTGTATTTGCTTTATTACAAGGTGTATTTACACTTTTATTATCAAATTATATATAAAAATAATATTTAATTATTATGTTCATAAATAATTTATAAACATATAATAATTTATATAAAATGTTATTGACTTAAAGGAATTTTAACAAAAGAGTATAAGGTTTAATTTATCTTCTTATATTTTATAAAAATGGAATTTGTATCCCAATACGCCGGTGAAGTTGTTGATCAAAACACTGTTAAGGCATCGGTCGAATCAGATGGAATGATTGAGATTCTTCGTAATCTTAAATTAAAATATTCAAATGATAATATTGAAAGTGAAACTGCTAAACTAATTGAAAAAGCGATTATTGATCTAACCAATGTTACTCTTACTGAAAATGGTGATCGAGCATATAGTTCAACAATGAATGCTCTTGTAGATCTTTATTATAAGAGTATTCGAGATGTGAATGAAAATGAGGTTCGTGATCTTTTTGAACATTGTTGGAATGACAACGCATATCTTACGATGCGTTTGATTGCGCATATTCGAGATATTCGTGAAGGCAAAGGAGAACGTCAAATTGGACGTATTCTTTTGGATTGTGTGGCAAAGAAGAGTATTGAAGAACTTCGTAAGAATGCGTATGTAATGTTTCACACATATGGTCGTTGGGATGATGGTATTTTTGTGGAAGATGTAAAAACAGTTGAATCACAAGTAGTAAGTAAAGGTGGTAAGAAGTGTGTAACAACAAAGGAAGATAAGATTATTTATTCGAAGGAACTGAAAGATGTGTATGTGGAAACGGTAGTAAAACAACTTCGTGAAGATGTAGCTGCTCTTGCTGAAGGTAAACCAGTGTCATTATGTGCGAAGTGGATTCCGAGTGAAAAGTCGAAACATGGTGATGTATATAAGAGTATTGTAAAAGCGTATAATATGAATTATGCTGATTTCCGTAAACAAGTGTTAGTTCCTCTTCGTCGTAAGATTGATATTTTGGAAACAAAACTTTGTAATAGAGATTATGTGTCAATTGATTATGAAAAGGTTCCAAGTGTAGCAATGAATAAGCATTCAAAGACGCCATCTAAGAAGGCACCTAAAAGTCATAGAACAGCGAATGCTTTTATGAGAAATGATGCGGAGCGATTTAAGGAGTACAAGTCGAAATTGAGCAAAGGTGAAGCAAAGGTAAATGTGTCTGCTCTTTTTCCTCATCAAATTGTTACTAATTATTGTGATGAAAATCATAATACTTTTAAACATACTAAAGATGATGATCTTATTGAAGCGCAATGGAAAGCGATGGTTGAGAAAACGGCGGAACTTGGAACATTGAATGAGACACTTGTATTAGCGGATGTGAGTGGTTCAATGAGGGGTCTTCCGATGATTATTTCGTACACAATGGGTATCTTAGTATCATCAATTGCGAAATGTGAAGTGTGGAAGGATGTTGTACTTACATTTGAATCAAGACCGCAACTTGTAAAAGTACAAGGAAATACTTTGTATGAAAAACTTCGTTCGATTAGCCGAGCTCCTTGGGGTGGTACTACTGATTTTATGGCGGCAATGAGAGTTATTCTTGATATGGCGAAATCAATGAAACTTGCTCAAGATGATCTTCCGAAGAAGATTCTTGTGGTATCTGACATGCAGTTTAATCAAGCAGATAGTTATGCTCAATCATCATCTTTTGAAATGATTGAAACGGAGTTCCGTACTGCTGGATATGTGCTTCCTCAAATGGTATTTTGGAATGTGCGATCCACATCAACGGTTCCGGTGATGAGTGGAATTAAGGGAGTTTCTCTGATAAGTGGATATTCACCAAATGTACTAAAGTCGGTAATGGAAGATAAAACGATAACACCGGAAGAGACGATGATGAATGCGATTATGGATAAGAGATATGATCTTATTCAGTAGGAAGTAGGAATATTTGTTTATAATATACTTCTTTTACTATTTTTTTTATAAAATTAAATTTCGGAAAAAATAAACATAATATATATTATATAAAAATAGATATATTTTTATATATAAAAAATGGAAGGAAAATCGCTTCTTCAATATACGATTGAAAGTACCACAAATATATTAGTAACAGGTGGATGTGGTTTCATTGGATCAAACTTTATTAATCATTTATATGATGAATTATTAAAGAAACATCATATACAATCTCCTTTAGAAAATATGAAACCAAATTTTCATATTTATAATATTGATGCTTTATATTATTGTGCTTCGACTGAAAATATAAGGAAAGATGTTCAAAATTCAGGTTCTTATACTTTTATTAAAGGAAATATTACATCCTATGATTTAATTGCCCATATTTTAGATCAATATAAGATTGATACCATTATTCATTTTGCTGCCCAATCTCATGTAGATAATTCTTTTGAAAATTCTCTTCAATATACGCAAGATAACATTTTAGGAACACATACTTTATTAGAAACAACTCGTAAATATATTCAAAATGGAAATATTTTCAAACGTTTTATTCATATTTCTACAGATGAAGTGTATGGTGAATCAATGATTGATGATGAAGAAGATAAGAAGAATGAACAATCTATTTTATGTCCCACAAATCCATATGCTGCTACAAAAGCGGGTGCTGAATTATTAGCAAAAGCATATTATTTTTCATATAAAATGCCAATTATTATAACTCGTTCAAATAATGTATACGGACCGAATCAATATCATGAAAAGTTAATACCACGTTTTATTAAGTTATTAAAGGAAGGTGAAAAAGTCACTATTCAAGGTAATGGTGATAATATACGATCTTTTTTACATGTGTATGATGTATCACACGCAATTATAACAGTATTAGAAAAAGGTATTATTGGTGAAATTTATAATATTGGTGGAGATGATGAGGATGAATATACAGTATTACAAGTATCACATATGTTAATTAAAATGATTAAAAATAGCACATCTTATGAAGATTATATAACATATGTACCAGATCGTCCTTTTAATGATAAGCGTTATTATATATCAAATGATAAGGTAAAAGCTTTAGGATGGAGTAAAAGTATAACTTTTGAAGATGGATTATTAAAACTAGTAGAATAAAGTATATTGAATTTATAAAAGTATTTTTATTTTTTTTGTATAAATATTATTTTTATTTTTTTTGTAAAAATAAATATGATAAAACATAAATTGTAAACTATTTAAACAGATGAATAGAAGCAAT
>JACCDH011068084.1_pt1 | contig 15931 bp, 9 predicted proteins | sample 7442481 | NCBI WGS metagenome assembly JACCDH01 (sample SAMN15323433, study PRJNA562643) | freshwater metagenome | isolation source: river surface water | place: USA:Blue River Watershed | collected 2017-08-15
CGCTACCGTGCGATTGTCGAAAAACTCGGCCTCCGTAAGTAAGGTCGTTTTCGAACGATTTATACGCAAAGGCAATCCCCAAAAGGGTTGCCTTTTGCTGTTCCTAAACGAGGCCCCTTTAATTCGCCATTGAGAAGATGAAAGCTCCCCTACCCGTGATCCAAGAGATCGCACTCCCCGACGGTCGTACCGTCACCCTTGAAACGGGCCGCATGGCCCGCCAGGCCGACGGTTCGGTCCTGGTTCGCTGCGGCGGAACCGCCCTTTTGGCAACCGTCGTTTCGGCACCTGAAGCCCGCGAAGGCGTGGACTTCATGCCGCTGACCGTGGAATACAAAGAGAAATTCGCATCAGCCGGCCGCGTTCCGGGCGGATTCCTGAAGCGCGAAGGCCGCCCCAGCGACCGCGAGATCCTCGTGGCCCGTCTGGTGGACCGCGTGCTTCGCCCCCTCTTCCCCGAGGACTACCACGCCGAAACCCAGGTGATCATCACCCTGCTGTCGTTTGACCAGGAGGTGGCCGCCGACAGCCTTGCCGGCCTCGCCGCTTCTACCGCCCTCGCGGTGAGCGACGTGCCGTTCAACGGACCCATTTCTGAAGTGTGCGTAGCCCGCATCAACGGCGAATTCGTCATCAACCCGAGCCCCGCCGCCCTCGAGGAGGCCGACATCGAAATGATGATCGGCGCGTCGAAAGACAGCGTGGTGATGGTCGAAGGCGAAATGAACGAAGTTTCTGAAGCCGAAATGCTCGAAGCCATTCGCGTGGCCCACGAAGCCATCAAAGTTCAAATCGACGCGCAGCTCGCCCTGGCCGCTCAGGTCGAAGGCGCCAACCCCAAGCGCAGCTACAGCCACGAGACCCACAACGAAGAGCTCAAGAAGCGCGTGTGGGACGCGACCTACGCCGGTGCTTTTGAGGTGGCCGGCCGCAAGCTGACCAACAAGGCCGAGCGCAGCGAGGCGTTCAAGGCGGTGTACACGGCCTTTGCCGCTACGCTTACCGAAGAAGAGCTCGCTCAGTACGGTTCGCTGGCCAAGGTGTACTACCACGAGGTAGAGTACCACGCCATGCGCAACCAGATTCTGGAAAACGGTACCCGCCTCGACGGCCGCAGCACCACCGAAATTCGCCCCATCTGGTGCGAAACCGACGTGCTCCCCGGCCCCCACGGTTGCGCCCTGTTCACGCGCGGCGAAACGCAGTCGTTCACGACCGTCACCTTGGGTACGGCCCTCGACAGCAACCGCATTGACGCCGCCACCTTCATGGGCGACGAGCGCTTCTACCTGCACTACAACTTCCCCCCGTTCTCTACGGGTGAAGCTCGCATGCTGCGCGGAACCAGCCGCCGCGAAATCGGCCACGGCAACCTCGCCCAGCGCGCCCTCAAAAAAATGATTCCGGCCGAGAACCCCTACACCGTTCGTGTGGTATCGGACATCCTGGAGTCGAACGGTTCGAGCTCAATGGCTACGGTATGTGCCGGAACCCTTGCCCTCATGGACGCCGGCATTCCCATCACCCGTCCGGTGAGCGGAATTGCCATGGGCCTCATCACCAACCCCGAAACGGGCAAGTTCGCCGTACTGAGCGACATCTTGGGTGACGAAGACCACCTCGGCGACATGGACTTCAAGGTTACGGGTACGGCCAACGGCATCACCGCGTGCCAGATGGACATCAAGATTCAAGGCCTCAGCTTCGAAATCATGGAGCAAGCCCTGAACCAAGCCCGCGACGGCCGCGCGCACATCCTCGGCAAAATGCTCGAGGCCATGCCGCAAGCCCGCGTCGAACTCAAGCCCCACGCGCCCAAAATGGTGCGCCTGGAGATTCCGAAGAACTTCATTGGCGGCGTCATCGGGCCCGGCGGTAAAGTCATTCAAGGCATTCAGGCAGAGACCGGTACCACCATCACCATCGAAGAGGTGGGCGACGTGGGCCGCGTAGAAATCAGCGGCATCGACCCCGTGGGCATGAAGCGCGCCGAAGAAATCGTTCGCGGAATCTGCTTCATCCCCGAGGTAGACAAGGTGTACGAAGGCGTGGTGCGCGGCGTTCAAACCTTTGGCGTGTTCGTTGAAATCGGCCGCGGAACCGAAGGCCTGCTCCACGTTTCAGAAATGGACTGGAAGCGCGTCGAGAACCCCGGCGACCTCTACCAAGAGGGCGACCGCGTGCAGGTGAAGCTGCTGAGCATTGACGACAAGGGCAAGCTCCGCTTGTCGCGCAAAGTCCTGCTCGAGAAGCCCGAAGGCTATGTTGAGCGCGAAGAGCGTCCCCGCGAAGAGCGCGGACCCCGTGAGCCCCGCGGAGACCGCGGAGAGCGCGGCGGACGCGAGGGTGGCCGCGACCGCGGACCCCGCAGCCAGCGCCCAGCCCGCGAAGAGCGTGCTGAGGGCGGCGAAGGCGAGCAAGCGGGCCCGGTAGCGGGCGACGAAGCTCAAGAAGGCCGTGAGGATCGCCCCCGCAGCGAGCGCAGCCGCCCCCGCGGCGAGCAGCGCGAGGAGCGCGGAGAGCGTCCGGCCCGCGAGGACCGTCCGGCCCGCGAAGATCGCGGCGAGCGCCCGGCCCGTGAGGACCGTCCGCGCGGCGAAGGCAACCGCGGCGGTGGTAACCGCGGCGGCGGTAACCGCAACGGCGGAGGCAACCGCAACGGCGAAGGCCGCAGCGGCGAAGGCCAAAACCGCGGCAAGCGCCCGGGTGGCGCCAACCGCGTGAAGTCGGCTCCGAAGGAACCCGAACGCAAAGGCTTCTTTAGCTCGCTTTTTGGCGGACGCAACAAGTAAGCATTTGAGATATTCGTTTAATTTTAGCGATCTAAGTATCCGCCCATGCGTCAGTTAAAGATTACCAAGCAGGTTACCAACCGCGAAACCGCTTCGCTGGACAAGTACCTGCAAGAGATTGGTAAGGTCGAGCTGATTACCGCCGACGAGGAGGTAGAGCTCGCCCAGCGAATCAAAGCCGGCGACCAGCGCGCCCTGGAGAAGTTGACTAAGGCCAACCTACGATTCGTCGTTTCGGTGGCCAAACAGTACCAAAACCAGGGTTTAACGCTTCCGGATTTGATCAACGAGGGCAACCTGGGCTTGATTAAGGCCGCGCAGCGTTTCGACGAGACGCGCGGATTTAAGTTCATCTCCTACGCCGTTTGGTGGATTCGCCAGTCGATTTTGCAGGCCTTGGCCGAGCAGAGCCGCATTGTGCGCCTTCCGCTGAACAAGATTGGATCGATCAACAAAATCAACAAGGCCTATGCGTCGCTCGAGCAGCAGCACGAGCGTCCGCCGAGTGCCGAAGAGATTGCCACAAAGCTCGAAATGAGCGAAATGGATGTGAAGGAGTCGCTGCGCAACAGCGGCCGTCACGTGTCCATGGACGCTCCGCTGGTGGAGGGCGAAGACAGCAACTTGTACGACGTCTTGAATTCCGACGACAGTCCGAATCCCGACGACGACTTGATGGTGGACTCGCTGCGCACCGAGATCGAGCGTTCGCTTGCGACCTTGACGCCCCGCGAGGGCGACGTGATTCGCCTGTACTTTGGGCTCAACGGGCAGCACCCGTTGACGCTCGAGGAGATCGGCGAGAAGTTTGACCTGACCCGCGAACGCGTGCGCCAGATCAAGGAGAAGGCGATTCGCCGTCTCAAGCACACCTCGCGCAGCAAGATCCTCAAGACCTACTTGGGTTAATTCGGGGGCGGCGTACCTTAGCCGGTATGCGCCGTACCCTTATTCATTGTGCAACCGCACTGGCCTTGGCCGGTGCGGTTTTTTCGTGTTCGCCCGCCCAGAAAGCCCTGCGCCGCAGTGCCAAGCTCGAAGAGTCGGGCCTGTCCTATGAGGCCACGGTTTCAGCCCTTGAGGCCCTGGAGGCCAAGCGGACCAACGTCAACGCCGCCGCTGAGGTCAAGCGCCTCGGTACCCGCGAGGTGGCCCGCCAGGTGGCTGAGTTCCGCGCCCTCAACGCCGCTGGCGAAACGGTGGGTGCCCTCGACGCCTACGTGCGCGCCAAAGACCTTGAGGACCGCGCCAACCGCGCCGGGGTGCTCCTTACCGGCACGGCTGAAGCCGCCAGCGAGTACGCGAGCGCCCGCGCCGGCCACGTGGCCAAGCTGCGCCGCGAAGGGGCCTCGGCCCTTGCCGCTCAAGATTTCGCCGGAGCCGAGCGGCTGCTCGCCCAAGCGCTGAAGTACGATCCCGACAACGAACCGCTGCGCGGCGAGTGGCGCGAAGCCGTGGCCACCCCCATGTACCAGGAGGGCTTGCGCCGCCTTCAAAACCGCATGTGGCGCGGGGCCCACGACCAGTTCAGCGCATTGGAGGCCAAAATTGGGGTTCCGTACCGCGACAGCCGGGCCTTAATGGATTCGGCCGTAGCCGCCGGCCGGGTGACCGTGGGGCTGCGCGACGTCATCGCCCCCACCCGCCAAGAGATGGACCTCGCCGTGGGGCTGCGGGGCGACCTGTTCAGCCAGGTGCGCGCGCTCAACGATCCGTTCATCGAGTGGGTCGACTGGTCTGAAAAGGCGCGGTTTGCCGCCACCGCCCAGCCCGACTACGTGATCGAGCTCGAAATGACCGACTGGACCGAGGTTCCGGGCAGCATGACCCGCTACGAGCGCCAGGGCTACCGCCGCGAGACCTACGACGTGAAGCAGCCCGACGGCACGACCAAAAAAGAAGAGCGCTTCATCAAGGTCGTGTACTACGACGTCGACTACCGGGTCTTTGTGCGCGGAGCCCTCAACGCCAAGCTCGTGCAGGGCAACCGCATTTTGAGCCAGCGCGAAGTCTCAGAGCAAATGGAGCGCGTCATCGCCAGCGCGGAATACAGCGGCGACGCCAGCAACCTCTACCCCGGCCAGTGGTCGAGCATCCAAGAAGACAAGCCCGGCGACCGCGTCAACCGCGGCTCCAAGTCGTCGCTCGACGGACGCTTTCGCACCCGCTTTGACCCGTCGGTGGTCCCGACGATGCGCGACCAGGTGCGCTCGGCCCTCGCCGCCAAGGCCGCCCGCGAGCTTCGGGGGGCGATTGCCGACCCGAGCTTCATGCCTTAACCCGCAGCTAGCAACTCGCAACTTGCTGCAGCGCCGAAGGCTCGAAGGCCCTCCACTTGCATATTTTGCGTAAAAAGGACACTAAGGTTGCACGGTTGGGCGAATTGTTTTCGTTAGCTTAGGCCAACCTAAACGCTTTTTAATGTCTTCACTTCGCGCGATTTGGCGCTTGACCGCAGCCTGCTGGCTCTTTGCGGTGCTCGCGGTTAGCCTGCCCCTGGTGCGCCTCGCGGGCGGACCCTTTAGGGCCCATCGGTTCTTCTTGGGTTGGATCGGAGCCATGCACCGCCTGCTCAACCTCAAAGTGGAACGCATCGGAGCGCTTCCCGAAGAACCCAGCATCTTAATGGGCAACCACCCTTCGTACCTCGACATCTTTTTGTGCTACGACCGCCGGCCCACGGCGCTGGTGGCGGCGCGCGAATTCAAGTGGTTTCCGTTCGTCGGCTGGGCCGCTCAAGCGATTGGGACCGTGTGGATTCAGCGCAAATGCCCCGAGTCGCGCAAGCGCATTGTTCCCTGCCTCCTCGAGGCCCTGAGGACCCAGCGCAGCGCGTTCGTCTTCCCTGAGGGGCGCACCACCGACGGCGTGCTGCCGACCACCGTGCGCATGGGTATGTTTAAGGCGGCCGCCGAGGCTGGGGTTCCGGTGACCTACGTCGGAATCCGCTACGGCAACCGCAAAGCCGCCTACTTTCACGACCTCAAGGGCGGATTCCTTCCGCACCTACTGCGGCATCTGTGGTCGCTCCTGTGCGAGCCCCAAATTGAGGTCTCGCTGCGCTACAGCCGCCCGCAGCGCTTGACCTGCCCTGAGCGCGGAATGCGGCGGTTTGAAAACTTCGTGCGGTGGCACCTGCGGCGCGACGTACCTTTGCAGCCTGCGCACGCAGTTTATCGGGGCTGACCGGTTTTGACAGCAAGCCGAGGCGGTGTGTAAGCATGCCGAGCTATCCTGATGTCGCTCGTTAATCGATGCAGGGAACAACAACAGGCGAGTACAACTACGCTCTTGCCGCCTAATCATCCGATAGGAGATTTGGCTTGTTTCGCACCAGGTGCGAAAGCAGGACATCCCTCGAAATCCCGGTCCTGCGGAGTTCGATCAAGGGGTGCCGTAAATGCGGGAACCGGAAGCCACCGGCCACTGAGGGCTTCTTAAATTTTAGTGGCTAAGCTTAAGGTAGGGTGTGGCTCCCCGGCCTTCGGTCGAAAAGCAATGATCCACTAAGCATGTAGAAAGCGCATGGTTTCCTTGTTTGGACGTGGGTTCAAATCCCACCAGCTCCACACGATGATCCGAGTGACCAAAGAAGCACCCTCCGGGGTGCTTTTTTTGTTCCCGCGAATTGCTGCAGACCCACGGAATCTACAGAACTTCTGTAGATGGCTGCTGGAAATGCCCGAAATTCCAAATTGCTGAATTACCGCGTTGATCTTTTGTATGATTTAACTGAATTTAAACCCGTGTATAACGGAACCGCGGGTTAGAATCCCGCCCTCATGGGGGCAAAAGTCCCAATGGACATTTATCTCGTCGACATTAAACCATCAATATACCTTTACCTCTCTTCTCGAATTAACTCCAAGCAACCACATAGCCGTGGGTAATGGCAAGTTCTGCTTCAGATAGCCCATCAAACGAAGGGTGAACCATGACTTTTCGCAATTCCTCCACACTTCCAGGCCGAACCTCTGCTTCCACCACACGGTATCCCAACCGAGTGAACATCGCAACGTACTGCGGCCACCGAAGTCGATTTTGGGGCTGAATGTCGTTATCGATCAAACGCCACTGATACGGGGAGAACTTCAGAAAGTTGTAGGCGGTAATACTTCGATCAAAATGGCTGAAATGATCCGTTAAATCGATAAAATGGGAACACCCCCCCCCCGAAGATAATAGCGTTCGAAAACGCTCCAAAATCGCCTCTAATGGAGCCTGAAGTATGTGCTCAAGTGTGTTGTTCGAGCAAATGAACTCATAGGATTCGTGCATACCGGCAATCGTAGAAGTTGCGTCTCCGACCAGCGCTCGAAGTCCAATCATGGACAAGAACGATTCAAGAGACCTAGTTGTCTTTGCAGCCTGTTCGAGCATCAACCAACGGTCAGCATCAACCCCACCCAAGAAGGGTTGAAGTTGACCTGACGAATGCCATTCCACAAACTTTTTCGCTGTCGTTTGACAATGTTCCGCACTAATCCACGGATACAAATCGAGTGAATCCATGGAATTCACCCCATGAAGCCAGAAGTACACGGGCACGATGGGATACCAACCCGTGCCGAGCTCAAGTACATTGGCTGAAGACCGATCTAGATTTGGGAAGTGCTTTTGCCAAAGGGCCAAATGGTCCTGGGCATGACCAATCTTCCAACCAAAGTGCTGGTCGTCAAGCGAGATTGCACCGGTTCCGCGGCGCTGAAAAAACTGATTGATGTGCGTTTTGAAGGGTAAAAAAGAAATTCCCTTCTGAACGACTGCTTTAGCGATCCAAATCACTCTTGTTGTTGTTTTTATATTCCTCACGAAACGAGCCACCTTCGCAAAATTCCCTGCCTAATGCACTGCAATGAATAGTAATACTGATTCGATGTAGGTGCAATCGCCTGATGTCTTGGTCCAGTGGATGTTTTGTGTGGGTAAGGTACATGCTGTGCGCGAAACGGAATTAAAAAAAACCGGCCCCGCGAGGGGCCGGTTCCTTTTTAATGCGTGTTAAGCACTTAACGCAGCACCTGCAGTGGCAAGGTCTGGGTGCGGCCTTCGGCCACCACCTGAACAAAGTACAGACCGCTGGTCCACTGAGCGACGCTGAGGGTGAGCTCGGCTCCGCCTTGAGCGGTACCCGCCGCAACCACTTGGCCCAGAGCGTTGACCAGGCGGTAGGTGCAGGCACCCGTCACGCCACTCAGATCCACGCGAACCAAATCGCTCGTCGGGTTAGGGAACACGCGAACCGAACCGAGGCCTTGCTCGCCGGTACCGATTCCGCTCTGAGTCAAGTCCACAGACTGGTATACCTCTTTAGTCGCCATGTCCTGAATCCAGACCATGACGCCCAGATCGCTGAAGTCTTCGACGGTGTGGGCCGAAGCATGGTTCACGGGAGCCGTCGCGTTCGCCGGAAGCGTGTAAGAGCCGTTAAAGGTGTACGACAGATTCGCCGTCTGCATCACGCCGTCGGTGAGGTTGGTGAGGGTCGTACCTGCTTCGCTCGGAACCATTTTCTTCATAACGTGGTAGAACGTGGTCTCGCCGTTGGACTTGGCGTTTTGGCTCGTCGACTTCTCGTAGATGGCCACCTGAAGCGACAGGGCCTTTGAGGTGCTCACCAAGGGCGTCGTATTGATCACCATGTCGACCTTTTGGGCCGTGGCGTCGACGGTGTAGTAGCCGGCGAGGTTGATGAACGAGGGCACCGCCTTGAACTGGTTCAAGATCGGCTGCGTGATTTGGCCGGCGTGGCCGTTCCATCCGCCGTCGATTTGGGCGTTGGGCACCGAATTCACGCCGTAAAGCTGGCGCTTGGCACCGGCCTCGGTCGTGTAGTAGGGGTCGCCCGTTCCCGGCCAGCTCATCTGGTACTTCAGGTAGTTGTAGTCGCCGGCGGTCTGCTGGTCCATCAGGGTCTTGAAGGTGGCGTTGGCCGGAGCGCAGGGCGCGCAGGTCGACGAACTGAACACTTCAATCAACGGACGGCGCACCGCAATGCTGTTCACCACGACAATTTGCTTGGTCACGGTGTCGTTGCTGGCGTCGCTGTCGGCCTGCCCGTTGGGGTTTGAGGTCCAGAAGTCGAGCGTGTAGGTGCCTACGGCCGTGGGGGTCCAGGCCTGGGGGTGCGTGAGCGTGGCCGTAGCCGCCGAGGCCACGTTGAGCGTCGATACGGTGGCGCTAACGGGCGTTCCGCCATTGACTCGGTAGTTCAGGCCCGCGCTGGTGATGGCGTTGCTGCCGCCGTTGAGGTACTCGGCCTTGATCGTGAAGGGAGCCTGGCCCAGCACCAAGAAGTCGTCGACCTCCACCGAATTGCCGATGAAGTTGTTTTGCAGCTGCACGCCCGGAATGAACTCGTAGTACTTGTTGTCAGCCGCCGTGGCGTCGGTGCCCGCTTGAATCGCAACGTTGGGCGAACCCGCTACCGCATAAGCCGTAGTGCTGTTGACCTGAATGCCGATCGACAGCGTGGAACCCGTGCACGAGTTGCGCTGGTCGACGACATAAATCTTGTTGGTCGACTCCTCGAGCACGATCGACCAGTAGGTCCAGCAGGTGCTGCCGACTTGGCCAAACGAAGAAAACATGATCCAATGCTGGCGGTTGGGCGCCGAACCAAAGGTCTTGTTCACGATGAGGTCGTTGGTTCCGACCGAAGCCAAGCCCCAAATGCACACCGAGTTGTTGGGAATGCTCGCGTCAGGCAACGTCGACTTGGTGTAGCCCGGCGCGGTGGTGGCGTTGACGTCAAAGGTCAGCACGCCCGAAGTCGAAACTTTGTACTGCGTGACGGCGGTGCCGTTGAAGCTGAAGCTGAACGGCAGCGTTTGGGTCGTCGACCAGGCGGGCGTCGCCGCCGGAGCGGTCGAAATCGCGGTCCAGCTGGTGGCCAAGCCGCCGCCCACGGGGTACTCGCTGTCGGCGTTGAGTCCGCCTGGGTTTCCGTTGGCCGTGCTCGGCAAATAGTAGTACTGAGCCGAGAGCGGAGCCGCGGCCAATACCATGGCGCATAAGGCCAGGGTGCGTAGGGTTAAGCGCATAAAATGTGCAGGTTAAGGTTTGCCTAAATCTACCGCTAACGGCCCAATTGCGCAATAAAAAAGAGGCCACCGGGGCCTCTTGAGTGCGGAATCGACGGCGGAGCCTTAGTTCGTGCCCAGCATTTGCAGCGGGAACTGGGCCTCCAGCTCCTTCAGCCACAAGGCTTCGAGGTGCTTCTGGTAGTCGGCGATCACCTGACCGCGGCACTCGTTCAGGGCCTTGGGGCCCGCCGGAATGCGCTCGGAAGCGATGAGGACGTAGTGGGTTCCGCCCGATTCAAACGGACCCTTGACGCGGTCTTTGCCCGTAAACTGAGCCATCATGCGCTGAAGGGCGTTTTTGCCCTCGCTGCCCAACACCACCTTTTCAACGTCGGTAAAGTTGACCACCTCGTCTTTGGCGTTGATGACCTTGTCGATCTTTGAAATGGGCACGTTTTGGCGCCCGAGGTCGGCAGCCTTCTTGAGGGCCGGAAGGTTGCTGCTGCTCAGCACGCTGCCGGTAAGGCGCTCGGGCCACTGGTAATTAGCCAAATTGGCCTCATAAAAGGCTTTGAGGCCCACCGTGTCGGTCGCGGCCTTGTCCCACACGTACTCGCGGGTGAGTTCAAACACGAGAATGCCCTCGCGGTACTCTTGGGCCAGGTAGCGGAACTCGGCGTTTTCAATGGGAAGGAGCTGCTCGGCCTCCTCGAGCACGATGCCCTTCACCCATTCGTTCAGGCGCTTGGCCGAAGTGGCCCGATCGACCTTGGTCTCGAGGGGCTTGCGGAGCGTGGCAAGGGCGTCGGTTCCGCGCAGCTCGCGGCCGTTGGGGTGCACCGCCGTGCGGTAGGTGAACAGCGTCGCCTTTGCGGCCTTGTCCACGCCTTTGCCCTTCTCAAGGGCGGACTGCAGGCGTTCCCAGTTGCGCGCGTCGGCCGCAAACTGGTAGTCGCGCTTCAGGCGCTCGAGGTAGGCGCGCTCTGAGGCGTTGGAGCGCTCGTCGCGGCGAATCTTTTGGCTCAGTTGGCGCTCGGCCTCGCCGCGCGACGGCAGCGGAGTGCGGTTGATGCGCTGCACGATGTGCCACCCCAGCTTGGTCTTCACCGGCTGGCTGTAGGCCCCGTCTTCGCTCAAGCTGAACGCGGCGTCTTCGAACTCGGGCAGCATTTGGTTGATGCCAAACGGCGCCAGACGGCCGGCCTGCTTGGAGGTCGTGGGGTCTTCGCTGTACTTCAGGGCCGCGGCGGCAAAGGGCTCGCCGGCTTGCAGCTTGGCGTACACGTCGCGAATCTGCTTCTCGGCGTTGGGGTTCGGGTCTGACTCGGTGTCGAGCACCAAAGTGTGGGCGGCCGTCATCGTGTTGCGGGCCGAGCGCTGGGCCGTCTTCTTGATCAAGTGGTAGCCAAACTGCGTGCGGACGGGTCCGACCACTTGGCCCTCTGGAGCGGAATACACGGCCGTTTCAAACGGATACACCATGCCAAACACGGTGAACCAACCGAGGTCCCCTCCGCGCGAGGCCGAGTAGGTGTCGGTGCTCAGGGCCGCCAAGTTCTCAAAAGTCTCTCCTCGGTTCAGGCGCTCCTTGATCGCCATGATCTGTTTGTAGGCCTTGGCCGTGTCGCTCGGGCTGGCGTCTTCGGCGCAGTCGACCATAATGTGGCTGGCGCGCACGTCGAACTGCATGCGCTCGAAGGCCTCGTCGACCAAGCGCGCGTCGACGCTCTTGTCGGTCAAGTAGGGCTTCAGCAGCTGCTTGTAGTAGCCGTCGTACTCCGCTTTAAACGAAGGCATCGTGTCGCGCCCCAGCGATTCGGCGAAGGCGACCTTGCGCTTGAACTGAACGTACAGCTGCAGGTACTCGGCCTCGGTTTTGGGGTCGATGTTGGCCCCTACTTCTTTGTTTTTGCCGTACACGTAATTGAATTCGGGGCGCGTTACCGTCTTGGTACCGACGCGGAACAAATCTTGGGCTGCCGCGCCCAATGCGGCCGAAGCCACGGCGAGGGTCAAAAGCACTTTTTTCATAGTCCGGCGAATTTACGGCACATGCTTTGCGTGAAAAGGGGCCCGGTGCTAAATTCACCACCCCTTATGAAAATCCTCTGGATCCTGATCGCGTGCGCAGCCCTTCCCTCCCTAGCCTGGGGGCGGAACGACGGAATGCCGCGCGACACCGTTTCGTGGACGGCGCTCGTCGACCGCTACGAGGAGGTTTTGGGGCACAGCTACCGGGCCGGCGGGCAAAACCCCGGCGGTTTTGATTGCTCGGGGCTGCAAAAGCACCTGTTCCGCGCCTACGGCTACACGATGCCCGCCAGCAGTTCGTCCTACGCCAACTGGGGCCTTCCGGTGAAGCGCGACAGCATTCGCGTGGGCGATTTTTTGCTTTTTGAGGGGCGCGGAAGCGGCAGCATCGGCCACGTCGGCCTCTGCGTAGGCCTCGAAGACGGCAAGATTTTGATGCTGCACTCGGCCACCCACAGCGGCGTGCTGATCGAGAATTGGGTCGGACAAGCCTACTACGAACGGCGCTTCGTGGGCGCGCGCCGCGGAATCCCGTTCCGCTTCGAGCCCGCCGCCGACCCTGAGTCCCAGGTCGCCGCGCCCGAAGAGGCCGCCACCTCGTCGCTCTAAGCCTTTTTGCGCGCTGCGGCCCCTGCCGCGAGCTTCGCCCGGGGCTACCTTTGAAGCATGCGAATTCTTGGTTTACTCCGCGAAGGCAAAAAACCTTCAGACCAGCGCGCCGTGCTGAACCCCGCGCAGTGCCGCGAGCTGCTTGACCGCCATCCCGACTGGCGCATTTGGGTGCAGCCCAGCAGCGTGCGGGCGATTCCCGACGCCGACTACGCCGCCGCAGGCTGCGTGCTCACCGAAGACCTGAGTGCCGCCGAGCTGATTTTAAGCGTCAAGGAGGTCCCGCCCGCCCAACTGGTCGCCGGCGGAACGCATTTTTTCTTTAGCCACACCTACAAAGGCCAACCCTACAACCGCGGACTGCTGCGCGCCTGCCTCGACGCCCCGGTGCGCCTGATCGACTGGGAACTGCTGCGCCGCGACGAACAGCGCCTGATCGGCTTTGGCGAGTACGCCGGCCTCGTGGGCGTGTACGAAGCCCTGCGCGGATGGGGCCTGCAGCGCCAATCCTGGACCTTTATCCCGGCGCTTCAGCTGGGCCGCGTGGCCTCACTGAAGGCCGAGCTCGCCCAGCACTCCTGGCCCTCAGACGCCCGAGTAGTGCTGACCGGATCAGGTCGGGTCGGTCGCGGCGCCGCCGAAATGCTGCGCGCCGGCGGGTTTGCCGAGGTCGCCCCCGCCGACTTCTTGGCCGAAGCTCCGGGCCCGTGCTTCACGGTGCTCGAGGCTAAGGAGTACGCCGCGCGGACCTCCGACGGAGGCTTTGACCGCCGCGAGTTTCACGCCGAACCCGGCCGCTACACCTCGACCTTGGCGCCCTACTTGGCGGTGGCAACGGTCTACCTTCCCTGCCATTTTTACGCCGAGGGCGGACCCTCCTTTTTTACCGCCGCCGACGTGCTGAAGCCCGGCAACCGCCTCGAGTTTGTGGGCGACATTTCGTGCGACATCGCCGGTCCGGTGCCCTGCACCCTCAGGGCGAGCAAGGGCGACGACCCGTTTTATGGATGGGATCCGGCCACCGGCCGCGAGGTTGCCCTCGGAACGCCCGGAAGCCTCGGCGTGCTCGCCGTCGACAACCTGCCCAGCCAGGTGCCCGCCGACGCCACCGAGGGCTTTGGCCGCGCGTTCATCGACCAAATCTGGCCCGAGTGGCTGGCCGGCGACCCCAAGGGAATTCTGGCCGCCGCCACCGAATGCGCCGACGGAGAACTCACTCCGCCTTATGCCTACCTGGCTGGCTACGTTTCGGCCCTCGAAACGGCGGCCCCCGAGGCCTCCGAGCTCGGTCGGCGCATCGACGAGGCCCTCGAGGCCGCCTACCGGGAGCTGGACCGTCTGGCCACCGACAATCGTCCGCCGACTTTTGCGGGAGTAACCGTAGCGCTCGAGCGCATGACCTACGACCTCGACGCCGAAACCACGCTGCTCTTCAACGCCCTGAGCGCGGCGTCGACGCCCGAGCTCCAGGAACTGGCCCGCGACGTGCAGCCCAAGCTGGCTGCGCTGAGCAACGCCACGCTCACCAATGAAGCGCTTTTTGCGCGCGTGTCGGCGGTAGTGCTCCCGAGCGACGCCTCGGTCGAAGACCGCATGCTGCACGAAAAAACGCTTAAGGCGTTTGAACGGCACGGCGCGCGGTTGGATTCCGCCGCCAAGGCCAAGCTGCTCGCGCTCGACCAGGAACTGGGTACCGAAGCGCTGACCTTCAGCGACCACCTGCTCAAAGACACCGAAACCTGGCACCTGCCGCTGGCCGAGGCGCCCGCCGGACTGCCCGACTGGGCCCTCGAACAGGCCGCCGAAGCCGCCAAGCAGCACGGCCTGGACGGCGGGTACGCCGCGACGCTCGACGCGCCCAACTACCTGGCCTTCATGACCTATGCCGAAGACCGCGGCCTGCGCGAGCAGCTGTGGCGCGCCTACGCCCAACGCGGCGCCCGCGGCGACGAACGCGACAACCGGCTTCGGGTGCTGAACCTCGCGGCTAAGCGCCTGGAACGGGCGCAGCTGCTCGGATTTGCGAGCCACGCCGATTATGTGCTGGCCGAACGCATGGCGTCCACGCCCGAGACGGTCCACGCGTTCTTGGCCGACCTGAGGGCCAAGGCCCGTCCGGCTGCCGAGCGCGAGGCCGCTGAACTCCGCGCCTTTGCCGCCCGCGAACTGGGCCTTCACGACCTGCAGCGCTGGGACGTCGCCTTCACTACCGAGCGCTACAAGTTGGCGGTGCTCGACTTTGACGACGCGGTGACCAAGCCCTACTTCGCGCTGCCCAAGGTCGAGGCCTGGGCCTTTGACGTGGCGCGCCGGCTGTACGGACTCGAGGTAAAGCCCGCGCCCCACAACCCGACCTACCACCCCGACGCCCAAGCGTGGGAAGTGTGGGATTCCGCCGGGCAATTCATCGCCCACCTGACGACCGACTGGCACCCCCGCAAGGGCAAGCGCGCCGGAGCCTGGATGACCAGCTACCGCTCGGCCTTTGCCGACGCGCGCGGACGCGAAGTGCGCCCCGTAGTGAGCCTCGTGGGCAACTTCAGCAAGCCGACCGCCGAGGCCCCTGCCCTGCTGACCTTTAACGAAGTGCTGACGCTGTTTCACGAGTTCGGGCACGGGCTGCACGGCATGCTGGGGCGCGGATCCTACGCCAGCCTCACCGGCACGTCGGTGCGCTGGGACTTTGTGGAGCTTCCGTCGCAAATCATGGAAAACTGGTGCTACGAGCCCGCCGAGCTCGCCCAGTGGGCCAAGCACTACGCCACCGGCGAGGCCATGCCCGCCGAGCTGGTCGCGCGATTGGCCCAAAGCCAGACCTTTTTGGAGGGCTTGGCGACGCTGCGCCAGCTTGGGTTCGGACTGCTGGACATGGCGTGGCACGGGGCGCGCACCGCTCCGACCGACCTGGAACAGCTCGAGCGCGAGGCCTTCGCCTCGGTGGACCTGTGGCCGGCCGTGGACAGCAGCTACATTTCGCCGAGCTTCAGCCACATTTTTGCCGGCGGCTACAGCGCCGGCTACTACAGCTACAAGTGGGCCGAGGTGCTCGACGCCGACGCCTACGGGTTCTTTCGCGAGGCTCCGGACCAGGCCGCGCCGCGCTTCCGCGCCCTGCTCGAGGCCGGAGGTACCGTCGACCCCATGGACTTGTACGTCGCGTTCCGCGGGCGCCGTCCCCAGCCCGAGGCGCTGCTGCGCCGCGCCGGGCTCTTAACTCCGACCGCGTAATGGCCGAAATCCGAGCTAAAAAACAGCTGGGCCAGCACTTCCTCAGGGATTTGAGCGCCGCCCAGCGCACCGCCGAAGCCCTGACGCTCGCGGAGTGCCGTCAAGCCCTCGAGGTGGGGCCGGGAACCGGCGTGCTGACCCAGTACCTGCTGCAGCGCCCGCTGACCCTGCACGCGGTGGAACTGGACCGCGAGAGCATTCCGGTGCTGCAGAGCAAGTTTCCGCAGCTGAGCGCCCGCCTGCACC
>JACCDH010639946.1_pt1 | contig 15928 bp, 17 predicted proteins | sample 7442481 | NCBI WGS metagenome assembly JACCDH01 (sample SAMN15323433, study PRJNA562643) | freshwater metagenome | isolation source: river surface water | place: USA:Blue River Watershed | collected 2017-08-15
ATGGGTAGTGAAGCAAGCAAATGGGCCAATTCAGAATACAATGATCGCTATGCTGAAATTGCAGAAAAAGTATTGAGTAATCCCGAACTTATTGCAGAATTAAGTCCTTTGGTCCAAAAAAATACAGCAGGTGCAAAAACCAAAGAAGTATTAAAGAATGCACTGATAAAAGAATTGGGTTCGGAAACTGCAGCTGCGGATAAGTTAAATACACTGGCCAATGCAGCTTTAATCAAAGCCAAAGAAGCCATCATAAAAAAAATGATCAATGAACCATCTGTTGATTTCAAATTAAAAAACCTAGAAGGCAAGGATGTAGAATTAGCCAGTCTAAAAGGCAAAGTGGTGATAATTGACTTCTGGGCCACATGGTGCGGGCCATGTATTGCCTCTTTTCCCGGTATGCAAAAAGCAATAGATAAGTATAAAAACGACCCCAACGTAGCTTTTCTGTTTATTGACACCTGGGAGAATCAGGAAACCTTGGAAAAAAGAACAAAGGAAGTGTCTGAATTTATTACTAAAAACAAATACAGCTTCAATGTATTATATGACGAAAAAGACTCATCTGAAGCTTATAAAGTAGTTTCTGCTTATAAAGTAAACGGTATTCCTACCAAGTTCATTCTAGACAAAACAGGTAAAATTAGGTTTAAAAGCATAGGAGGTGACTCCAATGAAGACAAATTAGTAAATGAATTGAGCACGATGATTGAATTAGCAGGTAAGTAATTTGGTTGAGAACCCTATTATACTTACTTTTGCAGCCCCAAATCTGTTTTTGGCAGATTTTCCTGTTCGCAGGAATCCACTGGGAAAAAACCAATTTTTAACCAAAAAAATTCAAGTAATGAACAATTACGAATTGATGGTGATCTTTACTCCGGTTCTTTCTGAAGAAGATTTCAAATCTTCTCAAAAGAAGTTCCAAGACATGATCACTGAACTGGGCGGTGCAACCGTTCACAGCAATCCATGGGGATTGAAATCACTCGCTTACCCTATTCAAAAGAAAACCACTGGTATCTACTGGGTTTTAGAATTCACTCTTCCTGCTGAAGGAATTGAGAAATTGAAAATTCAATTACTACGTGATGAGCAAGTGATGCGTCACATGATTACCCGTCTCGATAAATACGCCGTCGAGTACAACTACACCAAGAGAAATGGCGGATTTCCTAAAATTGAAAAAGCGGAAGCATAATCATGGCAAAGAACGAAATAAAGTACCTGACCGCTATTAAGCAAGAGAAGCCTAAAAAGAAATTCTGTCGTTTTAAGAAATACGGTATCAAATACGTAGACTACAAAGACGTAGAATTTTTGAAGAAGTTCATTAACGAACAGGGTAAATTATTACCACGTCGTTTATCTGGTAACTCTTTAAAATACCAACGTAAAGTAACAGACGCTGTTAAAAAAGCACGTCAAATGTCTTTGTTGCCTTATGTAACAGATTTATTGAAATAGACCAATTAGTTAACCATCCCTAATCACGCAAAGCGTGAGACAGTCAAATCAAAATCAAACGATTGGGCGCTGGGACTAAAAACAAAAAAATGCAAGTAATATTAATTCAAGACGTAGACAATTTAGGCGGCAAGAACGAACTAGTAACCGTAAAAAACGGATATGCTCGTAACTTTTTGATTCCTCAAAAATTTGCTGTTGAAGCAAGTCCTTCTAATATGAAACAATTAGAAGAAAAGCTTAAAGTTAAAGCAAAGAAGGAAGCTGCTATGTTGGCTGAAATCAATAAAGTAATTGAAGTATTGAAGTCATCTCCTGTTAAGGTTGGTGCAAAAACTGGTACCAGTGGTAAGATCTTTGGTGCGGTTACTTCTTTACAAATTACTCGTGCTATCCGTGACCAGAAAGGTTACGAAATTGATCGTAAGCGCATCACTATTGTAGACGATGTTAAAGAGTTAGGAACTTATAAAGCTACTATCGACTTTGGTAACGGAAACAATACTGAAATTGAATTTGAAGTAGTAGAAGGATAATTCTTTACTGATAAAATGGTAAATGCCCCGATTACTCGGGGCATTTTTTTTGCCTTTATCCCCCTGATAAATGCAAAATCTTTATAACTAATTATTAGGCCGAATGGGTGGCATTTCTTTCCTTGAGTTTAAGGTTTCTGTTTCAGGATTGGCTTCATTTGCTGTTATTTTCTTCCCCTGCCTATTAATATAAAACCATTCTTCTCCTTTTTTTACAATAGCTCCAGTTTTATTAAAAGCACTTGCTTGGTCGAATTGGAATGGGATGATCACTTTTCCATTCTTATCTACATAACCCCACTTGCCTCCTTTTGCTACATTTATTAACCCTTCTAAATAAGTAGGGTCCAATCTTCGGTACTCTTTTTTGGGTTTATTAATCAGCTTTACAGAATCATACACATAAGCATCATACTGATTTAAATTCAATACCATTTTACCATTATTATCAAATAATGCTTTATTCATTTTGGCGTTTTTCTCAAATCCACCTAACTCATTATCAACCATAACAATCCGCTTATCTGAAGTAGAAAAAATAAAACGCTGTTTAACTGGAATAAGGATATTCCCACTCGGACCTAGCATCCCCCATTTTCTTATATTATCAGATGAATCATCACTTTCATCTAACTCGTCAAAAAAATCATCATCAGCCAAATCGCTAAAATCATATCCATAAGGGTCTACACCATCTGCAACAATATAATTTTTTCCCTCTGTTGAAACACTTGAATAGATTGTAGGAATTATTTCTTTCCCATTATAATCAATAACACCATACTTAATTCTTCTTTTATCTTTTGGATCAATTATTGAAACAATATAAGATCGATTGGTATCAACCCTTGAAATTGATTCATACTTTGGCATGATAACCCAATTTCCTTTTGTATCAATAACCCCCATTTTGCCACCATCAGTAACTTTTGCGATAGTAATCATTCTACCTTCAAAAAATTGTTTGGTTCTACGATAGGTGCTTTTTTTCCTTTCATCAAAATCTTCAAGACTCCCTTGAGCAATGATTGGCAACCCCGTTAAATCAACTACACCCCAGCCTTTGTATGACTTTACATAAACTAATCCTTCTGAAACCTGATCAATATAATTATAAAGAAATGGCAACACCGTTTTTCCAGTCTGATCAACCAATCCCCAAAAACCATTCTCTGCTCTACAAATAAAATATACACCGTCTTTTGATTGATGAATATTTACCGTTTGCATGATTGGAGGTATAATCATATTTCCTTGTTCATCGTATATTCCAAATCCATTTGGTTTTCCATAACCAACCTTTATAAAACCATATTGAAAATCCAATCCACTGTGAACTGGATCAAACAAACGATATCCGTCTTTATCTTTTAGTCCATATACATATTTATATGTTCCAATTTCAATTGTGTAGAGTTCTGATTTTTTTGACTTCGTAGGAATTGGCTTAGATGCAACAGGATAAGTTGTAATGGGTGTATAGCCTGGTACAATTTTTCCAGCTAATTTATTATCAGCTACCCATTGTTGTATTTCAATATTATCCATTGCAACATGCATAGCGCCTTGTGCAGACAAACCTACATAGGCTGAAAATTTTTGACCAATTAATTTGACTTGCTTAATAGAAACATCGTTCAATATAAAATTGTAATCATCTCCATTTTTTTCAATGACTAATTGATTAATGGTATTATAACCCGTTTTAACCAAGGTCGATTTGACCCAACCATTTGAAATTTTATTCAACACCCCATTTGTATATGCAGTTAAAGTATAATACCCACCTGATGCAATAGAAAACATGATGTAGTTATTCCCATCAAAAGCATTTACTACTAAACCAAATGCGTAATCTTGCACTCCCGACAATTGAAGAACATCTGCTTTATATTTGGTATACGCAGTCGAATTCATTCCGCTATTAAACTGGTACCATCGATGACCACTTCCTTTGACATGTTTATTTTCGAAATTGAAGAGTCCCTTATCTTGATAATATAAACTTGAATCTGTTTTTGTCACACTCTTCTTACTGACAAAACTAAATCGATCATCAGCAAATGAATTATTAACAATAGTTATTTTTTGCGCTAATGAACCGGCCACAAAAACGCATAAGAAAGATAGAATAAACACCAAACGCATATGAATAATTTTTAATGAAAATAGCCCCCAGTTTTAACCCGAACAAGACCACGTATGCGGTATTTTAGCCTATTAAGAAAGAATTGTCATTTTTTTGGAAAAAAACGCCCAAATCATTAAAAACCCTATCTTTAACTGTCCAAATGCAGAAGTTCCAGGTCTCAGAACGTTTTTACGTAAATGGTTCAGGGTTTTTGGTTACTGTTTTAGCTTTGGTTTTTTGATCACTTAATTTCTTAAAAATGAACATTTACGTTGGAAATCTGAACTGGAATATGTCTAGTGAAGACCTGCAAAACCTGTTTGCTCCCTATGGTGAAGTAAGCAGTGCCAAAATCGTTACCGACAAATTTAACAACGACCGTAGCAAAGGCTTTGGTTTCGTTGAAATGGCTGATGATGATGCAGCTCGCGCTGCAATCGCTGCTTTACATGACACTGATGTTATGGATCGCAAAATTGTTGTAAACGAATCTACACCTCGTCCTGAAGGCGAAAGAGGCGGCTTTAAGAAGAAGCCTTATGGTGGTGGCGGCGGCGGAAGCCGTGGCGGCTATGGCGGCGGTGGTGGTGGAAATCGCGGTGGCGGTGGATACGGTGGCGGTAATCGCGATCGTGGAAACGGCGGCGGCGGTGGATACAACAGATATTAATCTAATTAACCTACCGATTGATAAATCTCGTTCTGTTTTCAGAACGAGATTTTTTTATTCCTATATTTAAATATGAAACCACAAGAACAATTAACTGGTCCTATAGCAGGTTGCATGCGTTGGGGTAAATGGGGAGCTAATTTTTCTACTTCTGCTTACCGTGCTATGATTGATGAATGTTTAGCAATTGGTGTAAACTGTTTTGACCATGCAGATATTTATGGTGACTACACCACAGAAGAAGAGTTTGGAGATGCACTCAAAGAAGACAAAACGTTGAGATCACAAATAAAGTTGATAACGAAGTGTGGTATTCAGATGGTAACAGAGAACAGGCCCAACCATAATATTAAATCCTATAATACCAGCCGAAAACATATTATACGGTCAGCTGAGCAATCATTAAAAAATTTTGGAACTGATTATTTAGATGTGCTTTTGATTCATCGCCCTGATCCATTATTGGATCCAGAAGAAGTGGCTGAAGCAATTCAAACATTACAAAAGCAAGGTAAGGTACATGCTTTTGGGGTATCTAATTTTTTACCACACCAAGTAAATATGTTGCGCAAATGGGTGCCAATTCATTACAATCAAATTGAAGTATCCATCATTTGTACCGCTCCTTTCACCAATGGCATTTTAGACAATTGCATTGAAAATGAAATTGTACCGATGGCATGGGCACCTTTGGGAGGAGGCTTATTGACCGATGATTTACATCCGCACTATAGAAGCATTACGCATGCAGCATCCTTATTAGCTGAAAAATATGTGGCTGGATTAAATGAGATATTAATTGCTTGGTTGAATACGCATCCATCCAAAATACTTCCTGTAATTGGTACCACTAAATCAGAAAGATTGGCCCAAGCAAAAATTGCAGCTTCCATCAAATTAACCCGTGAAGATTGGTTCCTAATGATGAAAGCTGCAACTGGTGAAGATGTAGCTTAATATTATTGAGCTGAAATGGCTGCAATACCTGGTAATACTTTTCCTTCGAAGTATTCTAGCATGGCGCCACCACCTGTACTTACATAACTTACTTGATTGGCAAAACCAAATTGATTTACTGCAGCAACACTATCGCCACCTCCTACTAAACTGAATGCGCCTGTTGCAGTTGCTTCTGCTACTGCAACTGCTATCGCTTTGGTTCCTTGTTGAAATTTTTCCATTTCAAAAACACCCATTGGTCCATTCCATAAAATGGTTTTTGAACTTTTAATGGTAGCCGCAAAAGACGCAGCTGCTTTTGGACCAATATCTAATCCCATCCAACCATCTGGCACTTGATTACTCTGTGCAATATTGGTATTGGCATCAGCTGCAAAATTATCTGCAACAATACTGTCTACAGGTAAATGAATATTCACTCCTTTTGCAGCAGCTTTATTCAATATATCCAATGCAGTATTTAATCGATCTTCTTCGCAAAGACTTTTTCCAATTTGTCCTCCTTGGGCTTTCATAAAGGTGTAAGCCATACCTCCTCCAATAATAATATCTGTTGCGCGCTCTAATAAATTTTCGATAATCAAAATCTTATCACTCACTTTAGCTCCACCAATAATGGCCGTAAATGGTTTTGCTGCTTTGTGCAAAACCAATTCAGCTGCCCTTACTTCCCCCTCCATTAATAAGCCAAACATTTTATGTTCTGCCGTAAAATACTGTGCAATTACCGCAGTAGATGCATGTGCTCGGTGAGCAGTTCCAAAAGCATCATTTACATATACATCTCCCAGTTTACTGAGCTTCTCGGCAAAAGCCGCATCTCCCTTTTCTTCTTCCTTATAGAATCGTAAATTTTCTAATAATAAAACTTCTCCAGCTTTTAAACTTGCTGATTTATCATAGGCTTCTTGACCAATGCAATCATTGGCAAACTGAACCAACACTTCTTTATGCATGGCATTACTCAATAATGTTTGCAAATGCCCTGTTATATGTATTAATGAGCTCTTTGTTTCAGGACCTTCTTTGGGTCTACCCAAATGGCTCATTAAAATAACGGAACCTCCCTCTTGTAAAATTTTTACAATTGTAGGAACCGCAGCTCTCATTCGATTATCATCACCAATGGCATAAGTTTGTTTATCTAATGGTACATTAAAATCAACTCTAATTAAGGCTTTCTTACCTGAAAAATTAAAAGCAACAAAAGGACTCGTCATAAAAAAATATTTGGTGGCAATTTAACCAAAAAACAAAAGCCGTCCCGAAAAATCGAAACGGCTTTTAAAGCTATGCTGAATTAAATTATTTGCTGATTAAGCCTGCAAAATATTGTACAGTTCTAACCAACTGACTTACATAACTCATTTCGTTATCGTACCAGCTTACGGTCTTTACCAATTGAGTATCGCCAACGGTCATTACTTTAGTTTGAGTAGCGTCAAATAAAGAACCAAAATGGGTTCCAATAATATCAGAACTTACAATTTCATCTTCATTGTAACCAAAGCTTTCATTTGCAGCAGCTTTCATTGCAGCATTGATTTCTTCTGCAGTTACTTTTTTGCTTAAAATGCTTGTTAATTCAGTTAATGATCCAGTAATAGTTGGAACGCGTTGTGCACTTCCATCTAATTTACCTTTTAACTCAGGTAATACTAAACCAATTGCTTTTGCTGCACCTGTGCTATTTGGAACAATATTAGCAGCTGCTGCTCTAGCCCTTCTTAAATCGCCTTTAGGGTGTGGAGCATCCAAAGTGTTTTGGTCATTTGTATAAGCGTGAATAGTACTCATGATACCAGTTAAAATACCAAACTGATCGTTCAATACTTTAGCCATTGGAGCCAAGCAGTTGGTAGTACAAGAAGCACATGAAATAATGGTTTCAGAACCATCTAAAATTGCATGGTTAACATTGAAAACAACTGTTTTTAAATCGCCAGTTGCTGGAGCAGAAATAACCACTCTCTTAGCTCCTGCTTTAATATGTGCTTCCGCTTTATCTTTATCTGTAAAGAATCCTGTTGATTCAATTACAACGTCAACACCGTGAGCTCCCCATGGAATTTGAGCTGGATCACGCTGTGCATATATTTTTACTGTTTCGCCGTTTACTACGATTGAATCATCTGTTGAAGTAACAGTTGCATCAAAACGTCCTTGTGCACTGTCGTATTTTAATAAATGTGCCAAAACCGCTGGACTGGTTAAATCGTTGATTGCCACTACATCAATTCCTTTCATATTGTAAATCTGACGAAATACCAAGCGACCGATTCTTCCAAAACCGTTAATAGCAACTTTTACTGTACTCATTGATAGCTGTTTTAATTTGATTAATTAGCGTTAGGATGGCAAATTTACAGTTTCTAAAATCAATTTGCCTAATTTGATAAAAAAGTTTGGCGGAAAAGAATTTGCCTCTTATTTTTGCAACCCGAAAGATAAAACCATGGCCGGTTCGTCTATCGGTTAGGACAGCCCCCTTTCACGGGGCAAAGACGGGTTCGATTCCCGTACCGGCTACAAAGCCCTCGAACGAAAGTGAGAGGGTTTTTTCATTTACGAACGTGCCGAACTTGTTCGGCTAAGAGAGTGAATGTAAAAACCCAGCAGCGGCGAAGCCGATGCGAGGGCTTTGGGTAAGGCCAACATTGGGGGAAGACATTACGAACGAAGTGAGTAATGGCAATCCCAAACACACGAAGTGTGGCCGAGGAAGTCGGCGCAACGAAGAGAAGCCGACAATCCCATTCACTAAGTATGAAATGACATTAAATCTTAAAGCAGCATTTTAAATTGTAAAAGCATCTTATTACAAAAGATTGATATGAGAACCTTTTTGATCACCTTAATGATGGTTGGATTTTTTCAATTGGCCTGTAATCAAAAAGATGATTTAACAACAGCAACATTCAGGGTTAAAATCATCAAAGAAGTATGCAACGATGCCATTGTTCAATTGATCGATAGTACTTATAAACAATATGCTGAGAATGGATTTATGTTGGAAGGTAAAATCTATGACCAAGTATTCTTCACCAGATTCAGTTGCCAAGACCGAACAAAAATGCAAACCCTAACCAGTGATCTCACAGGATTAGTTGTTACCGTTAAACTATTAAACCAAGCAAAATCAGATCCCAATTGTGTTACTTGCGCGGCAACAGTAAGCAGTAGACCTTCGAAATCACAGATTATTGAAGTAGTTGGATTATAACCACCGAGTTGCGTAATTTTAGTACATGTGCTATTACAACTCACTTAAAATTCCTGCAAAAAAAACAATTAAACTAAAGGGCAAGCAAAAAGAATTGCCACCGGTAGATATTAAAGTTCAATCAGGTTTTAGTTATGCATCATGGCCCATCATCATTGAAGACAATGCAGGTGAATGGCAACCAGAATTGGCTCATTGGGAATTCATCCCATGGTTTATTAAACACTTAGGAGAATTAGAAGAAAGCAGAAAAAAATACACCACACTGAATGCGACAGCTGAAAAATTATTTGATAGTAAAATTTATCAAGCAGCGGCAAAAGCAAGAAGATGTTTAGTATTAAGTACAGGATTTTATGAATGGAGACATTATCAAAGTGCAGAAGATAAAAAACCAGTTGCTTATCCCTATTATATAAGCAGTGCTAATAAAGAAGAACGTTTGTTTTACATGGCTGGAATTTGGCAACCTTGGACCGATAAATTATCTGGTGAAATGATTCACAGTTTTGCCATTGTAACTACACAAGCCAATGGTTTGATGCAAAAAATACACAATACCAAAAAAAGAATGCCTACCATACTGCCAACTGAATTGGCAGAAGAATGGATTGGTCCTTTAAAAGAGAATAGAATAAAAGAATTAGCGACTTACCAACTCAATGAAGATGCATTAACTGCACATTCGATTGCAAAAGACTTTAACCGGGGAATCGAGCATCCAGAAGCCCTTGTTGTATATGATTCCTTACCGCCATTATAATCCATGACGATCTCCAGCTATCACATCTAATGTATGGAGTACTTGCGGAAACAATGCTTCCATATATTCTTTTGCGCCAGATACTGAACCAGGGAAAGTGAGTACCAATGTTTGGTTGATCAAACCCGCTACACTTCTAGACAACATTGCGTATGGCATTCTTTCTTGTCCGTATCTTCTGGCTGTTTCCATAACTCCATCTAACTCACGGTGCAACAAAGGTTTTACTGTATCAGGTGTAATATCTCTCAATGAAACACCGGTACCCCCTACCATGATTAATAATTGTATGGAATCATTCGTATAAGCAGCAACTTGCTCTTGTATAGCATTTACTTCATCCGGTATCACTTTATAAATAGGCACTTGCACATTCAATTTTTGCAAAGCCGCTATGACTGCAACACCGGCTTTGTCTTCTGCCTTTTTTGCAGAAACAGTATCAGAACAAACAATTACTGCTGCTTGTAAACCCTTATCTAAATAGGTAAATTGATCTGTTTTGCCGCCTGTTTTTGATTTCAATCGTATATGCTGAATCTCCACTTGTTTGTCAATGGGCTTAAGCATATCATAAAGCGTTAAAGCAGCAATAGAAGCACCATGCATGGCTTCTACTTCAACACCCGTTTTATAAATGGTGTGAACTTCCACTTCAATAACAATCTTTAACTCATTCATTAAAAAACGAACATCCGTATATTCAACGGGCAAAGGATGACAATCGGGAATTAGCTCACTGGTTTTTTTAACACCAAATAAAGCTGCCACTTTAGCAAAAGAAAACACATCTCCTTTAGGAACTGTACCTTGTTCAATTGCAGCAATAGTTTCTTGCTTAGACACGAGAACAGTGGCTTCTGCAATCGCTTTTCGGAGCGTGTTCGATTTATGCGTTATGTTCACCATGATTAATTATTTTGTTTCCACACTGTATGATTATCTACCCCAATTTCTTTACCCCAAATTGGCAATTCTTTTTTAATGGTCTCCACCATTTCGTTACAAGCATCAATTGCATCTCTACGATGTGCAGAAGATGTAAATACAAACAAACAGATTTCACCTACTGCCACCCTTCCAAGACTATGATAAATATGCATGCAGGTAAGGGAATATTTAGCAAAAAATGATTCCCTAATAACTGCCATCTTCTCCATGACCATATCCTCATAAGCAGTGTATTCAATTGCGGCTACTTGATCATTGTTGATTTCATCGGCGCGAACTTGTCCTAAAAAAATACTATGTGCGCCAATGGTTGTTTTAGAAGAATGCTTTTGAATATCATCTGCAATTTTTTGTGCTGGTATTGGGCCATTAACAAAAATGGAAGCGGGTTTTTTATTACTCATTGCTTACTTTATTAAAATAGGCAGTTAAGCCCCCTTTTAAACTATATGCTTGTACTTGTTTATGCAATTTAATTAATTGTGCGGCATAAACACTTCTTATTCCTTGATGACAAATTACACAGATGGGTTGATCTGGAAGCTGATGAATGGATTCTTTTAAGGTAGACATTGGAATTTGAGCATTGGAAAAATCAATCCTTGGATATTCATGCAATTCCCGAACATCTAGAATAAATATACTCGTATCCTTTTTGAAATCTAAAAACTGCGACACGTCAATTTCATCAATATCAATGTCTTCCAATTCTTCCTCCACAAAATCATCATTATTATCATAATTATTTGACTGAATAAACTGCTCATCAATAAACGGCACTTCTGCATTTGAACTGATTTCAATATCAAACCATTGAGCGGTTAAAAAATTAAAAGTGAGCAGTCGATTTATTAACGGATTTCCTATTCCCGTAATTAGTTTGATAGCTTCAGCAGCTTGCATGGTTCCTATAATACCTGGCAAGACCCCTACTACGCCTGTTTCTTCACAACTAGCAATTTCATTGGCTGCGGGTTGAACAGGAAATAAATGGCGATAATGAATAGGAGCCACACCATCCTGAGTTGTATTAAATACAGCCACTTGACCTTCATATCCTGATACCGCTCCAAATACAAATGGTTTCTTGAGCCAAACACAAATATCATTAATCAAGTACTTTGCAGAAAAATTATCGGTTGCGTCTATGACTAAATCATATGCTTTAACGATATTGAAGGCATTGCATTTATTGAGGGCAAAAGGATATTCAACAATTTGAATCAAACTATTTTGTGCCTTTGCTTTTCTAGCAGCTACAGTTACTTTCAACTGACCTAGATCATTTTCGTCAAACAGTAATTGACGATGCAAATTGCTCTTACTAATTTTATCGGCATCCATAATGCCAATGGTTCCAACTCCTGCGCCAACTAAATATTGTAATATAGGACAGCCCAAACCACCCATACCCACAATCAATACTTTGGCTCGACCTAGTTGATCTTGTGCCGCATTCCCAAATCCGGGAAGAATAATTTGTCTTATGTATCGATCATTTGAGTGCATATTATCCTCCTGAGAATGGCGGCATTAATGCCACTGTATCTCCCGTTTTAAGTGGGGTGTTTTCTTGAATCATTTTTTGATTTACTGCTACAAAATATTTTCTATTTGCAATGGATGGATACCGAGCAATCAGTTCTGTCATTAATGCTTGGGTATCTCCACAACCACTCAGCACCAATTGGCTGGTATTGGTAATATCAGTAATAGAACCGAAGAAAATAACTTGTATTTCCATAGTATTATTTTACGAACAATAATTTTGATGCAGCTACCACTAAAACACTGGCCAATATAATTTTCAATTGATTAGACTGCAATTTTTTTGAGCCAATATAAGCGCCTAACCAACCTCCTACTATTACAAATACAATAATCGAATAAGTAGATGGGTCTAATTCAAATCCTTTTTTTAATTGTCCAATCATACCAGCAGCTGAATTCAAAAATATAAAAATTGCACTCAATGCTGCTGTTTGCTGTTGATTTGACCATCCCATTAATAACAATAAAGGTGAGAGCAAAATGCCACCCCCCATTCCAATCATGCCGGAAACAATTCCAATTGAAGCACCTACCAAACTTAACCAATACCACTTAGGTGGATGTTGAACGGAATTGGTCTTGTTAATAAACAACATTCTTGCAACAGCAATCAATAAAACGACCGCTAATATTTTTTTATATAACCCCTCTGAAATAGGCATGACACTTCCTATATAAGCAAAAGGAATGGAGGTAATCACCAATGGCCATAGCATAGAAGATTTAAAATGCTTGGCTTTATAAAAAGAGATAAAAGCAATGCAAGAAACCAATAAATTCAATATTAATGCAGTGGGTTTTATGACCCCTACATTAAAATTAAAAATGGCCATTAAAGCTAAATAGCCGCTTGCACCACCATGTCCAACTGCTGCATATAAAAAAGCAATAACAAAAAAGGCCAATCCATAAAGTATGATTTCTTCCATTATCTGTATGTTAAAACAAGTGAACGGTTACCAATTGGTCTTTCTCAAATATTGATTCATCCGAAGGCAACTCTATCCAGCAATTTGCATTAGAAAACGCACCCACTTGATAGGAAGCCTGTGCCGGCAAAATAGTAACATACCCATCTTTAAATAACCCTTTTAGAAAAAAATCCAAACCAGGCTTCTTCGTATATGGCCCGGTTAACAATGCTTGAAATGAATCTTTAAGTTGTTTGCCTTGAATTAATTGAATTGCTGGTAAAACATATTGTTGAAAGCAATGTAATACAGAGCTTGGGTTTCCCGGCAATCCAAATACTAATTTTTCATTGTAAGTGCCAAAAAACAAAGGTTTTCCTGGCTTTTGTTTTACTCCATGAAACAAAGTCTTTACTCCTTCTTGTTTACATGCTTCCGCTACAAAATCATAATCTCCTACACTAACCCCACCAGTAAGCAATACCATATCCGACTGATTCAATGCTTTTCTTACAGCAGTTGCAGTTTCAACTAAACGATCATCAACATATAGAATGGACAAATTGGTTACTCCAGCCGCCTGCAAAGCAGTTGCAAGCCCAATTGAATTTGATTCATATACTTGACCGTATTGGAGTGACGCTCCTGGTTGAACCAACTCATTACCTGTAATGATTAATGTAATGGAAGGAGCTGGATATACAATAGTTTCTTTAATACCGAGGCTTGCCAACATGGCTATTTGGTATGGATGCAAACTAGTCCCTTTTGTAAGGACGCAATCACCTTTGGCTACAGATGAACCAACAGTTCTAATATTCAAACCTAGCTCATTCGTTTTTTGTACAATTTGAATTTGGTCACCGAAATTGTTTACCCACTCTTTTTGAATAATACAATCTGCTCCTGCAGGTACTGGACCACCCGTAAATACTTTAATGGCATGCCCCTCCTTTAGTTCCAATTGCTTAGAAGATCCGGCTGGCAATTCATCTTGAATGGGCATGATAGCATCCATGTATTTCATCTGAATTGCAAAGCCATCCATTGAAGATTGATTAAAAGATGGCATATCAATTGGACTCTGAATATTATCAGCAGTAACCATTCCTACTGAGTTAATCAAAGGTGTAACAATAGGCTCCAAAAGCTTTGCATGAGAATACACCAATTGTCTTGCTTCTTTTACCGTTATCATAGCTTTCTATTAACCACCAATTGCAATCATACTTCTATTATGCAATTCATTGATATCAATTTTTTCAAACTCTTTAGAAAACTGCCCACCCAATTCTCTCTGCTTACTAGCAATTGACTGTTTTATTAATGGGAGTATATCTACCCCTGCTCTCATTGGAGTTAACAAATCTGTTTCAGATGAAGAGAATAAACAATTTTTTATTTTTCCGTCTGCAGTAAGCCTTATTCTGTTACAAGTACTGCAGAATGGATTACTCATTGTACTGATGATAGCAAAACTTCCTTTGTGTCCTTCAATGTTGAATCGTTTACTCGTATCATTGGGTTCGCTTTCAGTGGCTATTATACTGTATTGTGACCCAATTAATTCCAACATTTCTTGTAAGGTTACCAACTTATCACTGTTCCATTTATTTCCATCAAATGGCATAAACTCTATCAGTCTAATTTGTATAGGCACATATTTAGTCCACGCAATAAAATCCAATATTTCCATTTCATTCATCCCCTTCACCACAACCATATTTACTTTAACAGTAAAACCATTTTTCAATAACAAATCAATATTGTCTTTCACAATACCAAACTGATCTCTACGAGTCAATAATTGAAATTTTTCCTGACTCAATGTATCTAAACTAATATTGATTGATTTTACTCCAGCATTTTTTAAAACATCAATGAATAAATGAATTCTTGTAGCATTCGTGGTGATGGTAAGTTCCACTCCAAGTTTTCCAAGCGCTTCTATTATTTCGGAAGCATCTTTTCTAACCAAGGGCTCCCCTCCTGTAAGCCTGATTTTTTTCACTCCTTGCTGAACAAACAAACTAGCCATTGAAAGAATTTCTTCCTTTTGCATTAATTGCTTATTTGGCATGAATGCATAATCTTCTTCTGGCATGCAATAGAAGCATCTCAAATTACAATTATCCGTAAGTGAAATACGCAAATAATCGTGAACTCGATTGTATTGATCAATCAACATGGTTGTCCTTTAATTTTTTACAAAACCGCTCATAATCTTCCATCGTGTCAATATCTAATTCTCCACTTTCGAACGCTATGGTTTCAATATCATCAGGGAATTGCTGCAATATAACACGTGCTCCCTTATCTCCGGTCAATTTGTATAAATGATTAAAATAGGCTGAACTCAATAGTACCGGTGTTCCTTGAACACCATTATAATGCGAAGCGATGATGCCTTTTTGGGTTTGCTGGTGTTTAATGATTAAGTTCTGCAGAATGGTACGATTCAAAAAAGGTTGATCAGACACCACAATGATCAAAAAATCGAGATCCGGGCATTCATTTAATAGGGCGGTTAGCCCAACTTGAATAGAGCTGCTCATACCCAATTGATAATGGGGATTGAACGCAACTGTTACTTTATTCGTTTTTACTTCCGCTCGAATTAAATCATCATAATGCCCTGTTACTAGTTGAACGCTGGTGGGCTCACCAGACAGCACTTCATCAATTAAATGAGCCAATATGGTTGTTTCTTTATAAGGCAAAAGCATTTTTGCCTTCCCCATTCTAGAAGCTTCACCAGCAGC
>JACCDH010218030.1_pt1 | contig 15913 bp, 6 predicted proteins | sample 7442481 | NCBI WGS metagenome assembly JACCDH01 (sample SAMN15323433, study PRJNA562643) | freshwater metagenome | isolation source: river surface water | place: USA:Blue River Watershed | collected 2017-08-15
GGAGTCTTTTTTCTTACTCCTCTGTTCCTCTCCGACACATCTTTGTACGCCAATTCTCTTTGGCATATTGGACATTGTCTGGTATGAGGCTTGTCAATCATCAGGAGCCTTTAACCCATTTTTTAGATGAGGAAGCTGTCTTGCTTGGACTCCACTTTACCTTGTTTGCCCAATAGGCTGCGCTCATCTTACCCTTTGCTATATTCTTAGCGTGACGAGACTTAAATGCCTCACGCTGACCAACGGTTTGATTCGTTTTAACGCCAGCCTGACCAAAGCGAATAAGCTTTACCTTGTCTCCTTCTTTGGCTAGTACAATGTGAGACTTGCCGTTGTGGGTACTTCTCTTTGGCTTATTAACACCCGAGAGTCCGTACTTCTCTAGCTTATTTCTTATTGAATCGTTAATCATTTCTTCTTAGCAGTTTTAGCGGCTTGCTTGAATTGCTTTGCTGTTGGAGCTCCTTTCGAACCAGGAGTTCTCATTTTTTCTCCAGAACCAGCTTCAATTCGTTTCCGCTTAGCGTGAATATTAGCGTATAACCCATTTTTCATATTACTTAAAAGTTAGGCGGTATAATGTTTGCTCCGTTAATGCTTTAATCTCGTCTAAGATGTTTAATAAAGCAGTGTTGCCCATTACTAACATTCTAGCTTCTCCTGATACATAGTCTTTGAATTCAGACATAAAAGTCATTGGAGCGTCCATTGTGTATGGCTTAACTTCCATATCACAGCCTAGCATAATACGACCATAGCATCCTTGGTAAGATTCAATGAACTTGTCCATCAAAGGATTGAATGCCTCATAGAAATCTCCTAAAGCATCGTGTTCTGCGAAAGAAGAAGTTTGCCAATGGAAAACTTTTGCTTGTGCTGACGCTTCTAACATCTCACATAATAGCTCTTCTTGAGGCGATTCTCCTGACTCGTTCTCGCCTGCTGGCTGTGAGTAGTCGCTCATTAATTTAGAGAATGCTTGTTTTTGCATTCCCATCTTCTGCATTTCTATTAAACTTGCCATATTATTTCTTCTTTTTCGATGCAAGATACTTAAAATAATTTACTTGTTTCTCACGCTTTTCTATACCTGCTTTAGTCTTGGCGGTACCTAAGTTGCGACCTGTTGTTTGGGAGACTAACTTGTAGCCTCCCTTTGTTTTCTTAATCATTCTTCTTTGGGTGTTCTATTTTATACAATCTGTTCATTGGCACTTCTCTATCTACCTTAAGCTCACGCATTCTGTCGACCATCTCCTCTACGTAATTGCTGTAGTTTACTTTTACGTTTAAGATTTGCTTTTCCTTTTGTGACTCTGTTGCGTCCGAAGCAATGATTTCTTGAATCTTCTCTACATCATCATTTCTTCTTGACGTAATATCAGTCTTGATTTGCTTGTACTCAGAATCAATGTACTTAACTTGGTTGATTACCGCCTTCTTTACATCAGAAGTCTCCATCTCTTGAACCTTAATAACGCTATTAAGAATTGCGCTAGGGATGTCTCTTCTTCTTCCGTATAAGTCTCCTTGACCCGTTGCTGCAGAATATAGGTTTGCTACATATCCCCAAGCTGGAGAAGCGTAGCTATGTCCAAGATAGTTAAATCTATTCCAAGCCGCTTCCGCCCCTGATACAGTTTGCTTTGTATATTTACTTCCATTAGGGTCTGCAATAGGCAATCCTCTAAAGTCTCTGTCAAATACAAACGTCTGTACTAATGGCGCAATAAACGGGTCACTCATCACTGGCGCATAATCAGCCGCAAACCCAACCTTGTTATCGTAAGATAATTGAATTGGAGCAAATTTAGTTAATTCTGCCACCGTGTTAGAGCGATATCCAGCATCATATACATAGTAAGGCGAAATGAAACGAGCTGCGTTTACTTCATACTTGCCAACTTTCCAAGTCAATGGAATATCCGTGAATCCTAAAGGAATCTTAGGGATAAACGCTCTTGACTCGCGTGCTTCTCTTTCATCTTCTGGCTCTCCAGAAAGCGCAGATAATACTCTTGCTGTGCCATACATCATTCCTAAGAATGAAGCCATATACAATGGTCTGTTTGCAAATCCATTAGCCACAATTCTAGCCATATCTGAGCTAAATTTAACGAATGGATTGCCAAGCAATGGCATCTTAGAGAAAAATTGATAAGCCTTTCCTACTGTAGCATAGTTCTGCATTGACTCTGCTACGATGCGAATAGCCTCCTCCTTAGATTTGCCGTAATCATCAACTAATGAACGGTATAGAGAAATCTTTGCCACGTCATCCGTTCTTCCGTAGGAATCCATCAAATACTTGTCTAGCTCTTTTGCTTTATTAGCTATATCCTCGCGCAATCCAGCTTTCTGTAAGAATCCTAAGATTCCTTCCGAATCCTTCTTGCGAGATAAGTCAGCTACAATAACATCAGTACCTAGAACACCAGCCATTGCTAAGTCTTTAGCATAGTCATCGTATTTATCTAATGAATCTTTTGCCTTAACACGATTCTTTATCATCGTGAATGGGTCAACACCAGCAAGCCAAGCGAACGCAAAGTTGGTAGTAATGTTACCTAAGCGAGTGGTTGGGTTGTACAATGTTTTAGTCTTCTTGAAGAACTGACGAACAGCTAATCCATCATACATACGTAATCCGTCATAAGCCGTAGATACGAATTTATTAGCAAATGCAGTTCCTCTAAGCTCCTCGTAAAGAGCTAAAGGCACGTACTTGTTTGTTAATTCTCCGTAGCGTTTTCCTCCGCCGCTTGAATCTAATAATCTGAATCCTTTTACGTTATTCTCTGGAATGTCCTCTTTGTTCTTATATATTCTATAAGACGGGTCATTAGCCATAGCATTACAGAACTCTAATGTAGCCTTATTGTGCAACATCATAGCCAAGCGCTTAGATGTGATGTAAATAGGGTCATTCATTAAAGTAAGCTCTATTTCATCAAAGTCCTTACGCTCCTTGAACATTCTGAAATCCGCTCCAGCAGGCATCTTGTCGATAGCTTCGTTCAAATCAGCAAACTCCTTTTTCTCGATTTCTTCATACATACGAGCAAAATATTTGCCCTTGTGCTTCTCATAAGTAGGAGCATCAATGAACTCGTTTTGGAAATGCCATTCGTGAATGAAGTCATTCATATCACGAAGAGTATTATACAATCTAAGCTCTTGTAATGATAAGTCCGATGGAGAAGTAGGCACATCTTCGCCACCTAAAACCTCGTAAGCTTCAGGGTCAAGTAATGCGTGAACTCGCATCAATGCTCTCTCGTCAAAACCAATCATACCGTTCAATGCCTTAGAAAGCATTGCAATAGAATTGTTGGCATCTAATTGAGAACCGCTTCTTAGTCTTCTTTGCTCTTGAAGAACATCTGACTTAGCAAGGTTTCCAATAAGAGATGCGGCTACTCTACCTGCCGTTGCAGCATATTTGTTATTGCTTTGGATAGCCTTTAATGTAACATTTCTTAAGCCGCTAGCCGTATATCCAGCCCAACCTGTTAATGCTTGCTTTAACTTAACAGTCTCTCCTGTTCCAGCCTTAAACAATGGAGCGTTTTCTATTGCTCCAATAGTTTTAAATGTAGCAACCCCAACTTTAGATAAAGCACTTGTTACGATTTGGTCTGTTATAGCACGTTCAGCTTCAATCAATGTGCCTTCAGCTTTACCTCTTTCTCTAAGTGTTGTACGGATATCATATTTGGACTCAATGTCTTTAGTAAGACGTTGTGGGTCTTTGAACATTTCGTTCATCTGATACTTGTACGCTGGTGCAACTGAGATTCCTTGCTTTTGGAACTTAGTAAACTTGTCCTTGTCTTTGAACTCAGACTTAGCTTGACGGCTCTTGTAGTAAACTTCTCTAAAGTCGTCGTCCTCAAGATTTTTAACTCCGCTAAATTGATTAATCATTCTAACGCCGCCGAATGTTCCTCCATCAAGATGGATAGGTTTTCCGTTTTTAACGCCCCAGTTTCTAGCTGCAGAGAAGTCGCCATAAAGAATATCGTAATTCATTACGTAATCTAAATCATTGGCAACCAATACATCTTGTAGTGCAGATGTGCGATTATCGAAATCTCTTTGAGTAAATTTCTTTAGCTCACGCATCAAGTCATTTACCGCCTTGCTACCTTTTGCTGTTTCAACTTTCTCTGTAACAATATAGTTTAATCCAGTCTCAAACGCTTCAGGGATGATTCCTTCCTCTACTAAGTCGTAGCTTCCTTCGTACATATTCTGAGCCAAACCACGAGCAGTCTTAGCCACCTTAAGAACTTTATTGTCTCCTAAGTCAAATACAACTCTGTCGCTACCTTCGCCAATTCTTTTTAGGCTAGGGATGTTGAAACGCTCTCTTGCAACTAAATCAGTATCGTAGTTAAACCCGATAGGCTTATCTGTTCTTAGTGTAGTGAATACTGCATTAGGCTCTTCTGCTTTAACCTCTTCTAAAGGTAGACGATACATCAACTCTCTTGTAGAGAAGTCCTTGTTCTTGCCTTTGTTTTCAACGAAGCCAAATCCTTTATAGAACTGTGTTAACTTAGCCTTGTTGCCACCAAAGTCGCTAGAAGGAGTAAGATTAATTCTGTATCCCTTAGAGTCAGCATAGCGAGTCACCTCATTTACAATGTCAGTGCCAACGCCTTTGTTTCTATCTTCTTTAGGAACAATGATTCTGTCTAAGCTAATCTCTTTCTTGCTAGGGCTTTCAAATACATCTAATACAACATTAGGGTATTTGTTATTAATATCCCCTAGAGATTTAGGCGCAACAGACATTCCTTGCTTCTGAAACTTAGCACCAGCCTCAGATTGCTGAAGTTTAGCTAGACGCGCGTTAAGCTTTTTAAGCTCACGATTACCTTCGGATATATCGGATTTATATATTTTCATATAATAATCCCTTGCATCTCTGGCATCTCTGGCTTTTTCAGCTAAACTATGTAATTCATCCGATTTCTTCTCTTTACTTAATTTTGACGCATTTAAAGAAGACCTTTCTATCGCAATGTCGGTAATGCTTTTTTCGTAGTTGCTTTTTGTGTTCTCAATTTCCTCTGTAGCATTTTCAATTTTACGAGTATAGAAATCTATATCTTCGTTTATTGATTTAATTTCAGCATCAATTTTACTTTGAGCCTTTGCGCTAATAGGCTTTGTCTGCTTTTCAGCAATAGGCTGAGGCTTTTCTTCTAGTTTTGCTTGCAATGGCTCTCTCTCCATTTCTAGCGACTCACTTGGATTTGCTATTACATATTCTATTGCATCAGCCTCTGAAGCAAAATCCATATCACTAAGATATTCTTCACTTACCTTGAATCCGCTTTTTTTGTAGAAATTAACCAGAAATCTAGTGCCTAATCTTTTAGGGTCGTCTCCAAAAACTTTTGCTCCTAATGTAAGCTTTGTGCCCAAACTATCTGCAGCATCCGTTATAGACTTCATTGCCTTAGAGCCAACGCCAGCGCCTTTATTTTGTACGGATATGCTATTTAATTCAATTTCATTTCTATCTTCCTTATTGAATCTGCCAAATTTAAGAGAAACATTATCGTTAAACAGATACTCCCCTCTCATTAATGGATTTCTAATAAGGCTTCCATATTCGCTTAATTTGTTCAAAAACGAATTAAGTATCTTGTCGCTTGAGAAGTCTTGCTCTGTTTTAGCAATAGGAGCCTGCTCTTTCCCAATTATCTCAATAGAATTAGGGTCAAATACAACATAATTTGTAGAATCACTTAGCCCCTTCTTTGCCTCATACTTTATTCCATTAAATCCTGCTGACTTAAATACCTCGGTAGCTTTTTGCTGACCCAATGCATCTTTTAAATCTAAATATAGATTACCAGCAGCAGTTTGCTTGTCATAGTATGGGAATCCATCTCTTCCTAGCTTTAAGTCAGATACAGAGCCTGTGTAATCTTTATCTGTGCTATTATTAAATGCGTCATCAACAAATTTATTGTAAGCAGTTCTATCTTCTTTGGATAGCGAATTGAATAAGTCTTGCTCTTGGGTTTCATCCAAAGGAGTTCTCCAATCAACCCAGCTAGAGGTTCTGCCATTTTTAATTCTGACGCTATATACGGTTCCTGTTTTATCTTTTGATAATTTGTCTGCGTAACCTTTTGCTATCTTAGAACCATCAGTAAAATATAATCCATATCCAAATGCTTGCGCACCTTCACCAGTACCTATTTTTTCTAATTGAAATTGCTCAAAGTTGTGAGGGGAGCCATGTTGTAATATTAAATCATCTCCCTCTGCGCCTAACTTTTTAGGAGCCTCCTCCTTAAACATATCAACAGTACCTCTTTCTTGGAAATCAATAGCTGATTGTGTAGCCGCTACGTCTGCTTTGGCTGCAGCTAATTGCGTATCAATGGCGTTTAAGTTATCAGTTAAGGATTTAGTATCCGTGCCGAATAACTGCTCTTGAATAGGAGCTTTGCCAGTAATATCAAGCTGTGTTTCTTTGCCAGCTTTCTCAATAGCTGCAACAATTTTCTTTCTCTTAGCCTCTAAGTCGCGAACAACTTTCTTCTGCTCAGCTAACTTATCGTCAAGCTTTCCTGTGTTGTCATCTAGGTCAGCCATCAACTCGTCAATCTTAGCTACGTCTTCATCCGATAATTCATATAGCTTAGCCATATCCTCATCGTTAATCATATCTAATGCTTGAGCGTATGCGTCTTCAATAGCGCCAATAGTAGGATTGCCTTCGAGCTCAGCTAACTTAGCCTTGAATTCTTCGTAAGTCATGCCCATAGCATCTGCTTCAGCCTGAATTCTTAGCTTATCAAATTCTTCGTCCTCAGTCAATGCCATAGCATCTTCTTCAGTAGACTTATTCTTAGAATCAAGCAATCCTTTAGCCATAGCTACGTCAGACTTATACCCCATTAGAGCGCTTTCTACGGCGTTTCTAAAATCCATATAATCAAACGCAGTAGATACATCTGCTCCAACGTCTCCTTTAGTCGCTTGCTGATATTCAGCAAATGTCTTTTCTGCAATCTCTGAAATAGATAAAGCACCAGAATCTCTTCCTCCTGTGATTCGGATTCTTGAGCTCATTTCGCTAGAAGACTCTTTGCTTCCGCCCATTCTGGACTTGCTAAACAAAGTGAATAAGGTATCTTTTTCTTGAGTCTCATTCTTGCTTCCACGGATTACAAGCCCTCCATTAATGAAGTATTGCAATGCGTAATCTTCTGGAGTAGTAGGCTCTATTGCCATAGCTTTAGCTGCTACATCAGAAAGCTTGCGTTTCTTTTTGCCTAGCTCATTTCCTTTTCTTGCTTGTTTCTTTTTAACAGCGTCTGAAACAGAATCTCGAAGACCCGCATCTTCTTCTGCAGTTTGGCTTTCTCCGTTAGTTGTTTGTACAGAAGCTCCCTTTTCAGTGGTTTTTTCATTTGTTATTTTTAGTTTACCTAGATTAATATCCTTACCTGTCTTTAATGATTTAGATAGGTCATTAAAGAATTTAACTGTGTCATTGATATTTGCTGTCTCATCAAAGATTGGAATATCAATACCTGCTGTCTTAACAAGGTTTCGAATAGCCAATTTGATTGTTTCCCAGATAGTAGCATCCTTTAGCTTAGCCATATCAGTAGCAAGGAGCCCTGTTAGCTCACTTAAGAATTCCTCAGCTTGTTGGTCTGGTGAATATTGCTTACTATAACGGTCTAAGTATTCCTTAGCGGACATTTTAACTAACTGACCTTTTTCGTCATAAGCATTGATTAAGTCGCTATCTCCAAGTTTATTAATGATAGCGTCTCTCATTGCAGCAAATGCTGAAGGATTTTGTCTTGCTACGTTAACTACTGTGCCGTGGAATAATTCGTGAGCAATAGTTGTCTCTGAGATATTAGCAAGGTTGATGTGAATAGAATCCTCATCTCTAGCGTTGGTAAAGAATCCTCCACCAACTTTTCCTGCCGCTTCTAATGCGTCGCTATCTTCGCCTAATTCTTTAGCAACACCTTTCTTGAAATCCTCCGTATTCTTGTATAGATATACAGGAGCAGAGCTAACTGACTTAAATGCTTTTACTGCATTTACAATCGATTTCTTAGCTTTAGGGTCTAATATAACATCCTGTCCGTCATCGTTCTTAACAACAATGTCCGTTTTAGGCATAGACTTGTCAGCACGAAGTCTATCTATTCCGCTTCTTTCTTTCTCGCTAACTAATACGCCAGTAAGTTTTTCTTGTACAGCAAACTTAGCATCATCTAAGTTAGAGAATGGCTTATCGTTTTCTAATTCTGGAACGTAGTATTCTTGTACGCCATTACGCTTAGTAGATAAGATAGTCGCAAACTTGTTGCCTCTCTGATTTACTGTATATACATCAGCCTCAAGCAATGCATCTGGGCTAGTCTTTGTAGTAAACTGAACTCGTTTTCCGCCTTCTTGCTTTTGTACTTCTAATGGGTAATTAGGAGAAGGAGAAAATTCATTATTAGGGGTAATGTCTTCGCCACCTGTTTTAACTGAGAATCCAGCAGTAAACTTCATTGGCTCAGTAGGCACACCCATAGTTACGTTAAAGCTTGCCTGTGCTTTAGCAAGCTCCTCTTGGTAAGCATCTTGCTCAGCCTTAATATCCTCTGAGGTAGCCTGCTTAGGAGCTTCAGCTTCAACCTCTTCTGCGCTTGGTTTGTTAGCGTCAAAGATTGATTCCAGCTCCTTTTTGTAGCCTTCAATAATATCTCTATTATCAGCTAGTAAAGTAATATCCTTTATTTTAAGCGCATCTTCTTTAGCAGAGTCAATCTTAGATAAGATGCCAAAAGCCTCTATTCTGCTATTAAGTGGTAATGCAGATAGCCTATTGTATTCCTTGTCAATTAAATCAGAATCATAGTTTACAATTTCATCTGCTCTATTCTTAGCAATCTGTCTGATTTCAGGAGACAATGTTTTATCTTTTGCTACTTCCTGGAATCTGCTAACATTAGCCTTTTGCTCTTCCGTTAGATTCTTTTTAGTGTAGATTGCGCTAAGACCAGACATTGGCCCACCGATTGATGCGCCTAACATAGATGCATCCAATAAATCCCACCCTAATTTCTTGTAATCTTTAACGTTTAATTTGCCTGAATCAATAGCATCTACAACAAATGAAGCTCCAGTGGCAATAACTTCCTCGAGAGCTTCCTCTCCCATGCCCTTAAGACCATTCTTAACTACATCTTTGTAATTGCGAACAATGATATCGCGAGCTTCTTCTTTGCCCACTTTCTCTATCATATCCTTGATGGCTTTCTTGCCGCCATCCATTGTTACATCGATTATAGCCTTACCGATATTTTGAGCAGACTTTAAGTCGGTGTCGAATATCATTTCAGTAAGACCTTCGATAACGCCTTTCATTGCAGATTGCGCAATGTCTACGCCAGAAACATCTTTGTCTTTCTCGTATTCCTCTTGGATGGCTTGAGATGTACCTAGAGTAGCTCCAGCAATAAATGTTCTAGCTTTGTTTCCTCCGCCAGTCATTGCCAATCCGATAACTTGAGGTATTTGAGATAATGCAGCTACCCCCAGCTTTCTAGCTCCTTGTCCTAAATCTTGAGTCATAGTCTCAGATATGGACATATTCATATACTCCTCTTTTACTCCAGCTTGTCTTTTAGCTAATTCAATCTGAGGCTGAACAGCCTTGTTTACATTAGATGCAGCCTCCATTAAATCCTTGGAAGGCTTCTCTATTGTGTCAACAATATCTCTTAAATAAGGGTCTTTCTTGAAGTCTTCCTCGCTGATAGCGCCTTTAATGACGCCCGTAACTAGGTTTGTAGCAAAAGTAACTCCGCCAGATAATAAATTAACTGGCAATGTTCTCATTGCAGGGGATAAAGAATTCTTTATTGTACTAGCAAAACCTGCTAAATTATCCCAAATCGAATCATCATCTTCTGTAGCTTTTGGTACAGCGACCTTAAGTGGCTTATAAACGCCAACCGTAGAACTTTCCTGCCCAGATAATTCCGTATCGACTTTTTTTTTAGAAGGTTCAGCTACAGGTGTAGCAACATCAGAATCCGCTAATGAGCTGAAGTCAAATCCAGTTGATTTAGATTTACTGCTTCCAGTGGTAGGTGCAGCTGCTTGCGCATCAGTCAATGAAGCGAAATTGATTTTAACTTTTGCCATTATGATTTTTTATTAGTCTTGGTAAATAGTAAAGCCTTGTCCTTTTGCCTCAATCATCATTTGAAGAATTGGGACTCCTTGACCTTGTGCTGTTTGCTCAATTCGAGACATAGGTATTCTTTTGTTGGCGCTTATTCTTCCAGCTTCAGCTTTAGTATTCATTAATTGCATCTTCTGCAATGTATTGATGTTTTCCGCTTGAGTGTCGCCTGCCATACCCTTCATTCTATTAAGCATAGAGTCAAAGCCTTTCTGGTCTAAAGTTACAACTATTGGCTTTTTATTCACAGTTCCTTCCTCTAAAGTTGTTGGAATTCCTCCAGCTTCTTGTTTTCCTTTAGGGAAACCTGTAACGTAGTATTTGCCACCTTGCTTCTTGAATGAAGTAACTTGCATCTCAGGCATCTGTGCGCCTTTGCCTCCTTGTAATCTAACCCCTGGCATATTTATTGCCAAAGGATTAGATAAGGTAAATTCCATAGACGAATTACCTGTCGCTTTGCCGTTAACTATTTTTGGACCTGTCTCTGTAATAGATAGGAATGAATTAACATTCTCCTTAGTTCTATTGCCTCCGCCAAAGTTGAATACTGCCCCCTTCTTTTCTTGTGGGTTATATATTGCCCACTCCTGAGCCTTAGTTAAATTAATTCTAGATTTCTTTTCTTCTGGCGCATACTTATTCTCAATCTTTAAAGCTTCTAGCTGTTGCTCTTCCTTCTGTTTAGAAACACCAGTCTGAACTAATGATTCTCCTCTAGGAGTTCCGATTTGCTTGATTAGATTATTAGCAATAACATTGTCAGGAAGAATATCTTCATTAACGCCAAGTCTTTTTCTGTAATTCTCGAAGTAATCGGGCATTTGAGCCTTCATAGTGGTTGCTAATGCAGATACTGTAGCTGCATCAGGTCCAACAATTTTACCAGTGGCAAGGTCGTAAGTGCTTCCTTTTAATGCATCAAACTCGTAGTTTACGGTATCCCCTTTTGCGTTAGTGCCGTATGCTTTAATGGTTTCTTTTGGTATAATGCTAGTAATAGCCTTAACACCTATTCTATCAAGGTTTAAGCTATCATCGTAAGCCTTCTGCATAGCAGCTTGCAAGTCAGTAGCATTCTTGATATTAGGGTCAGTCAACGGAGCTGTAATTCCTTTGATAAATCCTTCAATGCTTGTAATGTTGTCTTTGTTAGCAAAGCCTAATTGCATATACTCTTTGCGAAGTTCTGCTCCTAGCTCGTATTTTTTCTTGTCGTCCGCAATATCAGATACGCGTTGGCGGATAGAGCCTAATTGAGAAAAATCTAACTTGCCGTCTTTAAGTATTGAATTAGAGGCATCCTTTAATAGGGTATTAGCCTTCTCTGTAATAACTTTTTGCCCATAAATATTTACATCCTTCTTTAGGGATTCAATATTTTGGAACATCTTATCCGCAATCTCATTGTCCCTTTTCTGTGTGGCAACTAAGCGAGAGAAGATGTCAGATATACCAGCTCCCGCCTTTTGGAAGCCTTGCTGTATATCAGCCGACGGGTCAAATGTATAAAATTCAGCCATTATTATTTTCTTATAAATTAATTAGATTTAAGCCTTCTTATAAAGCTTGCTTAATAAATCCATATTATCTGATTGCATTTGCATATCCATTAACCCACCTCCAATAGAAGTAAATACATCTCCAGCCCCAGACCATAACGCATTCTTAGCTTTTGCTACTGCGCCTGATGCCGCTGCTTGCTGCTGGAACAACTGGTTTTCAAGATTCATTCCACCTTGGAATTTTTGTTGATTTAGACCAAGTATAGTGTTTTCTTTTCCAGATAATGATTCAAATTCCAATCCACGCTCACGAGCGTTAGCCACTGCAGTAGCGCTTAAGCTTTGCAAGTATTCTTGTTGAGCTCTTTGCTTCTCTTCGTAACCTAAAGTTTGAGAACGAGCCATAATATCGCTTACTTGAGCGCCTTCTTGTGCTTGACCTAATGCTGCAGCAGCTAATAAATCAGCCCCGCTACCTGCGCCACGTTGAGCTGCTGATAGCATATTAGCGGTTGATTGTCTAGTTTGCTCTAATGCTCTAGCTTCGCCAGGCATCTGTCCAGCACCAGCAGTTCTGCGCATCATATCTGCGGCTTGCTCTGCTCTAGTATAACGAGATAAATCACCCTTGTAAGTAGATAAACCCTTAGCGGAGGCTAATAAATCCCCATATCCTTTTTCGAAAGTTTCACGCTGTTGCTTGCCGAATTTCTCCGCAGCATACATTTGTCTTTCAGCTTCGTCTTTTAATCCGATGCCTCCAATGATATTTAATGCGCCACCAACAATGCCCGCTCCAATACCTACTGGATTAAGACCTTTCGTTAATGTGTCAAGTATTCCTGCCATTTTATTTTAAATTATGAGTGTCCTGAAACTGGTTGTATCTCGATGTCCAAGGAGTTGATTCTCATACTTTGGGTTTTATCCTTTAAAGATACAACAAAATCGTTAGTATAACCAACTATGTACTCTCCTTCAATTAAGCCCCCTGTTGAGTTGCTGTCTCTTTGGACAAAAGCATATAGTCTATTGTTTTCTGCTATAAAATTAGATTCGTAAATGTGTGACGCTTGCCCATTCTCATTAGATATCGCAATCTCTAACAAAGATGCCTTGACTCCATTATCCTGCGTGTAATCCATAACGCTCATATCGTGAGATATAGCTACATTAAGAGGCATAACTGGTATTCTAGAGTTCATCGTTAGCTTAATGTCTGCATCATAAGCTGTGCCAAAATAATTAGCATACCCCGATTGCAACGACTTGTAGGCAGTTCCATTCTTAAACAATACCATCTTATCGCCGAAGTTCTCAGAGAAGTCAGACTTAAAAGAGTATTTAGCTATCCAACGCTTTAATGTATCAGAATATCCAAGAGAATAAGTGTCACTACCAATTCCAATGAAGCACATATTATAGAATGGGTCATAAGCTAATCTAGCTGAGCCAGACTTGGTTAAGAAGTAAGAGCGCATAAATACGTCACTCACTAACTCAATTCCGTTTTCACTGTATCTAATAACCTTCTTATTGAAATCGTCCCACCACCAGATGTTTCCTTTTTGATTCATTACTGATAGCTTATCCTGTAAGCCATAGTTATATCCAAGGTTACGAACTGTTCCTATTACATTGGACGTAATCGCCAGCGTAGTAGAATTATTAGCATTAGTTAACTCCTGCTCTCCTAGCAATACGTATGCGCTTTCCTTCTCGCATAAAGCAAGTAGCATTGTTCCTGTGCCCTGCAATCTAGATGCCCGTTGTAATGATATAATTCCGCCATTTTCAACAGGCACGTCAGCTGAATCCAATGCAAAGAATGAGCTAAGGTTATTAACCTTTGTTCCTGCTACGTAATTACCTCCGTGACGAATTGTACCCTTTCTGTTTGCCGCAGTTGTAACCGTTGATTCTGTAATAGCTAATACTGGCTTACCAGCAGATGTGTTCCAGAATTGGTTAGCTGTTGCATTTGACATTGAGCGAACAACGTACTTGACCTTTGTGGAAGATACTTTAGCATCAGGATTATAAGATGTTGTAATCTTAGGGGCGGTTCTGCTTCCAAGAAATGAAGCTACAACTCCATTATCTACCGCAGTCTGCTTCTTAACATTGATATTAAGTGAGCTTGGACCCGCCATTAATGGAACCGATAAGCGATATGTTATATAAAACTTGTCATTAGCAGCAATATCCGTTGCGTAAGTAGCTAAAGTTATAGTTTGAGTATAATTTAGATTGTAAGTAGCATTAGTCTGCGTAGATGTAACTGTTTCTGTGTACAATTGCTGCTCTGCAATAAAATCTACAGGGCTGCCGTAGGTATTTGTGCTATTGTTATATGGCACACGCATTACTTTAGCATAGATAGCCCATTCGCAGCTACCTGAAATAGCGAAAGGGATATTCTTAGTTATAAGAAGCTTATGCTCCACAGTCAAAAAGTTGCTGGCTAATTGCGTTGCAACGTCATAATATCCAGACAATGCTACTTCTGGCCCACTAGAAGCGTATGCTCCAGACGAGTCAAGAATATTTGCGCCATCTTGGTTTACCCCTGTGGTAAATGAAGTAAAGTATGGTACATACGGAACATCTGCAGGAGCGGTTGACGATGTGGATATAATTGAAAATCCAGAACCGTATGGGCTATTAATTTGGCAATTAACCTGTGTTTGTACGCCAGTTGTAACTTCTGCTGGCGAAGTCTTCGTTGTAGTCTTAGTAAACGGACTAGCAGAATAAACAGGTAGCTCTAGCTTCTGGAATACAGAGTCTCCAATAAACTTATTGGTATTAAGAGTTCCGCCTGGAGTTACCGAAATAGTTGAGCTAGCAGTCCAAGATGTCATATCCATTAGGTTTCCATATTCATAGAATACCAATGACTCGTCTTCTTGTATTTGCTTTGGAGTGTAAATCTCAAAGTAGAATACAGATGCGTTAGGTACAGTAGGATTACTCATTTCTGCGCCAGTGTATTCGCAATAGATTAGGCTACCATTTTGACCCGTTACCTTAAGATTTAAGATTCCGTTAGTACCTGTGTTGATAACCATTCTATCTCCGCTTGTATAGCTATAGATAGCATTAGCTCTAAACATGCCCATCAAGTCAACCACCATACTCTTAACGTTCTTAAGCTGGTCTTTAGTAATGGACTGGCTCAATACAATCTCTTCAGTAATAGCGCCCGTTGTGCCGTCTGTACTAATCTGTAGCAATTCAAAGAAGATGTTGCTAGCAAAACCTTCGTAGAAATAAGACTTAGTTGTATTCTTAGTATATACTACTTGTGCATACCTAGCCCAAGTTGGCTTCTGCCAAGAGCTATTCAATGCAATACTTACGTTTGGAAGGATTGGGTATGTAAATGTGCCTGTCTCAAACTTAGTGTACTTTTCTACGCCACGAGTTTTCATAGCTTCATCGTAATAAGCTAATCCAATCGCATAAGTTGAGCTGTTTGCTAATGGCTTGTAATAGTTGTTGCCAGATAATTCTGAGCTATTAATGCTGTCTGCTCCAGTTTCAGCTACTGTACTAGAAGTAAGATACGTGCTGTATGTTCCGCCAGTTGTCGATAATTCAGTAGCGTTGCTCGCAGTAATATCGAATAATAATGAATTAGTCTCTGACGCATAGTCATCTACAATGTTTGCTAAAAAGATTCGGTTCTTAGCGATTTCAATGCTCTTTGCGGATACAGGTACAGAGTCAAAAGATTTAGAAGCAGTAATAGAATCTAAGCTTTCGTAGATTTGACCCTTCCAAGCAAATGTAGCTGATGTTACGCCTGTTTGAAATACATAAGTATCAATTCTTCTCCATGTTCCATTATTACCTATTCTGGCGTAAACCTCTAGCTTCTCAGCATAAGTAGGTCTTTCGCTAGATGAGTATGTAAGAGTGTATCCTGTTGTACCTTTCTCTCCTTTGTACATTTGAGAGAAATTGCTAAGAACAGAGAACTCGCCTGATTTATATTGATATCGAGAAGCAAACTGAAAATCATTTGCCTCTAAGAACTCTACACCAGCAGTTAAATTGATAGCATCCTTTACGATTGTTACAACATTGTTAGGAGTTCTCTTTTGTAATAGCAAGTCAGCTACAGCGATAGTGCCATAGCTAACGAAAGTATCTAATGAATAAAGTA
>JACCDH011307860.1_pt1 | contig 15912 bp, 12 predicted proteins | sample 7442481 | NCBI WGS metagenome assembly JACCDH01 (sample SAMN15323433, study PRJNA562643) | freshwater metagenome | isolation source: river surface water | place: USA:Blue River Watershed | collected 2017-08-15
GGGTACTTCTTTCACAACCTTGGATGAAGTTGAGCGTAAATTATCAGCCCAAGATTTGATGATTTGCGATGCTGAAGGCCCAATGTGTATGGCCGGTGTGTTTGGCGGAATCAAATCCGGAGTGAGTGCAGCTACTAAAACAGTATTATTAGAAAGCGCCTATTTCAACTCCGTAAGTGTGCGTAAAACCAGCAAAAGACACGGTTTAAAAACCGATGCCTCGTTCCGCTTTGAGCGTGGTACTGACCCGGAAATGACCATTTTGGCGCTTAAAAGAGCTGCTTTATTGATTAAAGAAGTTGCCGGTGGCGAGATCTCTTCTGAAATTGCTGATTTCTATCCTAATCCGGTAGCGCCATTCGAGATCAGTTTAAGCTATCTAAATGTCAACCGTTTAATTGGGAAACAGATTGGGTCTGAAACCATTAAATCGATAATTACTGCACTGCAAATCGAGATTACTAAAGAAACTGCAGAGGGTCTGGAACTCAACGTGCCGGCATATCGTGTTGATGTTACCCGCGAAGTAGATGTAATTGAGGAAATTTTGCGCATTTACGGCTATAATAATGTCGAAATCCCGAGCCAAATTCGGGCTTCGTTAAATTATGCGGTAAAACCGGATAAGGAGGCTGTTCAAAATCAAGTAGCCGATTGGTTAAGCGCCAATGGGTTTCAGGAGATCCTGGCTAACTCATTAACGAGTTCAGCTTATACAACCAATCCGGAGCGTGCCGTTCGCTTGTTAAACCCATTGAGTAGCGATTTGGATACGATGCGTCAAACCTTACTTTTTTCAGGTTTGGAGGCTGTGATTTACAATCAAAACCGTAAAAATCCGGATCTGAAATTGTATGAATTTGGGAAAATCTATTTCTTGAAAGACCAGGACGGAGGTTACCAGGAGCATCAGCGCTTATCGGTTTTCATGTGTGGCAAGAAACTGAATCCACAATGGAATCATCTCGCCACAGCGGTAAACTTTTACCAATTGAAAGCGGCGGTAGATGCTGTGGTGAAAAAATTGAATATAGCTAATTTGACAACTAAAGAAAGTGATTTGAATACCTTGGCTTATGGTTTAGCTTATGTTAAAGGAGAAAAGTCCTTAGTTCAATTCGGCTCCGTATCGTCTAAGGTTCTAAAACAATTGGATATTGATGGAGATGTTTTTTATGCCGAATTCGATTGGGATTTGGTGCTGAAAAGTATCAGAAATAACAAAATCACTTACCGGGAGGTGTCTAAATTCCCTGCAGTAAAACGCGATCTTTCCCTACTTATTGATCGTTCAGTAAGTTTCGAAAAGTTGAAACAAATTAGCTTAAAAACCGAGCGAAGCTTATTAAAAGAAGTAAATGTGTTTGATGTGTATCAAGGTGATAAACTACCCGCCGATAAAAAGTCGTATGCTTTAAGCTTTGTTCTGCAGGACGAGGAAAAAACCTTGACTGACAAACAAATTGATGCCATCATGCAAAAATTAATGTTAAATTTAGAAAAAGAAGCAGGTGCGGTGGTTCGCAAGTAAAACTGTTTCTGCAACGGATTAAACATGTCGAGAGTCGCCGATCAATTAACACAAGTTCTTGATAAAACAGCCAGGCTTATTGAGCTTTGTGCAGTTTTGCAGGAAGAGAACGACTCGTTAAAGCTAGAAAATGAAACCCTTAAGGTAGCTGTTGAAACGAGCAAAAAGTTGAATCAGGACCTCGAGGAGCGTGTTAAGGCATTGAAGTTGGCTCGTTCATTAGAAGGGGATAACGAAAAAACTCTTGACATCAAGCAAAAAATTAGCGAATTTGTAACCGAAATTGACAAGTGTATGGTGTTGCTTAAAAAATAACACCTAGTGAAACAAGCTCAAATGGGAGAAATCTCCATAAAAATAAATATTGCTGACCGGGTTTATCCATTAAAGATTAACCAGGAAGAGGAGGAAGTGATACGGAGGGCAGCTAAATTGATTAACGACAGGATCAAGGAATTTCAGGATGCGTATGCTGTCCGGGATAAACAAGATCTGTTATCCATGAGTGTATTGCATTTCGCCACTGCTACGTTAAAGGCAGAATCGAAGGTAAGTACTACGGATACGGAAGTTGCTGAAAAGGTTTTTCAGCTAGATCAATTGCTCACGGAATTTTTTGCTACGAAGTAATTTATAGCATTGAGCAGATTTTAAGACCGTTTTCGGTTTTTTAAGTTTCACTGAACATGGAATTCCATGGGCAAACCGACACTTGAAAATTGAAAACGGTTTTTTTATTTTATTTAAGATCATGGAAATTATACTATATGTACTAGGAGGCTTGATTGCCGGATTTGGAGGAGGACGCTTCCTATTAAAGGGGCTTTACAAAAGCGAGGAAATTGCAGCGCAAAACAAGGCGAAGAAAATTTTGAAGGATGCCGAAGAAAATGCGGAAATCTTACGAAAAAATAAGTTATTAGAAGCTAAAGAGAAGTTTCTGCAAATGAAATCAGAACATGAGCAGGAAATCAACAATCGGAATAACCAGGCTAATCAACGCGAAAATGCTTTACGCCAAAAAGAGCAATCGGTAAACCAGAAGCTCGAAAATATGGGTCGTAAAGAGCAGGAACTGGATCAGGTTCGTCAGAACTTAGAGAAACAGATCGATTTGGCTCGTAAGAAACAAGAGGAACTTGATCAGTTGAAAAATCAACAGGTAAATAAGCTCGAAACCTTGGCAAACCTATCTGCCGAAGAAGCAAAAAACCAATTGGTAGATGCTTTGCGTGAAGAAGCCCGCACGCAGGCGATGATGCAAATCAAAGACATTGTGGATGAGGCTAAGATGACTGCGGCTAAGGAAGCTAAAAAAGTAGTTATTCAAACCATTCAACGTACTGCAACTGAAAGCGCCATTGAAAACACCGTTTCCATTTTTAACATTGAAAACGATGAGGTAAAAGGTAGAGTAATTGGTAGAGAAGGTAGAAACATCCGTGCTTTAGAAGCCGCTACCGGGGTAGAAATTATTGTAGATGATACTCCAGAAGCAATCATTTTATCAGGATTTGATCCGGTACGTAGAGAGATTGCTCGTTTGGCCTTGCACCGTTTGGTAACGGATGGTCGTATTCACCCGGCTCGAATTGAGGAAGTGGTGGCCAAAACGAAAAAGCAAATTGAAGACGAGATTGTGGAGATTGGAGAGCGTACGGTAATTGATCTGGGCATTCACGGTTTACATCCTGAGCTCATTCGTATGGTTGGCCGTATGCGCTACCGCTCATCTTACGGACAAAATTTATTACAACACTCTCGTGAAGTAGCCAATTTCTGCGCCACCATGGCCGCTGAATTAGGGCTGAATGTAAAACTAGCCAAACGTGCAGGCTTGTTACACGATATTGGTAAAGTACCAGATGATAATCCGGAATTGCCACACGCTATTTTGGGTATGCAATTGGCCGAGAAATACAAAGAACATCCTGAGGTATGCAATGCCATTGGTGCGCACCACGACGAAATTGAGATGACCTCCTTAATTTCACCGATTGTACAAGCTTGCGATGCCATTTCGGGTGCACGTCCAGGAGCTCGTCGCGAAGTGGTAGAAAGCTATATCAAGCGTTTGAAAGAATTAGAATCTTTAGCCTTGTCATACCCTGGCGTAGAAAAAACCTTTGCTATTCAGGCCGGTCGTGAGTTAAGGGTTGTGGTAGAAAGCGAACGTGTAACCGATGCCCAGGCTGAAGTGTTGGCTGCCGATATTTCAAACCGTATTCAAACCGAGATGACATATCCTGGTCAAATTAAAGTAACCGTAATTCGCGAAACACGTTCTGTTGCATTTGCAAAATAAATTGACTTATGAAAAAGCAAGTTGAAAAGCGTTTGGTTGATGTGTATTTCGATAAATACGCAGAGAGCCACCAGGATCACACCAATAAAACTATCCACTGGATTTGTGTTCCAGCCATTGTGTTCAGTCTGTTTGGTTTAATTTGGGCAATTCCCTTTCCTCAGCTAGAGTTATTAGGCCGTTTTAACGGTTTTGTGAACTGGGCTTCGTTCCTGATTGGCTTTTCAATTTATTATTACTACAAATTATCTCCAGTGCTTTCTTACGTGATGCTTTTGGTCATGTTCGCCTTTTCGGCAGGCATTGTTGGCTTAGAAAAGATGAATCTTGAAGCCGGATGGCCGGCTATGTGGCAAATTTGCCTGGGTATTTTTGTGCTGGCCTGGATTGGTCAGTTTATCGGGCACAAAATCGAAGGGAAAAAACCCTCTTTCTTCGACGATTTGAAGTTTTTGCTCATTGGACCGATCTGGCTGTTACATTTTTTGTTTAAAAAAGCCGGAATCAGGTATTAATTTATGTTAGGGCTGTTCACTGCTTCCAAATATAAATTTGGATAATCAGATATAATTCCGTTCACGCCTAGTTTTATCAATTTTTGTATACTGTCTACGTCGTTCACAGTCCACACGATCAGGCTCATCTTCTTCTTTTTGCATAATGCTACTAACTCTTGGTTTACACTAGGGTATTCAGGGCTTAGAATATGAGGTATAAAGCCGAGTTTGGTTAATTGCCTATTTAGATCTTTTGCATTAGTTTTTTCCAATAAATAAGCCAGTTTTACCTCAGGGTTTTCTCGATGGATGATTTGTAAAGTTCGAACATCAAATGACTGAATAATGCACCTTTCAAGGATGTTTTTTTCGTTTAAGACTCCCAATAGTAAACTAACAAATTCATCAGGTTTTGGATGAAATACATCATCCCCAGCAGGGTCACTCTTAGTTTCGATATTGTATTGAATAGGCTTTAACTTGTGAATTTTGATATACGATTCAACAGAATCAATCACTTCACTTAACCGCGGTTTAGCAGCTGCGATTTTCTGCTGATTCGGAAATCTGGGATGAGGCTTTAGTCCAACGTCCCATTTTTCAAGCTCGTTATAGTTCATCTTGTAAATGTTAAACTGCATTTCAGTTGTTTCGTTCAAAAACATCCCATCAGGGGAAGTAGAAATTTCGTGAGCCATAAAGGGCTCATGAGATAGCACAACCTGTTTATCTTTGGTAATTACCACATCCATTTCTAGTGTAGTTACGCCCATTTTTAGAGCTTCAATCATGGCTGTAATGGTGTTTTCAGGATAAAGCCCTCGGCAGCCACGATGTCCTTGAAAATCAATTTTAGAAGTATTTTTTTGTGAAAACGCTTGAAAACAGCATAAAATTAACATGATTAAACAACTTATTTTTCTCATATCACACAAGGCTACTGATTTAGTTAGCTGAATTTACTACAATCAAACTACTGAAGCATAGATTGTTGAAATCTTAATTTTCAGTTAACAATTTATTTATCTGAAACGTTGACCTTAGAAAGAAAAAAATGTTTCCAGCAATTTTATTCAAACTCATTTCATTTCTTTCTGTGGCGCTTTTAATTGGGTTTTGGTTCAGCCCTTACGAAGTGCAATTTCAACAGGATGAAGATTAAGTCTGTTTTTCAAAGTAGAAACCATGATTAAACGAAATGTAGATGTAGTTGTCATATCGGACGTTCACCTAGGAACATACGGTTGTCATTCGAAGGAATTGTTAAACTATCTGAAAAGTATCAATCCGAAGATACTCGTGATGAATGGTGATATTATTGATATCTGGCAATTTAAAAAATCATATTGGCCTGAAGGCCATATGAAAGTTATACGTCGTATTTTGAAATTTGTTGCAGAGGGTACACCTGTATACTACCTTACAGGAAATCACGACGAGATGCTTCGCAAATTCGCTGATTTTGAAATGGGTAGTTTAAAGATCTGTAATAAACTCGTATTAGACCTAAACGGTCAAAAAGCGTGGATTTTTCACGGTGATGTTTTTGACGTAACCATGCAATATTCTAAATGGCTTGCAAAATTAGGTGCCATTGGGTACGACAGCCTCATTCTATTAAACAGTTTTGTAAACTGGTGTCTTAGTAAAATGAATCGTGAGAAAATGAGCTTCTCCAAAAAGATAAAGGCTAAATTTAAAGACGCGGTAAAATTTATCAATAGCTTTGAACAAACTGCCGCTGAACTGGCTATTGAGAAAGGTTACGATTTTGTGATTTGCGGACACATTCATCAGCCTGAAATTAGAACAATTCAATCTGAAAAAGGTCAAGTTTCTTATCTCAATTCAGGCGATTGGGTAGAAAATTTGACTGCACTTGAATTTGTAGATGGAGTGTGGTCTGTTTATCGTTATGTTCCTTCAGAATTTGCAGAGCAAATACCCCAAGATTTATTAGACGAGGAAGATTTAAAAGCTAAACTAGATGTGAATCAGCTGTTACATCAAATGAAATTTCAAGCATCTTGAGTTGATATGAAAATTCTTTATGCTATTCAAGGAACAGGAAACGGTCATGTAAGTCGTGCGAGAGAGGTATTACCACATCTCAAACAACACGGTAAAGTAGATGTTTTGATAAGTGGTACTCAAGCAGATGTGCAACTTGATTCGCCGGTAAAATTTAAACTACACGGTTTTGGTTTCGTTTTTGGACGTCAAGGTGGAGTTGATTATTGGAAAACCTTCCAAGCTATGCAAACTCGCCGTTTTTTAATTGACATCAAAAATTTTCCAGTTCAGAATTACGACCTGATTGTTAACGATTTTGAGCCTGTAACCGCTTGGGCATGTAAACTAAAAGGCTTGAACAGTGTTGCCTTAAGTCATCAATCTGCATTTTTATCGCCCAACACTCCGGTTGTACCTGATCGCTGGGCTTGGCAAAGGCAAATTTTAAAGAACTATGCCCCCACAACGCATCACATCGGATTTCATTTTAAATCGTATGATCAATTTATACATACTCCTGTAATTCGTTCGGAAATTAGAAAACTGGAACCCATGGACATGGGACATATTACAGTTTACTTGCCTGCCTACGATGATCATTTACTGTTGAACTATTTTACTAAACTACCAGATATCAGGTGGGAGGTTTTTTCTAAACATTGTAAAATACCTTACCAAAACGCAAATGTAACTGTATACCCGGTGAACAATAAACAATACAATTTAAGTCTCAGCCGTGCCCATGGCCTGCTTACTGGTGGCGGATTTGAAGGTCCTGCTGAAGCATTATATTTAGGAAAGAAATTAGCTATGGTGCCGATGCATAACCAGTATGAGCAATTGTGCAATGCTGAAGCGGCAAGAAGAATGGGTGTAACAGTGATTGACATAAACCTTGGAAATGTTGTCAATACATTGAAGTCCTGGATTGAACAATCTTCCGTTTTTAAGCCCTATTTCCCAGATGAAACTAATCATATTGTAGCTGATTTAGTAATGCTACATAGTGATCAGTTAGTTTTTCAATGTTAGAAAATTAAGAATGCGTGTTAACATATAATTAACACATATTTGATGATTAGTTAACGGAGTCGTAACCTCCTCATAATACAGCACAAATACTTTTGTGAGTAATTAAAGCTCACAAAGTGAAAACAACAAAACACACATTTCAACGATTATTCTTCTTAGTTGCCTTTTCTCTTGCTGCTACTGTAGCATTTGCGCAACAAACTGGTAAAATTGCCGGTAAAGTAACCGACAAAAAAACCGGTGAAACCCTAATTGGTTTAACTGTAAAAATCAATGGTACCAATGCCGGTGTGTCTACCGACATTGAAGGTCGTTACGTATTGTCTGGCTTAAATCCGGGTAAATACAGCTTGATCTTTTCTTACGTAGGCTACCAGTCTAAACTGATTACCGAAATAGAAGTAGGAGCAGGAAAGGTTTCTCCGGTAGATGTACAAATGGAAGAAGCCTCTAGCCAAACCCTGCAAGAAGTGGTAATTACCGCTAGTGTGCGTCAGGAGTCAATTAACGGACTGTATGCCAAGCAGAAAACCAATATCAATATTTCCGATGGTATCTCTGCCGATCAGATTCGACGTTCTCCAGATCGAAACACATCTGAAGTATTGAAACGCGTAAGTGGTACGAGTATCCAAGATAATAAATTTGTGATTGTGCGTGGTTTAGCCGATCGTTACAACTCTACCTTGTTGAACAATGCGGTGCTACCGAGTTCTGAGCCTGATAAAAAAGCATTCTCTTTTGACATCCTGCCATCCAACATGATTGATAACATCGTGATCAACAAAACGGCATCGCCAGAATTGCCTGGTGATTTTTCTGGGGGTGTAGTACAAATCATTACCAAAGATGTGCCTGAGCAAAATTTCTTGAATATTAGTGTTGGTACAGGGTACAATTCGATGTCTACTTTTAAGGATTTTGAGAATGGTTTGAGTGGTAAAAATGAATATTTAGGATTAGTTGCGCCATTCCGAAATCTACCTGCTGGCCTGCCTAGTGTAAATGATTTTAGAACCTTGAATGCTCAGCAAAAAATAAGTGCCGGTTTATTGTTTGATAATACTTTCCAGAAAAAAGCAGTGGTTGCTGCCCGCCCGGCACAAAACTATCAGCTTAATTTTGGTTTACGTAAGGAGTTGAAAAACGATGCTAGTTTAGGCGCTACATTCTCTTTAACATACCGTAACGCTGAGAATGCTACTGTAGCTGATCGTTTAGATTACGAATCATCTGAAGCACAATTTGATTTTGAAGATCATACCTACAAACACAGTGCCTCATTAGGTGTTTTAGCCAATTTGGCCTACGTAAATGGGAATAGCAAAATCTCATTCAAGAACATTTATAACCTGGCATCAGACAACACATTTACCTCCAGAACTGGGGAGCAGTTCATGGAGAAAGATCTGGTTCGTGGATATTCTTTTGATTACGTAAGTAAATCATTGTTCAATACACAATTGGAAGGCGATCATAAGCTTAATTGGAACGATGTAAAGTTGAACTGGAATCTGAACTATTCGTATACAGACCGCATTCAACCAGATTTGAAAGCGTTGAATTATCGTCTAGATTACGATCAAGGTGCCACTGAATACGAGGCTATTGTACCAAATGGTACCGCCTCTCGTACGGATGCCAGCCGTTTCTTCAGCGATATGTTTGAAGATAGTTATGGCGGTAATGGAAGTGTTACTTTACCCTTTCTGTTCATGAAAGAGAAAAGCCAGTTGAAGCTGGGCTTCTTCAAACAATACAAAGTCAGAGATTTTGGAGCCCGTAAATTCGGTTATATCAAAAGTTTCGGCTCGTTCGACCAGAATTTACTGAAATTGCCATACGATCAACTATTTGCTGATCAGAATATCAAGGTTGGTGGTTTTATTATGGATGAGGGTACTGAGAACTCTGACCGTTACGATGCAACATCTGACATTCAGGCCGGGTACATCCAGTTCGATAATAAAATTGGAAAGAAATTACGTTTGATTTGGGGTGCAAGATTGGAAGATGGTTACCAGCGGGTTAATACTTACAGTTTTGCAGGTCAGCCTTTGCAGGTAGATAATAAATTTTCAGATCTACTACCATCCTTAAACTCTACGTATAGTTTTACCGACAAAACCGCTTTACGTTTATCGGTATCTCAAACGGTTACACGCCCCGAATTACGTGAATTAACCAACTTTGGATTCTTTGATTACATCTCTAAACGTGTAATGCAAGGTAATCCGGATCTGAAACGCAGCCGTAACACCAATATCGATTTGAAATACGAATTTTTCCCGGGTAGTGGCGAGATTATCTCTGTTTCTGGTTTCTACAAATATTTTAGATTGCCAATCGAGCAGATCGTTTCATCGGGAAGTGTACGAAACATTACTTTTCAAAATGCCGAGTCGGCCAAAACCTCTGGTTTTGAAGTTGAGTTTAGAAAGAAAATGGATTTTATCGGTCAGACAAACTTCTTTAAAAATCTGATTGCTTATACCAACGCTTCAGTCATTTTTTCTACGGTAAATCTAAATAACCTAGTATCAGAAGTTACTCAGCGTTCTTTACAAGGTCAATCGCCATACATTATAAATGCTGGTTTACTCTATACAGATCCTAAAGCGAATATCTCCTTCAACTTGTTATACAACAGAATTGGTGAGCGTATTTCGGAAGTGGGTTATCAGGGTTACCCAGACATTTATGAACGCGGACGCGATGTGATCGACTTCCAAATGAGTAAACGTTTGCTGAAAAATAAAGCAGAAATGCGCTTAAATCTGTCTGATATCCTAAATCAAAAAGTGATTTTCTATCAGAATATGAATACTCAAAAAACGTATCAACCTGGTGAAGATTTTCTGATGAATGCCGCTCGTATTGGTCGCGGAGCTTCGATTTCGTTCATCTACAATTTCACATTAGACAAGAAATAATAAACGTATTAAATCAACAACATGAAAACGCAAAAAATTATTCTCTTTATAACCCTATTGGCGTTGAGTTTTACAGCTTGTCGCAAGAAAGAGCTTTACGAACCCATTGATACCAGTCAGAAGCCAGCTACAATTTTAGAGGGTGAAATTCTCGAAAATAAAACGCTTACTGCCGACCGGGTTTGGCTATTGAAAGGATTTGTGGTGGTAAAAAACAATTCGGTGCTAACTATTGAGCCGGGTACCATAATTAAAGGGGCCGTTGGTCAAAAAAGTGCTCTGGTTATCGCTCAGGGTTCTAAAATCATGGCTAATGGAACGGCAAACAGCCCAATTGTGTTTACCTCGGCTAAAGACCCAGGAAGCAGAGCTCCGGGCGATTGGGGTGGTATTATCTTAGTGGGGCGTGCACCCACTAACCGTACAGTGCCCATTCCGGTTGAAGGAGGTATTGGAATTACTTACGGAACAGATAATATTCCGAACGATAATTCGGGTGTTATGCGCTATGTGCGTATTGAATATGCCGGAATTGGAGCCAATGATAGTGAAATTAATGCGCTAACCTTGTATAGTGTGGGTAGTGGCACAACATTAGAGTATATCCAAACGGTTTACGCCAATGACGATGCCTACGAATTCTTTGGTGGTACCGTGAATGCCAAATATTTAGTTGCCTACGCTACCGCAGATGATGATTTCGATTTCGATTTTGGTTATACCGGTAGCATTCAGTTTGCCGTGGCATTGAGAGATCCAGCCTTTGTTGATGCTGCCGATGCGGGTAACGGGATTGAGTGTGATAACGATAAAGATGGTAGTGATTTTCAACCAATCACGCGTCCGCAACTGTCAAACTTTACTATTGTTGGGCCAAACAATGCTCCAGGAACTGCAGGGTTTCACAATTTTGGTAACCGTTGGAGACGTGGAACAAAGTTCGTTTTTAACAATTCAATCATTATTGGATCTCAAAAAGGAGGATTTTCAATCGAATCGGATAAAACGGCAAACTTTTATAAAAACGGCAGCTCCGAATTTAAAAACAATATTGTAGCTCCCTATTTAAGCCCATTTTTAAGCAACACTGCTGCATTTACTGCCGCTAATATGAGTGCTAAAGCCTTAGCAGAAGGGTGTATTACCAGTACTCCCGCAAATGTATTGTTAACCAGTCCTTTCACACTGGGTGGACCTAATTTTTTACCATTGAATGGGTCTCCTGCACTTGAAGGAACTTTCGCAACTACACCTGGAGCAACTGCTGTCAATTATCGGGGTGCTTTCGGGGCTACGAATTGGACAAGCTCATGGGCGAATTGGACACCACAGCAAACGGTTTATCCGAATTAATATCAATTCAAAAAGCTTAAAAAAGCCTCCCCGGAATTTCGGGGAGGCTTTTTTGTTAGCTTAATTTTTCGAGCATATCCGGTGGAATGTTTTTCACATTCACCACTAAAAATCCATCCAGACTGTCAGAAAACTGCGGATCGATATTGAAACAGATAATTTTACCATTTAGGGCAATGTATTGGCGCAACAGCACCGGAATTTTCATCTTAGTTTCTTCGATATCAGAAATCAAATGATCCAGGTCTTTCAGATTCTCTTTAGACTCTAGCAATAATTCAGTGTCTATTTTCTGAATGTCGGCTTTGAATCGATTACGTGGTTTTACGTATTTCGCCATTTCATGATCGAAATGGTTTTTTTCGATATAATCCACAATAAGTGATTGTGAAAACTTAGAAAAATTGTTGCTTATACTTACCGGCCCAATAAGGTAATTGAATTGCGGATTAGCCATTAGGAATTTGGTTATTCCTCGCCAAAGCATAAATAGGGGCAGGGGTTTTTGTTGATACTCCTTCCGTATCCATGAACGCCCCAATTCCAAACTTTTTTTCAAAACGGATTCAAACTGATGGTCAATTTTAAAAAGTTCATCTACATAAAACCCTTTTTTGCCATAACTGTAAAAAATGTCGTCACCTTTACCAATACGGTAGGCCCCTACAATCATTTCAGCATCTTTATCCCATATAAATAGTTGATGGTAATAAATATCGTAACGGTCTAGGTCGATCGACTTATTGGTGCCTTCGCCAATTTCCCGGAAGGTAACTTCACGCAGTCGGCCAATCTCTTTCAATAGGTTAGGTATACGGTCGCTCGGGCAGATAAATACTTCGTAATTTTTCTCTTCACACACCTTCAGATCGCTGATCTGGGATATTTCCTTTTTCAACAGTGTTGCAGGTATTTCCGAGATGATTTTCTCTGGTTTTCTTTGAATTTTGAATAAATTTTTTGGTAGAAAAAACTTCTTATCACCTTCTAAACCTGCTCCCAAAGCATAAGTTCGTGCCCGTAAATAATTCAATAATTGAACAGGATTGTTCTCGTAAGGAGTGTCTTCTGGTTTAATAGGTTTGCCGATGCGAAGTTTTAACACATGCCCTTTTTTATTGAACAATTCAGATGGTAATTTGGCGGTTCGTAGGCTGGGATGTATCAATCCAAGGAGGTTGAAAAGCAAGCCATTATTGCCGTGGAAATAAACCGGAACAATGGGAGCTTTGGCCTTTACCATCAGTTTGCCCACCACAGGATGCCATTTCCGATCTGTAATTCCTTGCTGACCCAGTTTAAATGCCGACACTTCACCTGCGGGAAATACGCTGATGGGGGTACCTTCTTTCAATAAACCCAAAGCAGTTTTGATGCCGCTAATGCTAGAGCCATGCTCAATATTTTCGAAGGGATTAACGGCAATCAAAAAGTCACTTAAATTGGGAACTTTTTTTAGAATGAAATTAGACAGCTGTTTGCTGTTGGGGTTCACGAGTAGGGTCAGCTTAATCAAAACCAAACCTTCAATTCCGCCATAGGGGTGATTCGCAATAGCGAGAAATGCACCATCTTTGGGTAGATTTTTTAGTTCGCTTTCGTCAAATTCCACCGTAATCCCCAAAAGCTCAAGCAATTTGTCAATAAATGCGATGCCTTTGAGGTCTTTTACTTGATCAAAAGCCTTATTTACCTCATTGATTTTCATCAATTCCATCAATAAGGAGGCCAGGCCCGGCATTCTGAGCTTATCAATTTTGGTTGCTTTCGCGAATTCTTCTTTGCTGATGATGCTCATTTGATCTAAATACTAGAGGCAGATAAGTTCAAATTTGTTAAAAATATCTGCTATATTCAGTAAAAATATCAAAGAATGTCCAGAAATTACTTTCAGGACTACTTTGGCTTCTCGAAAAAAGAGATCAACGGAATTTTTGTCCTGCTGCTCATTCTTTTCATCCTCATCCTAATTCCGTACTGCTATCAGCCTGAAGTCAGAAGTAATCCGGCCGAACTGGCTCAATTCAAGCGTGAAATTGCCGAATTTGAACAGTCTGTTAAGTCTGACCGTGCTTACAGCTATCGCGATATACCGGTAGCAAAACCAAAATCCAAGTCTCGACCAGCATATTTCGAATTTAATCCGAATGAACTTTCAGCAGCCGACTGGAAAAAGTTAGGACTCTCTGATAAGCAAATTCTGGTGATTCAAAACTATCAGGCTAAGGGTGGCAAGTTCTACAAAAATGAAGATCTCAAAAAGATATATGTAATTAGCTTCGAACAGTACCAAAAATTAGAGCCTTATATCCGCATCGATTCTAAAAAATCAATTACTAGCAAGCATGAGATAGCATATTCTAAAATCATCGTCGATCTTAACCAAACTGATTCTACTGAATTGCAAAATATTCGTGGCATAGGCCCGGCTTTTGCTTCCAGAATAATACGCTATCGCGATCGCCTGGGTGGGTTTTACAGCCTTGAGCAGCTGAGAGAGGTTTATGGTGTAGATTCAGCAAAGTACAGTCAATGGAAACTCCAATTGAAGATTACCAAAGAATGGAAAAAGATTGCGATCAATACTGCCACTTTCGAAGAATTAAAACGACATCCCTACCTAAACTATAAACAAATTAATGCCATCATCAACTACCGCAAACAACATGGACCCTTCCGGGATTTGCGTGATTTAATGCCAATAGCTTTACTAAATGCAGAAATTTTACGTAAACTAGAGCCATATTTATCTTTCTAATGATTGAAGCTGCTATTAAACAAGTTATTCGCGACGTTCCTGATTTCCCAAAACCCGGTATTCTATTTAAAGACATTACTCCCGTTTTAAAAGACCCCAAATTGTGTACAGCTATTGTTGAGGCTTTTGCTGAAGCGGTAAAAGAACTCAAAATTGATGCTGTTGCCGGTATTGAAAGTCGTGGATTTTTATTTGGACTGATGTTGGCCAACCGATTGAATATTCCATTTGTGCCTATTCGTAAAAAAGGAAAACTACCGGCAGAAACCATCAGCGAAACCTATGATTTAGAGTATGGCACCGCTACAATTGAAATTCATCGCGATGCTTTCGTCCCGGGCACCAAAGTATTGATACACGATGATTTGTTGGCAACCGGCGGAACGGTAGAGGCTGCAGCTAAACTCGTAACTCAACTAGGAGGTGAGGTTGCTGGATTCTCGTTTATTATTGCTCTCGGATTTTTGAAAGGTGAAGAAAAATTGACAAACTTTTCGGACAAGCTTGTTACTTTAGTGAACTACTAAAGAACTAACATGTCGTCTACCTCAAACGAATTATCTTCCCTCAATTTTATGCCAACCGAGAACCAGCAAATGGTTGCTCAAATGGCTCGTGACTTTGCCGAAAAACACATTCGTCCACACGTAATGGAATGGGACGAAACCCAAACCTTTCCTATAGCTACCTTCAAAAACTTGGGTGAGCTCGGATTGATGGGAGTTTTGGTACCTGAAGCTTACGGGGGGTCGGGAATGGGCTATTTTGAATACGTGGATGTGATTGTTGAAATTGCAAAAGTATGTGGTTCTATCGGCCTTTCGGTAGCTGCTCACAACTCGTTATGTACCGGCCATATTTTAAGTTTTGGTACTGAAGAACAAAAGCAAAAGTGGTTGCCTAAACTGGCTACCGGCCAGTGGATTGGTGCTTGGGGCTTAACCGAAGCAAATACTGGTTCTGATGCACTTCGTATGAATACTACAGCAGTGTTGGATGGTGATCATTACGTGGTAAACGGCGCTAAAAACTGGATTACTCATGGAAAATCTGGAGATGTAGCCGTGGTGATGGTGCGTACAGGTGAAAAGGGTAGTTCCAAAGGAATTTCAGCTCTGGTTATTGAGAAAGGAACGCCGGGATTCACATCCGGAAAGAAAGAAAATAAATTAGGCATGCGTGCTTCGGAAACTACCGAGCTCATTTTTGACAATTGCAGAGTACCCAAAGAGAATTTATTAGGCATAGAGGGCGAAGGTTTCAAGCAGGCCATGAAGATTCTGGACGGTGGTCGAATTTCTATTGCAGCCTTGTCATTGGGAATAGCAAAAGGTGCTTACGAGGCGGCATGTGCTTATGCCAAAGAGCGTCATCAGTTCGGACAGCCCATTGCCAATTTTCAGGGAATAAGTTTCAAGCTGGCCGACATGGCAACGCAAATTGAAGCGGCCGAGTTGCTTATTATGCAAGCTTCTGATCTTAAAAACAGA
>JACCDH010182426.1_pt1 | contig 15909 bp, 17 predicted proteins | sample 7442481 | NCBI WGS metagenome assembly JACCDH01 (sample SAMN15323433, study PRJNA562643) | freshwater metagenome | isolation source: river surface water | place: USA:Blue River Watershed | collected 2017-08-15
GGGAAATTCGCGAAACAATTCCTGAAGCCCAGCTGCAGTTAGGAAATATTATTAAACACGATATTTCCCTTCCCATTTCAGCGCTTGAGCTATTTATTGAGAATACTAGCCGCAAACTTAATGAACAATGGCCTGATACCGAAGTCATTGTTTTCGGACATGTTGGTGACGGAAACTTGCATTACAACCTAGCCGCAGTAAATCATGACGTTTCCAAGCTACTTCCTGATAGGCGAAATGCAATTAATCAGCTAGTACATGATCAGGCGTATTTTCATCAAGGCTCCTTTTCGGCAGAGCATGGTATTGGTCAGGCAAAAGCAATTGAGCTTACCGAGCGAAAATCGAGTGTTGAAATGAATTTGATGCGGGATATTAAGGGTGCACTTGATCCGCTCAACATCATGAATCCAAATAAAATAATCTTAGAAAAATTAGATTAATTTGGGTACTTCTCTCAGCAGCAACATTGCCCCCGAAAATAATAAGATACCGCCATAAATACTTTGTATATTTGGGCTGCTTAATTTGCTGTGTACTCTAGAGCCAATCCATAATCCACAAATCATAGGTAGCAACATCGACATAGCCAAAACGAACACATCAATATGCAAGAGCAATTCAGATATCAGCATAAATACAAATCGCATCATTGTTAAAATTAAAATGGCAAACGCCATTGTTGCTCTAAGCATACGAGGATCTCTCATCCGCATAGCTAGATAGGATGCATAGATCGCCCCTCCGGTCGCGAATAGCGCCGTAAATATTCCCCCGGATAAGCCAAAGGGCACAGCCCACCATTTTGAGATAGGTGAATGTAGATTGGTCTTTTTTTTAATCAACACCCTCGCACCATTTGCACTTGCAAACAATCCAAGAATAATCAAAAGGGGCTCGCTTGGAGCATTTATTAACAAGGTGATTCCAATAAACATCCCCACCAAAGTGAATGGAAAAAGCCAAAGCAGCTCCTTTTTATCCGCATCTTTGGATGACTTTCTGCCTAGATAAAAAGAGGCGCAAATATCCATGATGACCATCATTGGCACTACAGTTGTCAATGGATATAGCTGAACCAGTAAGGGTACAGCCACAATAGAAGATCCAAATCCAGACACGCCGAAAATAAAATAGGCGCAAAAAATGATAAGTACCGCAAGCGTTACTGAAAGGGGTTGGAGGACCTCAAAAATAGGAATGTCCTATTGGCTTTATATGGTTCTCAAGCAGATTCTTCCACCAGAATTGTCTCGCCAGGCCTCACTAAATTAAAGCGAACTGGTTTATTTTCAATGGTGAGATTAGTATCGCGTAACTGAACCGCCGTGAAATAGGAGGTCTCCAAATCGCCCGGCAAAGGAAAATCTTCTCGGTAGTGAGCCCCTCTTGAATTTTCTCGAGAAATGGCAGCCTCAGTGACTGATTTGCTGACCAAGATTAGATTACGCAAATTCATCCAGTCTTGCCAAGTCAAGTTATATGCACGTTGCAAATCGCCCACTCCCATTTGATGAAGAGATTGATCTAGTTCATCCAACTTCACGCGGGCACGTTGCAAGCTCTCTTGTGTACGCGAGATACCTACGTCATTCCACATTACCTCTGCCAAGGCATCTCGAATAACCTCAATATCGGCGGGCGGCTTTTCAAGCGGGGCTTCATGCGCCCGAATGCTAGCAGCAACCTCATTCATATTGCATTCGAGTAAGGATTTATTAGCAACCCACTTGGCCATCTCATCGCCCGCAATGCCACCAAACACGGTTGAATTTGCCACGCCATTACCACCCAGGCGATTGGCTCCATGAACGCCACCAGTATCCTCGCCAGCTGCAAATAAGCCTGGCAAGTCAGTACTACAATCCGCCCGAAAGACGACGCCACCCATCATGTAATGGGCAGTTGGCACTACCTCCACCAAATCTTCGGCCAAATTAAAGCCGCTATCAGCGCAACGCTCAACCATACCCTTAAATAACTTACGCACAGTATCTGGACCCAAATGACTCATCTGAATATACACACCACCATTTGGTGTTGCCCGTCCAGCACGTATCTCGGAATTAATCGAGCGCGAGACAATATCGCGGGTTGCCCGCTCATTTCGGGCGTCGTAGTTACCCATAAATCGCTCTTTGTTGCCATTCAATAAGTAACCGCCAGCGCCGCGCAAGCCTTCCTCTAATACGGTACCTGTCATGCGCGTACCAGGCCCAGCTAATAGCCCCGTTGGATGAAATTGCACCATCTCCATATCCCGCAAGACTAGACCTGCGCGTAGTGCCATTGCAAGCCCATCACAACTCTTATCACCTGATGGAGTATGGTACTTGTACATTGTGGGACCACCACCCGTAGCAAGTAATACAGCTTTAGCGCGAACCAAGGTAAATTCACCGGTCTGCATATCCAGCATTAAAACCCCTGCCAAGGATTTTCCATCTGCACTATGAATTAATTCAACCGCACGGTACTCCTCCAGGCGATGAATACCACGCGCCCATACCTGTTCTGCTAAGCGATTAATGATTTCAATTCCAGTTAAATCACCTTTATGTACAGTGCGGTCAAAGGTCTGGCCAGCAAAGGCTTTTTGATGAATCGTACCATCGGGATTGCGATCAAAAAAGCAACCCAGTTCGTTTTCTAACTCACGAATACGCTCAACTGCAATATTGGCTAATGTCCATGCTAAATCCTGATCACAAAGCCATTTACCACCCTCAATCGTATCCATAAAGTGACGCTCAACCGAATCACCCTCTGCAAGCGCTACGTTGTAACCGCCCTGCACCATTCGGGTACATCCGCATTTTCCTAAAAGACCTTTAACTGCGATGGTGATATGTAGCTTGGGATTTGTTTGATGGGCGTGAAGCGCCGCAAAAAGGCCAGCCCCACCCGAGCCCAAAATCAAAATATCGGTTTCAAGTGTTTTGATATTCAAGGGCGCATTCATGATTCGATTCCTAAGCTTTTAAGCACATCTATCTTGTTGCGAGCAACATCACCCTTAACCTCTTGGTAAATACTGCCACCATGGCTGTCCATTGCAACCAATAGCGGGCCAAAATCGCGTATCTTAAAACGCCACAAGGATTCAGGATTTAAATCATCCATATCCACGTCTTCGATTTGCTCAATCCAAGTGGTCTCTAGAGCAGCAGTGCCGCCAATAATCGCTAAATACACTCCGCCCAACTCTGCAAATGCTGCAGATGAACCTTCTCGCATACCACCTTTACCCACAATCATCCGCACCCCATTTTGGGTCATTAATGGCCTTGTGAAACGCTCCATCCGATCGGATGTGGTTGTGCCAATACAGATAGGCTGATAGCCCGCTGGATACTCGGCACTGACCGGCACCTTACGTACATTAGGTGCAGTATGAATTACCGCGTGACCAGTTAGATCAAACTTGGTTTTTCGATCGCGATCAAATAAATGAATCTGGGTCGCGTCCCGAATTCCAAACAAAGTGTTTTGTAAGGTAACCGTGTCGTTAATTTTAAGGCGGCGAATGTCAGCTTCGCTTACCGGAGTAGGGAGAATGTAATGGGTCATTGTTATTCCTAAAAACCGTACTCAACACCGCTTGGCGTAAAGGTGGCGCGAGCGCGCCTTGCAGAATGGCATTGCATATTGACTGCCACAGGATTCATTGTGATGTGCGTAGCCGCCAATTCAACATGTACTGCAAATGCAGTGCCATCTCCACCCAAACCTTGTGGACCAATACCGAGACGATTTACGGCAGTACTCAATTCCTTTTCTAGCTTTGCGCCCTCTTCATCAGTGCAAACACTTCCAATTGGCCTAGTCGCGGCACGTTTAGCCATGGCAACGCATTGATCGGAGGTGCCACCAATGCCAACTCCAACAATAGTTGGAGGACAAGTTTTTCCACCAGAAGCGACGACACTGTCAATGACAAATGCCTTTACACCCAGAATACCTTCAGCTGGGATGGCCATCTTGAGATAGGAATTATTCTCGGATCCACTTCCTTTAGGGACCATTTCAATTTCTACCGTCTCATCATCATCGCTAAAATCCACATGAATGGCTGGCATATCAATGCCGCAGGATGTGTGATTATTTTTTCGGGTGATGGGATGCACCACTGAAGAGCGTAGTGGATATTCAGTAGTGGCACGCTCGCATCCCTTACGGATTGCGGCTTTTAAGGCCATTCCATCAAACTCAACGTGACGACCAATTTTGACGTTATAAATAGGTAAACCGGTATCTTGGCAAAGTAAATTATCTTCGCGCTCTGCAACTGCAATGTTGGTAACCATGGTTTGCAGCACTACTTGTGCGCGCGCATCGGTCTCTAATTGATTTAAGCGGTCAATTCCCTGTTTAACATCATCAGGCAGCTTCTTGAGCGCACGAATATATAACTCCTTACATGCCTCCTCTACCAAACTCATCTGTAGCTGCATATTGCTCCCAATTAATCTGCTAATGCTAAAAATAAAAGACCGGAAATAATCGAAATGACTATGGCCGCCTGAATCCAGCCCTTTCGCAATCCACGCCACGCTCCAAACTCAATCATCAAAAGACGAATGCCGCCGACCAAGTGGATCGTCAATAAAGTCACCAAACCCCATTCGCCTACTTTGACAGCCCAAAAATCCGTCAACTTTAAATAACGATCTAATTCATCTGCGCCAAATAGAGACTGCGACAACAAAAAGAAATGGATCGGCAAGAAACAGGCAAGGAGCAGCCCTGAAACCCGATGCGCCATATAAATAAAGTAAGACAGATGGGATTTGGCGCGGCGATCTAAAGTTGGTCTATTAGTCATCGCCCTATTCCACCAGTAAATACACCAAGCACAGCAGTGGTTCCCAATACTAAAATTAGAATTGCCAAGATCCAAGGTAAAACGCGAACCCCAGGGGATCGCGGAAAGTTCTCACGCAAAATATTTGCTAGGCCGATTGGTGCATGGATAAAGCAAGCCAAAACAAATACCTCATAAAAGAGTGCAAAAAACCAATTGCCTTGAGTACGGCCTAAAATTTCACCCGCAGTAAGGCCGCCACGAATAGCGTAAAACATAATAAATAAGTGAATAGCAACGCACAAACCAAGGATCATTGCGCTAATCCGCTGCGCGTACCAAAGCTTAGCCTGCAATATAGCGTCACTATGCAAAGCTGCACTCATAACTTACCCCGGACGGCGGCTCGTGCAACTAGTTTTTTGAGTCCAGCGATCCCAGCAGTAGGCTCTAGCTGTTTTGGACAGCGCTCAGTGCAACTACCATGGGTATGGCAGGTATGGCAGCCAGCATCACCCGCCACTGCTCGCAAGCGGTCTAATTGCTGAACATCCCGCACATCGTTTGTTAGGGTCCAGGCGCGATTCAATGCTGCTGGGCCCAAATAATCCGAGCGGCTCGCAACCACATCACAAGAGGCATAACATACAGCACAGCCAATACATTCAATTCCCGCATTAGCTAATTGGCGCTCCTCAGAGTTTGGTTTTACCTTTGCAAAATCATCATGGCGAGTTTGCTCACCTTTAAAAAAACCAACTGCCCCTTTCCATTTATTAAAGAACTCACGCATATCAGTCGCGAGGTCTTTGATGACCGGCAGGTTATTCAGCGGAGCAATCTCAAGCAAATCGCCCTCTACAATTTTGGCCACGTGGGTTCTGCAAGTCCATCGGGCTACGCCATTAACGGTCATCGCACAAGAGCCACACATACCTACACGGCAAGCAAATCGATAGCTAAGAGTAGGATCAATTTTTCGCTGAATATAGGTAACTACATCCAGCACCGTTTGATTGGAATTGCGCGGCACCAGGTATTCGACAAATTCCCCTTGCTCAGCTCCGCGCCAGACTTTCACTTTAAGATTGGTTTTAGACATGGGGGAATTATATCGGTGTATAGTAAAAAATAAATCGAATAGATTTTTTATCGAGATAAAATAATTTTTTACTAAAATAAAGCTCATGTCTAGTATCCGCGTACTCAAAAACTTTATCTCCATTACTCGCCACGGCAGCGTCGCCGCAGCTGCCCGGGAAATTGGACTGACCGCTGCCGCTGCCGGTCAGCAATTACAGCACCTGGAGGAAGAAATTGGGATTGAGCTATTTGACCGCAATAAACGTTCTCTAGTTCTGAACAATCAAGGTCGGGCCTTAGTAGAGCCCATCCAGGAGATCATTGCGCGCTATGAATCCCTTGGGGCTAGCTTCAAAACTGAACTCAGCGGCACAATCGTATTGGGCGCTTTGGTCTCGACTCTCATGGGGCATTTTGGTAAAGCCCTGGATGAATTAAAACGCAAATACCCAGAACTAGAAATTAAATTGATAGCGGGTTTATCGAGTGACTTCTTAGAGCAGGTGCTGGAAGGCAAACTCGATGCTGCCATTGTGACTGAATCCCCTTTCCCGCTACCTCAGACCGCCTTATGGACCGAACTATACAAAGAACCCATGGTCCTCATTTTGCCACTGAGCACCGCCAAATCAGCTGGCCCCAAAAAAAATACCGAGCTAATACCAAGCAACCTGCCCTTTATTCGCTTTGAGAGAAATACCTGGACAGGTCACCTCGTAGATCAAACTATCCGCGCCAGCAAACTGATGGTTAAAGAAGGCATGGAACTCAATTCAGTTGAAGCCATCATTGAATTGGTTAGACAGGGGCTTGGGTATTCCATTGTTCCCAAATTAGCTAATATTGCCTGGGAGAAAGATCGGCAACTCAGCATTTCAGAACTTCCCGGTAAAACGATTTACCGCAAGGTTGGATTGCTTGAGAGGCGCAAACATTCGCGTCAAAATATTACGCAAGAAATTAAAAAGTATTTCTTAGAGCAAATTACTGACAAAGAAAAACCACCCCGAAGGGTGGTCAAAAGAAATACTATGGAGGTAATACCTAAAGAATGAACAACAACTTCATCGTATTCCTCTCATCACAGTGATAAAAGACAGGGCGCATAGTTTGGGTGCATCATGCTCAAAATTGGTGCATGCATAAGAGCCGCTCCACCCAGCCCTATTTGCAAGGGTACTGAGCCTCAAAAAAACGCACTAAAGTCTTCGCCGCACGCTCCTGATGGAACTGAGGATTGCGTTGGCTCCAGCTTAAGAAGTCTTGAAGAATCGCCTCTCTAGTGCCTGATTCTGAAGAAAAACAAATGCTTGGCTTCATTTTAGGATTACGGTTGGCAAGATAGGCTTGGTATACACCCTCACCAAATCCAAAGCAAAAATTTTGCGCATCGACATCATTGACGTTTTGACATAACTCGACCAATGCTTTTGTTGAAGCATCATTTTTAGGCAGATTCGATTGCGCAAAAACCTTGGGCTGGATGAGCAATATTGCAGTCAGGATGAGTAGCGTGATGCGGAAAAGGTTCATTTAATATTCTCTAAATTAGCGTCTAAATCCACCCATACGACCACCACCAAACCCACCACGGCCGCCAAAACGATCGTCATTCATACGATCGAAACGCGCTTGGTCTCGCAGAGCATTTTCTTGGGCAGCCTCTCGGTAAGCATTTTGACTAGAACGATCACGCTGATAATCGTTACGAGCTTCTTGGTTTAGACGATCGGCTTGAGCCCGCTCCTGAGGCGTGGCATTTTTTTGAAAATCACTATCAGCCCTCTGACCGGCTGCTCTTGCCGCTTGTCTGTCCTGGGGAGTAGCATTATTTCTCCAATCATTCAGAAGTCGTTGCTGATTCTGAATGCTGCTGGGACCAATTACCCCACGATTTGATCTAGCCGAGGGATTGCTATCATTGTTATTCACATTGATTGTTCCATCAGACCAACTGGGTGTTGACCAAAATGCGCCACCAACAGCTAAACCTAGACCAAACGACATCATCCCCCAGGCAGGGTTATACACAGGATAAGGTGGATAGTCAGGATATGGCCAGGCACCATAGACAACAGTGGGGTTATAGCTTGGTACATACACCACCTGAGTATTAGCAGGGCCAATCACAATATTAGAACTGGCGTCTGTACTGACAGTGATTTGTTGATTTGACTTTAGAGTCCCCGCTTGAACAGCCCGTTTACGCAAAACTTGTATCGCCTTCATCGTATCAGCCGGCTGAAGCTTATAAGCATTACCGAGATTCTGAGTCCACTGTAATTTGCTCCCCATCATGTCAAATGCTTGCGGGAAAGAAATGAGTGATTTAACGCTATCGTTCCAAGATTCGGCTTTCAGGGCATTTTGCAAAGCCGCTCCATTCAAACTTGCATTACTTCTACGCCAGTTATACGCTTCCGCAATCTCCAGAGGATAGGTTGAAGCCAAAAGCATCAAAGAAAGCAATGAATCTGGGTACAGCGCTATTGGAGAAACAAGCGACTGCAACTGCTCAGAGGAGATAAGCTGAGGGGAGCTAGCATAGCCACCACTCTGGGTATAAGACATTGGGAAGCCTGCACTCTGCGTGTAGGGATCGCTATTATTGGAACAGGCACTCAGAAGGGCTACTCCTCCGACCAAACACCAAACTGTAGATTGACTCTTCATAAGCAGAATATACCTTGTCGCCAAACCAATTTCCTAGCTAGTGATTCTCTTTTGCATGATTTATGGAGTACTTCGGAATTTCGATTACCAAGTCTTCCCGAGCCACAATTGCCTGGCAAGATAGGCGGGATAGCGGACTCAGACCCCATGCACGATCTAGTAAATCCTCTTCATTTTCATCGGGGGCATTGAGGCTTTGATAGCCCTCTTTCACAATGACATGGCAGGTAGTGCAAGCACAGACCATATCGCATGCATGCTCAATCGGAATATCATTTTCTAATAAAGCTTCACAAATCGATGTTCCTGGAGACACTTCAACTACGGCACCTTCTGGGCAATATTCACTATGAGGTAAAACAACTATCTGAGTCATGATTAATTTCTATTGAATAGGGAAATGCAGTTATTGACTGGTTTAAATTTCAGCAACTTTTTTACCAGTTAAAGCCTTTTGAATACTAGCGTTCATCCGCTTTTGGGCAAAATCATCGGTAGCCTTAGCGGCGTGATCTACTGCTTTTCTTAATATGGCACTATCAGTCTCTTCTTGCAGTATTGTTTTGAGAGTTGCCATTGCGTGATCTACCGCCACTTGCTCTTGCACACTTAACAAATCACGATCAGAGTCTAGAGCAGTTTGAACTGCATCTAATAAACGCTGGGCATTGACCTGCTCTTCACGCAAGGATCTCGATAGCAAATCAATCTTTGCCGAAGCAAAACCATCTTGCAACATGCGGGTGATCTCGGCATCGCTTAAACCATATGAAGGCTTGATATCAATTGAGGCCTGAACACCTGATCCCTGCTCTGTAGCACTAACAGACAGTAAGCCATCTGCGTCGACTTGGAATGTCACTCGAATCCGTGCCGCTCCCGCAGCCATTGGTGGGATACCCCTTAATTCAAACTTACCTAAGGAACGGCAATCTTGGGCTAACTCGCGCTCACCCTGCACCACCTGAATAGCTAGTGCAGTTTGACCATCTTTAAATGTGGTGAAATCCTGTGCACGCGCTACAGGGATAGGTGTATTGCGAGGAATAATTTTTTCTACCAAGCCACCCATGGTTTCAATACCGAGTGATAGTGGAATGACATCAAGCAAAAGCCATTCATCATCCTTACTCTGATTGCCTGCAAGCAGGTCAGCCTGCATAGCGGCACCTAAAGCCACCACTTGATCCGGATTTAAATTATTTAAGGGCTTAGTCCCAAACAGCTCACCTACAGCGCGCTGCACATGAGGCATGCGTGTTGCCCCACCAACCATAACAACACCCTTTACCTCATCTGCTTTAAGACTTGCATCACGCAAAGCTTTTTTCACCGCTAAGAGGGTTTTGCTAATCAAATGTTGAGTGATCTCAAAGAACTGAGCTTGGCTAACACCAACATTAACTACAGTGCCATCCGCTAAAGTCTCATGAACGCGAGCCAATGGGTTATGACTTAACTGCTCCTTAGCATGCTTACAGGCTAGCAATAACTTTCGATGATCACCAATTGAAAGTGGCGGTAATTTTGCCTGTTCAATCACCCAGCAATAGAGTCGATGATCAAAATCATCACCACCTAAGGCTGAATCACCGCCAGTAGATAAGACCTCAAATACCCCTCTGCTCATTCGCAGAATAGAAATATCAAAAGTTCCCCCACCTAAATCATAGACCGCATAAATTCCTTCAGAGGCATTGTCTAAACCATAAGCGATCGCTGCTGCGGTTGGCTCATTGAGCAAACGCAGCACTTCAATTCCTGCGAGCTTGGCAGCATCTTTAGTTGCCTGGCGTTGCGCATCATCAAAATAGGCTGGCACAGTAATGACTGCACCCACAATATCGTCATTAACCGAGTCTTCAGCAAGTTGACGCAAACGCGCCAAAATTTCTGCGGAAACCTCAATGGGGCTTTTATCTCCCGCGGCTGTCCGAATTTTGAGCATCCCCGGCTCATCCACAAAATCATAGGGAGTATTTTCAATATGTTCGACATCAATAATGCCGCGCCCCATGAAGCGCTTAACAGACACAATGGTATTTTTTGGGTCAGACACAATGCTCTCGATTGCCTCAAAACCTGCTTGCGTTCTACCATTAGGTAAATATCGTACGACCGAAGGAAGTAATTCACGGCCTTGTGAATCCGGAAGAACTTTTGGCAAAGCATCGCGCACAATAGCCACCAATGAATTAGTAGTACCTAAATCAATACCTACCGCTATTCGGCGTTGATGCGGCGCTAAGGATTTACCAGGTTCAGAGATTTGTAAGAGTGCCATAGGAGAAGAGTGTAAAGCTATACCAAAATGGCAATTGCATCATCGAGTTCTTGCGCAAACTTATCAACAAACAATAAGCCTCTCAATAATTCTGCAGCACGCTGATAGTTTTTTGCTCCATCAATAGCCGCAGTCAGCTCAATAAGCGTTTCTTCCTTGGATTGCTCAACTTCTTTAGAAAGCGCTTCTAAGGCCATTAAGTCATCTTCTTGATCTTCAAGAGACTCACGCCACTCCATTTGCTTCATCAGGAAGGCTGCTGGCATGGCAGTATTAGTTTCTAGATTCGCCTCAACTCCGTGAAGTTGGCAGATATAAAGTCCGCGCTCAATAGGATTTTTCAGAGTCTTAAAGGCAGCATTAGCATAGGTAGCCATCTGCATAGCAAGTCTTTGCTCAGAATCGCTGCCCCGCGCATGACGATCCGGGTGCACTTCTTTTTGAATAGCCAAATAAGCTTGATCCAGAGCAGGCAAATCCAAATTGAATTGCTGCTTCAGACCAAAGAAATCAAAGTAAGTATTAGACGCGGAAGGATTCGCCACAACCACACTCGTCTTTTACGTTAGGGTTTTGGAACTTAAAGCCCTCGTTTAAACCTTCACGCACAAAATCTAACTCCGTTCCATCTAAGTAAGCCAAACTTTTAGGATCAACAAATACTTTAATCCCATTGGATTCAAACATCGTATCTTCTGGCGCAGCCTCATCCACATATTCAAGCTGATAGGCTAAGCCAGAGCATCCTGTGGTTCTGACACCCAAGCGCAAGCCACATCCCTTACCGCGCTTATCGAGATTGCGCTGTACATGCTTTGCCGCTTTATCAGTTAAGGTAATTGCCATAAATAACCTATCTTATTCTTTAAAAAAGTACCGATACTTATTTAGCAGGATGCTTTTCTTTGTAATCAGCAACTGCCGCCTTGATGGCATCTTCCGCCAAGATAGAGCAGTGAATCTTTACAGGAGGTAAAGCTAACTCTTCTGCAATTAAAGAGTTTTTGATCTCTAATGCTTGATCCAAAGTTTTACCTTTAACCCACTCGGTTACCAAAGACGATGAGGCGATCGCAGAACCACAGCCGTATGTCTTGAACTTCGCATCTTCGATGACACCTTGATCATTTACACGGATTTGCAATTTCATCACATCGCCACAAGCTGGGGCACCGACCATGCCAGTCCCAACTTGATCATCACCCTTCTCAAAAGAACCCACGTTCCGGGGGTTTTCGTAATGATCAATTACTTTATCGCTATATGCCATGGTATTTCCTCATCATTTTTTAATGTTGCTTAAATATTTATCAATTAATTAATGTGCAGCCCACTGGATGGTGCTCAGATCAACGCCATCTTTAAACATTTCCCATAAAGGTGACAGTTCACGTAACTTTGCGATCTTTTCTTTCACCAGCTTAATCGTGAAATCCACTTCTTCTTCAGTTGTAAAGCGGCCTAAGGTAAAGCGGATTGAGCTATGGGCCAATTCGTCATTGCGACCTAAAGCACGCAATACATAAGAAGGCTCTAGGGATGCAGATGTGCAAGCTGATCCAGAGGAAATAGCCAAATCTTTCAAAGCCATCAGCATGGACTCACCTTCAACATAGTTAAAACTGATATTGAGGTTGTGCGGAACACGATGCTCCATATCCCCGTTGACATAAACCTCTTCAATATCTTTTAGACCTGCAAGCAAGCGATCGCGCAGAGCACGAATGCGTTTATTACTTTCAGCCATCTCGATGCGGGCAATACGGAAGGCTTCACCCATACCTACAATTTGATGGACCGCAAGAGTACCAGAGCGCATACCACGCTCATGGCCACCACCATGAATCTGCGCTTCAATACGAATACGTGGCTTACGACGTACAAACAGAGCGCCAATACCTTTAGGACCATAAGTCTTATGAGCAGAAAAACTCATCAGGTCTACTTTTTCTTTTTCCAAGTCGATCTCAACCTTGCCAGTTGCTTGCGCTGCATCGACATGAAAAATCACACCACGTGAACGGCATAACTCGCCAATGCGAGGAACATCTTGCACAACACCGATCTCGTTATTTACGTACATTACGGAAGTCAAAATCGTGCCAGGCTTCATTGCAGCTTCTAGTTGCGCAAAATCAATTAAGCCATTGGCCATCACATCCAAATAAGTGACCTCAAAACCTTCGCGCTCTAGCTCACGGCAAGTATCTAATGTGGCTTTATGTTCAGTCTTTACGGTAATGATGTGATTACCACGCTCTTTATAAAAATGCGCCGCACCTTTAAGCGCCAAATTAATACTCTCCGTTGCGCCACTCGTAAAAACAATCTCCCGGGGATCAGCATGAACCAACTGAGCAACCTCGGTGCGCGCCCACTCAACTGCCTCTTCAGCTGCCCAGCCATACGCATGACTGCGAGATGCGGCATTACCAAACTGCTCGCGCAAATACGGCAACATTTTGTCAACAACACGAGGATCAATAGGCGTAGTTGCTGAATAGTCCATATACACCGGAAAGTGTTTTGGACTAAACATGGGAACCGCTTGCTGGGGAATGTCTTGTGGTGCGTTCATGATGAATGTATTCAATGTTGGTAGTGGTTATTGAGCTTGATTAACTCTGCTGCGCTAGATTAAAAACGGAATTAACTAGCGGGCGTTTTACAGCAACTTCTTTTTTGGCGGCAACGGCATCTGCAGCTTTGTCTGCCTTAACAACATCTGGCTTTAGCTTTTTAGGACGCAAGTCGTGTAATACGGCACCCCGCCCTTCTTGCTGCTGTACCAGATCGCGTAGGGAAACAGAGCTGAGGTATTCCACCATTTTAGAATTCAAATTAGTCCAAAGATCATGCGTCATACAGCGTCCATGATTCTCTTCATCGGCATGACAATTTCCCTTACCACCACACTGAGTAGCATCTATTGGCTCATCCACTGCAACGATGATGTCAGCTACGCTAATTTCATCCGATTTGCGCGCCAAGGTGTATCCACCACCCGGTCCGCGGGTGCTCTCGACGATGTTAAAACGGCGTAACTTGCCGAATAACTGCTCAAGATAGGAAAGGGAAATTTTTTGTCTTTGACTGATTCCAGCCAAAGTTACTGGCCCATGCGTTTCACGGAGGGCTAAGTCAATCATGGCGGTTACTGCAAAACGACCTTTGGTTGTAAGTCTCATATGTCACCTTGGTAATGGATTGTTATGGACAGCTAACAGTCGGGCGGGTAATACCCGACCATTCCACTCAACTTTACCATATACCCAAGTATTCCGCTCGGGAATTATCCCAAAAAATCCAAGGGATTAGCCCTAGCAAAGCTCTTAGAGCACCCTAGTCCTTAAACCGCATCACGAGAGCGGGCACCAAAGGCCATTTCCTTGACCTTAGTGAGGCGGTCCCGGGTTGCCGCCGCCTTTTCAAACTCTAGATTCTTCGCTTCCGAGTTCATTTGCTTTTCTAAAAGCTTAATTTCAGCAGCCAATTGCTTCTCACTCATATCCTCGTAGCGGGCCCGCTCTTGCTCTACCTGCATCTCGGAACGCTTCTCTTTGACATCGTACACACCATCAATAATGTCTTTAATCCGTTTTTGGACGCCACGAGGCTCAATGCCATTGGCTTTATTAAAAGCAATTTGCTTGGTTCGACGGCGCTCTGTTTCCCCCATCGCCCGCTTCATCGAGTCTGTGATTCGATCAGCATACAAAATGGCCTTACCTCGTACATTTCGTGCCGCCCGACCAATTGTCTGAATGAGGCTACGCTCGGAACGCAAAAAGCCCTCTTTATCCGCATCTAAAATTGCCACGAGCGAGACCTCGGGAATATCTAAGCCTTCGCGTAATAAATTGATACCCACTAACACATCGAACACACCGAGTCGTAGGTCACGCAGAATTTCAACGCGTTCAACCGTATCAATATCGGAGTGCACATAACGAACCTTTACCCCGTTATCAGATAAATAATCTGTGAGCTGTTCTGCCATGCGTTTTGTTAGTACCGTGACCAATACGCGCTCACCCACTTTGACACGCTCATGGATTTGACTCAGCAGATCATCAACCTGTGTGCTTGCAGGTAAAACTTCAATCTCTGGATCGACCAATCCAGTTGGTCGTGCTACCTGCTCTACTACCTGCCCTGTATGGGTATTTTCATAATCGGCGGGCGTTGCAGAAACAAAAATGGTTTGACGCATCTTGGTTTCAAACTCTGTGAACTTAAGTGGTCTGTTGTCCATGGCGGAGGGCAAACGAAAGCCAAACTCCACCAAGGTATGTTTACGGGATTTATCGCCGTTGTACATGGCATTGAGTTGACCAATCAGAACATGACTCTCATCTAAGAACATCAAAGCATCATTAGGTAAATAATCAACCAAAGTAGGCGGAGCCTCGCCGGGCATAGCGCCAGAGAGGTGGCGTGAGTAATTCTCGATGCCTTTACAAAAGCCCAATTCATTGAGCATCTCCAAATCAAAGCGAGTACGTTGCTCTAGACGTTGCGCCTCAACTAATTTTCCATCCTTCACAAACTCATCTAAACGATTGCGCAACTCTGCTTTGATAGTCTCAATAGCTTTAAGAACGGTATCGCGCGGCGTGACATAGTGCGAGCTTGGATAAACCGTAAAGCGGGGGATTTTTTGCCGTATTTTTCCCGTCAATGGATCGAAGAATTGCAAGCTCTCAATCACATCATCAAATAACTCCACACGCACAGCGAGCTCATTATGCTCGGCTGGAAAAATATCAATCGTATCGCCGCGCACTCGAAATACACCCCGCTTGAAATCCGTCTCATTGCGGTCATATTGCATGGCAATTAAACGCATCAAGATATCGCGTTGACTCATCTTGTCGCCAGGGCGCAAGGTCATCACCATGCTGTGATAGTCCCCCGGGTTACCAATACCGTAAATTGCGGAAACTGTTGCAACGATAATGACATCACGACGCTCTAATAAGCTCTTGGTAGCAGACAGGCGCATCTGCTCAATATGCTCATTCATAGAGGAGTCTTTTTCGATGAACAAGTCGCGTTGAGGCAC
>JACCDH011153842.1_pt1 | contig 15906 bp, 5 predicted proteins | sample 7442481 | NCBI WGS metagenome assembly JACCDH01 (sample SAMN15323433, study PRJNA562643) | freshwater metagenome | isolation source: river surface water | place: USA:Blue River Watershed | collected 2017-08-15
CTATTTGACTCGGCAGTTAAACTTGCGTTGGTACTATTGATTCTTGTATTTAAATTATTTTCCTCAGTAGTTGCTCTTGTTATCTCAGCAGTTAAACTCGCATTCGTTGAATTAATTCTTGTATTTAAATTATTTTCCTCAGTAGTTGCTCTTGTTATCTCAGAAGTTAAACTCGCATTCGTTGAATTAATTCTTGTATTCAATACAGCGTCCTCTGCAACTGCTCTGTTAATTTCTGTTGTTAAACTCGCATTCGTTGTATTGATTCTTGTATTTAATGCAGCATCTTCTGCTACCGCTCTGTTTATTTCTGTTGTTAAACTCGCGTTGGTACTATTGATTCTTGTATTTAAATTATTTTCCTCAGTAGTTGCTCTAGATATCTCAGCAGTCAAACTCGCATTCGTTGAATTTATTCTTGTTGATAATGCATTCTCTGATCCCGTTGCTCTTGTAACTTCTGCAGTCAAACTCGCATTCGTTGAATTAACCCTTGTCGTTAAACCATTTTCCGCTGCAATTGCTCTTGTTGCTTCAGCATTAATCCTATTAGATAATGAAACAGTGTCTCTTGCAAATCTGCTTGATAACATTGCCGAAGTATCTAATAAATTTAATTTCTCTTCTGCTGTTGCATTAAATGTTCTGGATAATCCACTTATTTGTTTATTAACAAACAAAGTAGTTGCAATGGTGCTATCAGCTACTGTTGAATCTTGTGTTACTGTAACTGGTCGACCTAATAATTTTGGAGATGTTAATGTTTTATTTGAAAAAGTTTCAGTGCCCGCTAATGTTGCTAAAGTACCTGAAGTTGGGAAAATGATATTGCTCGCAGCAGTAGTTGTAATCGTTAAATCACCTACACCTTTTGTGAAAATATTATTGGCAATAGAAATAGTTTTTCCGTTATTGTTAAATCCAGTACCTCCTTTTTCACTTGGAACAATTGTAGTTACAGATGTTGTTGAGTCTGCAAAGGAAGCTTTTGATGAAAATAAAGTGTAAGGAACACTCCAAAACTGCGAGGTACCTAAATCAACATACTCTTTTTCAGGTGTCCAATTTGGATCAGGTAGCGTTGGGGCAATTGCTACTTTTAAATTTATAAAATGAATTGAGCCACCCCAGTCAATCGCAGACAAACTTGTTACACCAGAAGTTCTAGTACCTTTTCCAATAACAATAGTAAAAATACCTTCAGCAGTTGAAGTAACTTGGAAACTCTCAGCATATTGTGAAGCACCAGTTGCTGAACCTTTTAAAATAGTAATTTTTGCATAAACTGCTCTACTTATTGCAGCATTACCATTTGCATCTCTAGCGACTGCTTGAAATAGTATACCATCCGGAGAAATAATCGTTTGGGAAAATAAGATGTTGGTTCCCAATAAACATATTAGAAATAAAAAATATTTGAAAAATTTTGACATCACCACAATTTAAGCTATATAAGAACATGAGACGATTATCTAAGAAAATATATTATATAATATGATTTATTAATTTATTAAAATAAAAAATACTACGTAAATATTTATTTATCATTATATAATAAATTATTTATTTTTAATATAATATATTAAAATCTAATACTCAAATCAGCATTATTGCACTGAATTATAATTGAGATTCAGATTAGAAAAAAATCATTAAAAAGGACCTGCGCCTAAATTAAACGTCGGACTTCCATATGCTGTAATAGTTACATTGTTTGGACTACTATCTTTAAATGGTCTTGTCGGATCATCAGCAGTAAGTAAAAATTGAGTTCCAGACACAGCAGTTAAAATTTCGTTAGGAGGTGTAAAATTGGATGTATATAAGGCAGTTCCAACGACTAATCTCATATTTGTAATTGATGCATTTAAATTACCTCCTCTCCAACTGTTTCTACCAATCATTATTGTCGAAACACCTGAGGAGTTCAAGAATGAACCAGAGCAGTCAGTTGTTCCTACTGAATTTCCATCTAAATAAACAGTAATTGTTGTACCAGATCTAACCATGGCCAAATGATGCCAGTTATTTAGAGAAATCAATGAAGATGAACCAAAATTTCGGTCAGCACTACACGGATTATTAACATCAAATCTTGCAGAAATTTGTCCACCATAAATTGAAAAGAAATCTCCTTGACCACCACCAAAAATAGGATCCATTTGACCTGCTCCAATTGAATTAAACTTAATCCAAGTTTCAAATGTAAAATTACCAGATGCAATCATTGAAGAAACTCTCGGGAATGTTAAATATTGAGAACTACTAGTTAACGAAATACTATTTAGTGGTTTTTTGGGAGTGGTGAATTTATAATTATTACTATAATAAGTCGTATTTCCAATGACTACAAATGCCCTTGCATAGTATGTGGTTCTTGGTGTTAAGCCAGTAATATTTAATGCATATGACCCACTTACTAAACTTGCATCATCCATTACATTACTTGATGTAGTTGGATTTGAAGTTGTACTCCAACATACACCACGTCTAATAATATTTGTAAAAGATGGAGAAAGCGAAGCACTAACTCTTGCAGACTCATAGGTAATATTAGATACTAATATTTTTGCTATAGCAGGAATAGGAACCTTACCTAAAACCCAGTTAGAAGTATTTCCAGTCATTGAAAAATTATATAAGCTATATAAAACTTCAAATTGGCCAGGCACATAAACTAAGTTATAATTTGATGTAGAAAAAGTTCCACCAGTTGCTGCAGATGGAGTAACAGCATATAAGCCAGGGGCATCATTAATTAACGTTCCACTTGTCGCACTTAATGTTACGGATGCAATTGTTTCGCTGTTCATTAAACCAGTAGATGTGAAACTAGATGATCCTGCACCTAATGTAATTTTAGATCCATAAAATTTTTGGAAATAAGATGCAGTAATGGTTAAAGGAGCTGCTGCCACATAACTAGTTGCCATTGGAATTGAAACAGGATTTGCAGCAGTACTAGTTAATTCAACGGTTCCTGTGTAATTCCCAACACCTGCAGTAGATTTTAATCTTAGATAAGCATTAGTTGAAGAAACAATTCCTCCTGAAGCATTTAAAGTTAATGTATTAGCAAAACCTGTATTCTGATTTGTCGATATTTCTAAACCATCAGGTGCAGTTAGTAAAATATTTTGAATGATATATTGTCCAGATACATTTACAGTTCTGGTAGTTGAAGGCAATCCATAAGTAGTATTTAAACTTGAAATAGAAGCAGTAGTTGAAGTAATTATAGGTTGACGAACTGATATTGTCATGGTATAAGTGTCACTATAATTAATAACACTTGCTCTCGTATAGTTAAATGCTCTTATTCTTACTGTAGCATTTTCAGTTAATGCTGTAGGCGTTCCTGAAACCACGCCTGTTGTTGTATTAATGGTTAACCCATTTGGTAGAGGATCTAAAGCCTCGTAACCTATGGCTCTACCACCTACATTGGTAGGTGTGATTGCAATATCTGAATAATTAATATAAAATATAGATGGTGAAGGGTAAGTAATAGATGGTGGTAATGTTGTAATATTTACATTAGAAACGTAAGTATAATTACATGACCCTTTTCTATAATTATAACTTATAGCATATACACCACTAGTACTCAAGCCCGGCGTAAATGATCCTGAAGATTGATCATAAAATAAACCTGATGGGCTTGCTGAGAAAGTTCCTGTTAATGGCCCTACTATATAATTTACTTTTTTAAGCGACATGTCAGTTTCATCAAAATTATATGCACCATATGAAACTCTTGTATAATTATCCTCCAATACTGTGACTTTTACTTTCGCAGTATTAATACACCCAACCCCCGAACCCGTTCCAACAACAGTGTATGTTGTAGTAGTAAGAGGACTTGCCACTGGATTTGAAATAATTGTACTTGATAAATTATTTGCAGGTGACCAAGTATAGTTAGTAGCGCCACTGGCAGTTAATGTAATTGGAATACCAGGACAAATTGTTTGATCGGCACTTACAGTTACATCAGTGCCGGATACTGGATTAGGTGAAGGAGTAACTAAATTATATGAATAACCACCTCCTGTTCCACCTTTATAAAAATTATCACCAGCTGGAATCGTACATGCTCTTAATTGTAAAGAACCCGCCGATAAAACATTATTACTTAGGCCTCCTTCATAAATTAAAGAAGCGAAATCAATATTAACTGGACAGTTTGTTGCAGCTAATGATCCAACTGACAAAACATTTGCACTTGTTCCTCCTGTAAAAATGGAATTAACTATATCAATATTTACAGGGCAAGTAGTGGTGGATAAGGTTCCTGCCGAATTAACATTTGTAGAAGTACCTCCTGTAAAAATTAAATTATTATAATCTATAGTTACTGAACAAGCTGTTGCTGAAAGGGTACCAAGTAAAATATTATTTGCCGAAGTACCTCCACTATAATTATTCAAATAGTTTATAACGCCTATATTGTTAGCACAGTTATTAGTAATATCAACCGTAGCAGAAACAGTACTAGAACAGTTTCTACCATAAGTATAAGTAATCACATAGGTCTGAGCAGTTGCACTATAAGTTTTAATGGCACCCGTTTTTGAATCAATCGTCATGCCAGTGGATGGAGATATAGTATATGTTCCATTGGTTATACCTGTTAATATAGGATACTGGTATTGATTGTTAATTGTACTATTACAAACACTACTTGGATAATTTAATTGCGTATTGCCATTGTCAATAACACTAACAATAACACTACTAGTATTATTACATCCTAAGGATGTTCCAGTTCCTGTAACAGTATAAGTTGTTTGTGTAGTTGGTTTTGCTATAGGATTTTGTATGGAATTACTACTCAAATCTGTACCAACAGATTGTGTCCATGAAAAGCTTGTTGCACCAATTCCATTAGTTGTTAATGTAACACACTCACCTTTAACAATAGTTGTGTCTTTGATCGTATATATATAAGGTCCTGATATGTTATTAGCTGTAGTTAAATTAATAAAATTCATTGTAGATCCAGCAGTAATATTGCTTCCAGCATATATATTATTTCCTGACGGAAAAACACAAACCTTATTGGAAATTTGTGTAGTGTCATAATTGCGTCCTGATCCGCCTGAATAAATAATTAATTCAGAAGATGTTGAAAATTCACAAATATTGTTTGAAATTTGAGTTGTATCGTAGTTGCGTCCTGAACCACCTGAATATAAAAATAATTCAAACAATGTGGGGAATACACAATTGTTTGTTGAAATCTGAGTAGTATCATAATTACCCCCTGTACCACCAGAATATAAAAATAATTCAAACAATGTGGGGAATACACAATTGTTTCTTGAAATCTGAGTAGTATCATAATTTCCTCCTGAACCACCCGTATAAAATAGTAAATCATAATTAAGCAAAGTTGCACAGGTTGTTTTAGAAATTTGAGTTGTATCATAGCTACCGCCATTCCCCCCAGAATAAGGAAAATCATTTTGTGCAATAACTTGACCAATGCCAAAATATGCAATACAAATAAATAGTATTATTATTTTTCTAAACACCTTTTACATTAATTGCTTTAATAACTCATGGTTCTAACACCCCTTCCTCCATATCCATTTCCATCATTAAATCCTCCTCCATTTTCATTATTTCCAGCATGAAAAGTTCTATCCGACACTTGAACATATGTTGTATTACAACATGAACCGCCTGTGCCACTCCCTCCTTTAACAATTGTTCCACTTCCTGCACCACCAATAGGAGGCCATCCTGTGACATTAGCTAAGCCTGTATTATTTAATACTCCGTCTCCATGTACATTTTCTCTGAAGCTTGAATAGTCATAAGCACTTCCTCCGCCAACGCATTGTTCCCAAACATTTCCACCCATTTCCATGATACCATAATAAGTAGAACCTGCTTGAGAACGATTTGAAGTGGCAGTTGCTGTTGCCCCACCTCTTGATGGTAATAAATCGTTGTTATTTCCAGTCCAAAAACACAATCCCTGAGATCCTAAATTTGCAGCATACTCACTAATTGTTCCTCTATTAATTGGCCAATGAGCAGCTGTAATTAAAGTATTTCCCCAAGGATATTCATTAGCTACTGGATTATTAGGAGTACCAGCATTATTGCCTCTGCATGCTTTTTCAAATTCAAATTCACTCATAGGTCTTAAACCTGCCCAATCTAAATAGGCTGTTAAATCCTGCCAAACTAAATAATGACAAGCAGTAAAACTTGCTTGAGAAGTAAAATATGAAAAAGTAGCCGGCTTGGTATTATATACACCAGCTCCTCCTGCTGAAATATTTATATTTCCTCTTTGTCCCCATGACAAATATGATCCTACCGTATTGGGGTGATAAGTGGAATTATTCATTTTATTGAATTTTGCATCCTGCTGATCGTAAGTCAATGTATTCAAAAAATCAACATAGGCCGCAGTTGTTAGTTCATATTTCATGGTGTAAAATCCATTATAGCCTATTGGGTATGTATTAGGTAATGAATTTGGACAGCCAAATGCAACATTACTTGTATAATTTGAAGAAGCACCAAGTCCACTTGTTTGAATATTAGCATCAATTAACAAAGCACTACTAGATTGTCCGTTAGCAGAAAAATTAGTGGTATTAGTAGCCCTTCCATCTCCTAAATAATAACTTCCCTGAGGAACATAAACCATTTCCAAACCAATTACTCTAAAATTATCGGTCGCAGTTGTAGTAATTGATGGATTAGTATTATTAGAAGTTGTGTTAAGTTTGACCGTAACGGTATGGGTGCCAATATTGCCTGTTGCTGTGGTCAAAGCAGACCTTCTAATAAATACACCAACGCCGTCGCTTACAGCATCCACAGTCAATAAGTTGGTACCTGAAGCAATACTCGTAGTATGGTCATTCGAAGTAGTACTTAATAACTGATGAGCCCAAATTTGATTGGTACTGCCCGTATTACAGTTTTGTCTTTTAATAAATATCCATACAGCATCCCAATTACTTGGGCCTGAAGTTAGCCTCCAACTATAGTCCCATGAAATACTAAAACTTATTGTTTTATCAGTATCATTATATGTTGAAGCACCTATGTTCAAATTACTTGCATTTGCAAAATTTGAAAAAACAAAAAATAGTAAAACAAGTGATATATTTTTCATAAAATATTTTTTTATTGATTAAAAACTTCTTACTCCTCTACCTCCAGCACCAGCATCTCGATTAGCGTTGTCATTCCAGTTATCCCCTGCAAAAAATGTTCTGTCAGATACTTGTAATTGATTAACGGATCCATTACTATAAAAATAGCCTCCTCTCATAATGGTTCCACTATTAGGACCCCCATTAACAGGCCACCCTGGAACATCGGCCAAACCGGCATCTGTTAAAACACCATTTCCATTGGTGGTTCTAAACCCTGAATAATCATAGCCACTTCCACCCCCAACGCATTGCTCCCATACATTACCTCCCATTTCCATAATACCATAATAAGTGGCACCCGATTGTGAACGATTTGAATTAGAAGTTGCAAATGCTCCACTTCTTATAATATTATTAGTTGAATAATTACAAGAGCCTTCATATACACCCCAAACATAATTGTTATTAAAAGAATGGTTCTGAGGATAAATTGATGTATTTCCCCATGGATATTCATTCGCAATTGCGGCATTTGCCGTACCTCCATTATTACCGCGACAAGCTTTTTCAAATTCAAATTCAGTCATTGGTCTAAGTCCAGACCAGTCTAAAAAGGCTGCTAAATCCTGCCAATTTATATAACCCATTGGAAGCCAAGGATAGGTAGTTATAAAACTTGCTGGTTTGGTATTATAAATTCCAGATGAGGAGGGATTAGTTGATGGTATATAAACTGATGTGCCTTGTCCATTTGCAAAAAAAACATTCGGAGTTGAATTTGGATTTGAAGATGAATTCCATAATTTTAATCTTGCAGCTTGTTGGTCATAATTCAAAGTATTTAAATATTCAACAAACTGACCTTGTAAAAGCTCATACTTCATAACAAACATTCCATTGTATCCAAGTGGAAAATTAGTGGATAAGGGAACTGGACATCCATAAGCAGGAGCATTTGTATAATTCGTATAAGCACCTAGACCATTCGTATTCTGAATAGTGTTCGTTATTCTTAATGGTTGATTAGTGTTACCTGCCGAAAAATTATTTGTATTGTTAGCTCTTCCATCACCAATAAAAAAATCACCTTGAGGAACATAAACCATTTCAATACCAATCACTTTAAAATTATCATTGGTATCATCACTTGTAGGTAGGACATTGGGATTAGTTGCCCCTAGCTTTAAAGTGATGGTTTGTGTTGTAACATTTCCAACTGCATTCGGAGGATTACTACTACTTGCATCTGGCAATCTTTTAATAAAAACACCCATTCCATCACTAACTGACAATACCGAAACAACAGTTGAAGTAACTCCACTAACTTTTGCATTATGATCACTACTGGTTGTGCTCAATAATTGATGAACCCACTTATTATTATCAACTCCACATTTTTGTCTTTTTACAAAAATCCAAACTGCATCAAAATTGCTGGGGCCAACGTTAATATTCCAGCTATTTTCCCATGAAATAGTGAAACTTAAAGTTTCATTACTATAGGTAGGCGCTGAAATATTTAAATTATTGGCTTTTACAATACTTGAAAACAATAGTAGTGTTAAAATAAGCCGTATTTTTTTCATATGAATTGATTTAATTTAAATTTTTAATTATAAACTTCTTACTCCTCTGCCACCAACCGAAGCAGTTCGATTAGTAAAAATGTTGAAATTGTCGCCAGCAAAATAAGTCCTATCAGATACTTGTATTTGATTCGCATTTCCATTGTTAAAATAATATCCCCCCCTTAAAATAGTTCCACTATTGGGACCACCATTGCTAGGCCATCCTGTTACATCTGCCAATCCATCATTATTTAAAATCCCATTTCCATTGGTTGTTCTAAATCCTGAATAATCATAACCACTTCCTCCACCTACACACTGCTCCCAAACATTACCTCCCATTTCCATTATGCCGTAATAAGTGGCCCCCGACTGTGATCGGTTTGAGAGCGAAGTTGCAAAAGCACCACCTCTAACGGGTCCATTCATTAAATAATTACAACTACCCTCGAAAGAACCCCATGTAGCTGTATTTGATGAATTCAAACCACCAGGGTTTGTAATTGTTGTGTTACCCCATGGATATTCAAACGCAATAGGTTCTATTGCGGCACCTCCATTATTTCCTCTACATGCTTTTTCAAATTCAAATTCTGTCATAGGTCTTAATCCAGACCAATCTAAATAAGAACATAAGTCTTGCCAGTTCATATATCCCATTGGAAGGTGCGGATAGGCACTCGTAAATGTAGCAGGAACTGTATTTGCAGTACCAGTTGTAGAATTATATAAACTAATATAACTATTATTATTGCCGATATATTGATTAGTTGATGTCAGCACTCTATTAGCAACTGCTTTCATTTTAGCTGCTTGCTGTGTATAGGTTAACGTGTTGAAGAAATCAACCATCTGGCCTTGTGAAATTTCATATTTCATAGTATAAAATCCATTATACCCTAGTGGAAATTCCTTAGGAAGTGGAACAGCACATGCATATAATGGTGCACTTGCATAATTAGTATACGAACCCAACCCAGTACTATTTTGTAAAGAGTTGTTTATTTTCAAAGCTTGACTTAAACTACCTCTAGAAAAATTATTTGAATTTGTGGGTCTACCATCTCCTATATAAAATTCACCTGCTGGAACATAAACCATTTCAATACCAAATATTTTCCAATTATCTGATGATGCACTCGTTGGACCAGTTAATGAAGGGTTATAAGATCCGTTAAGTTTTAAAACTATAGTAGTAGTATTTAGTGATGCAATTATCTGGTTATCCGAATTAGAGCCAAGGTGTACAAATACCCCCATATTATCCGACACAGGATCAATTACTAAACTATTAGCATTGGCACCTGATACCACATGATCATCTGCTGTACTACTTAAAAGAGCGTGTGACCAAATACCATTTGCACCACAGGGTTGTCTTTTAGCAAAAAGCCAAACTGCATCATAATTGGATGGTCCAGTATTTACTCTCCAACTATTATCCCATTTAATAGTAAAGGTTAAAGTATTTGCATTACCATCATAAGCGGGCGTTCCTATCACTAAATTATTGGCAAATAATTGACATGATAGCAAGACACCTAAAATTAAATAAACTGTTTTTTTCATATCATTTAGTTACTAATTGCAGAGTTGTATAATCCTAATTCACTCGTATTACTAGCGCCAATAGTACCTTGATCAAACCTATAATACAAAACTAAATTTGTAGCAGGATTAGCATCAGCAGTTGAGTTGGGGTTTATAGGAGAGTACATATATTTTTGAATAAAATTGGTAGGACTTGTAGATAATGCAATTTTCCAAATTCTCAATTCATCAATCGAAAAATTACCATTTTCACCAATGCCGTTAGTGTTTGAACCTAGTCTGAAAAAACTGGGTAATATTATATTTCCATCCACAGTATAAGTTTGAACTAAACCTGCGTTCTTATAAACTTTCAAATCGGTGCCACTTCTTACAATAGCAATGTGTACCCAAGAGTTTGACTCCAACGTACAAACTGATTGCCAATCAGGACCACCTAAATCAATTGCTTTTAATTTTAAATGGGTATTACTTTTCCCAATTTGTAAAGCGTCATTTGCGTAGGAACCATAAATTCGGTCATTAGTGTCGTCGGCTCCGGTATTTTTAATCCAAAATTCTAAAGTAAAATCCAACAATGAATCATTTACATATACTTTTCCTAATCCATAAGTTGAAGTGCCATCAAAATTTAATGCGTTTCCAAAATTACTACTAACATATTGCATCGCTTGATAATCGGGCATAGTAATTTGAGCATCAGTTTTATAATGTTGAGCAATAAATAATATGATAATAAATATTTTTTTCATTTTGTTATTGCAAATCGCCTGTTAATAAAACCGAACCACTTGAATAACACATTGCAGTAGCAATTGCATATATACCAGAAGTGGATGAATAATTATATCTATTATTAGTTCCTGCAAAGCTGATGGTATTATTATCAGCCTGTAAAATCATACAAGAAAATCCAACAGGAATTGTATTATCAAATGTAATCGTAAACACACTACCTGAACATACTAAAACTTTCCCGTTAAAGGTTCCAGCATTTGCTATACTTATAGTTATTGGGCCAGTTACTGGAGTTATGGCAGCATTAAATCCGGCAATTGTCGAACTAGCTGTAGATGATCCACTTATTGCACCAGTTACGTTTAGATCTGAAAACGTTTTTGTACCTGCAAATGTTTGCGCAGCGGTAGTAACAATACCACCATTTGTTCCATCAGCTGGAGTTAATGTTAAAGTAGTTCCACTTATTGTTGCACCCTTAACATTTGAAGTTGCACTTATATTTCCTAATGAATTAATTCCGGATGAACCAGCAACCGACGTCCAAGTAGTCCCATTTGAGGTTAGTACATTTCCTGAAGCACCAGGCGCAACTGTTTGAACAGCACTTGTACCATTTCCCAATAATACAGCATTAGCTGTTAGGGATGAAGTACCAGTACCACCATTTGTAACTGGCACAATAGTAATCCATGTAGGAGTGCCAGTTCCTGCTGAAGTTAATATTTGACCTGCTGTTCCAGCCGTTGTATACGATGTAATACCTACACCAGATTGATAAGGAATAGCACCTGCAACCCCACCAGCTAATGATGCTGAACTATTTGGAGCAAATGTTGCAATACCAGAGGCATCAATAGTTAAAACTTGATTCGCGATACTATTATGTAATCTTGGATAAGTAACATTACCTAAAGTTAATGTTGCTGCAGTTTTAATATTAGTAACGGCTGAATTACCCAACTGAATACTATTATCAGCAGTTACGACTGCACCATTACCAATTGCAGTGGCATTGGTTCTTCCAACAGCATCTGCATCAGCTGCATTTCCAAGGAATGTGTTAAATGTTCCTGTTACATTGGTCGCTCCTGATGATGCACCAATTGCAGTATTTGAACTACCAGTGGTTGTTATCAATGATCTACTACCTATACCCGTATTTGAACTTCCAGGAGTTAAAAGGCTCATGACTTCATTACCCACTGCCACATTGCTTGTTGCTGTAGATGCATTTTGTAAAGTATAAGCACCTAAGGCAACGTTCCATGCACCGGTAGTATTTGAATTTAAAGCATTTATACCCATTGCAATATTTCTTCCATCAGTACCTCCACTGCCTCCGCCTAATCCGATTCTTGTAGTACCCATTTTAATATCACTACTAAATGTTTTTGCTCCTGCAAAAGTTTGAGCACCTGTAGTTACTAAACCTCTTGCAGTGGCAGATGCATCTGGAATATTTAATGTAATGGTTGGTGTCGTGGTGCTATTAGCAACTGTCGATGTTACATCCGTTCCAGTCGCACCAATTGTTAAAGCATTTACTTGTGTAACTGTTCCACCGCTTCCACTTGCTGATAAAATTCCGGTAGTTGCATCCAATGCTAAACCAGCGCCTAAAGTAATTTCTCCTGGAGCACCCGTACTAGCAGCTTTATTACCTAATAATGTTTTAGCTGACATGTTTTGAATTTTTGCAAACGTAACAGCAGCATTTGCAATGTCAGTTGATGCTATAGTTCCATCAGCAATTTTATTTGAATTAACACTACCATCTGCAACAGTTGCAACACCTGCATTAGTAATTGTAACATCGCCTGATAAAGTTACCTCGGTTGCTACATTGCTTGCGTTACCGACTAATATTTTTCCATTTGTCAATGATCCTCCAGCACCTGATGCAGTCAATTCACCAGTGGTTGAATTTAAAGTTAAACCTGCACCAATTGAAATTTCTTCAGGTGCCGCCGAAGTTGAGTTTGATTTATTACCTAATAATTTTTGTGATGATATTGATGCGATTTTATCCAATGTTACTGCCGAAGTTGCAATTTTTGAAGAAGTAATCGCATTATCAGAAATCGTAGTGGATAAAGTTCCTGCAGTGGAAGTAATGTCACCTGTCAATGCAGGGAACCTTTCTGCTGCTAATATTCCTGTTGCGTTCGTACCTGATAAATCAATCGGATTAGCAGTTAAAGTTTGACCAGATAAGGATAAATAGTTTTGGCCACTTACAGTCACATCACCTGTATTGGATCCTATGATACTTGCATTATTTCCAACCGTTAAAGTTTTACTTATTGTACCGCCAGCAATTGAAAAGCCTGTTCCTAAAGCAGTGGGTCTTACTCCATTTATAGTTTTATTTGTCAATGCTTCAGTTCCAGTTAAAGTTGCAAAGTCTCTGCTATCAACAGTACCATCTGCTTTTAAAAACTCTGATGCAGAGCCTCCTTGTTTAATAATTGAGCCAGCAGTTAATGAACCTGCGATTATACCAGCGCCACTAATATTAAAATTAGAACTTGCTTGTTGTGAAGTACTATTTGAAATATAGGCTCCAGATCCTGCAGGTAAATCTGCAGCAGTTAACGCTCTAAAACTAGGAGCTCCTGCTGATGAACCAGTGGCTGGTCCAGCAAAAACAAAATTTTGTGATGCTGTTGAAGCACCTGTTCCACCTTGTGCAACTGTAACCAAAGCATTTGTAGTTAATATTGTTGCATTAGCATCAGGTAAAGTAAATACTTTTTCTGATGAGGTTGGTCCAGTGAATTTAATAAATCCATTTCCAGTTCCACCATAAGTGCTTGCTATGATATTTGTTAAATCAACAGAACCATCAAAGGCATTTCCGTAAATATTTTTTGTAGCAGCTAATTTAGTAGCTGTAGTTGCATTACCATTTAAAGATGCTGAAATGATTCCTGCAGCAAATGCTCCATTTGCATCTCTTGCTACAATCGCATCAGCCGTATTTGCATCAGTTGCTGTTGTAGCACTATTTAGTACCTTACCAGCAGTGCTAATTGTTGCAAGTTTTGTATCATCAATGTTTGCAGATGAAGCAATATTTGCATTTGAAATATTTAAGATAGTATTGTTTGATGCATTAATTGTTTTTGATGTTAATGTCTCTGTTCCAGCTAATGTCGCAAGAGTTCCAGTGGTAGGTAAAATAACATCAGTTGCTGCTGTTGTTTTTAAAGTAATATTTGCCCCAGAACCAGATACGCCTGTTGTTGTAAAGTTGGCACCTGTATTGATGGTTCCACCAAGTGTAATTGTTTTAGCATTATCATTAGCAACTCCTGTTCCACCATTAATTGGATTTATAATACCTGTGATTTGTTGTCCACCAATCGAACTTGATGATACATCACTCAAAGTAGCAAGCTTTCCAGATAATGGAAGTTCTAAAACAGTAGTTCCTGTTGTGGTAAAAGTAATATCTGAGGCATTTGACCCTGTTGTTCCTGTAGTAGTAAAATTCTTTGCAATATCAACATTGCCGCCAAGTGTAATGGTTCTTCCAACATTAGAAACTCCAGTACCACCATTTGCTCCTGCCAAAGTACCAGAAGCATTTGAGACTGAAATACTATTAATAGCTGTTGTTACATATTCTGTACTTGCAATAGTTCCATTGTTTGAAGGATATGTTGCAGTTGGTACAGTTGGTGTTCCTGTTAAAGCCGGACTAACGGCTCTAACTACATCACCAGTTCCAGTTGTTGCAATTTCTTCAACAACCCCCGCACCTGAACTAACTCTACCTAAAACTTTATCAGAAGCAGAAACGTTTTGAATTTTAGCATAAGTAACCGCTGAATTATTAATTTTGGAAGTAGTTATTTTATTTGCACCAATCGTTGTAGCCCCAGTATTACTTATCGTTACATCACCGCTCATATCTACAATAGCTGCTGTATTACTTGCATCTCCAACTATTATTTTTGCACTTGCCATAGCTGATCCTGCTGGTGATACTCCAGTGATGGTTGTATTGGCTACGTTTGTAATACGTCCTTTAGAATCAACTGTTAAAGTTGGAACTTGGGTTGATGTACCATATGTTCCTGATGTCACACCACTATTAGAAAGTGTTGTTGCGAAACTACCATTACCGGTTCCAGTTACATCACCTGTTAATGTAATTGTTTGATCTCCCGTATTAGTTCCTGAAATAGTTGCATCATCCGATAATGTAAGTGATTTTGAACTAGTACCACCAGCAATACTAAATCCAGTTGCTGCTGAAGTTAATGTTAATCCATTAATTGTTTTATTAGTTAACGCCTCTGTACCTGCTAAAGTTGATATAGTACCTGTTGTTGGTAAAGTAACATTTGTATTTCCAGTACTTGTTAATGTAGTATTAAAAGCTCCAGCAGTTACAAAATTACCACCCAATGTAATTGTTTTATTTATATTAGCCACTCCTGTTCCACCGTTTACTCCTAAAACAAGTCCTGTTACATTTGTAGCCGTTCCTAATATGTCAGCAGTAATCGTTCCTGCATTAAAATTTCCACTTACATCTCTCCTAACTATAGTACTTGCTGTGTTCGCATCTGTAGCAGCATTGGCTAATAATTCAGCTGTATGAATCGTTGTTGAACTAGAACCACCTACCGAATTCACAGTTGGTAATGCTGCAGTTCCACTTAAGTCTCCTGCTAGTTGAAGCTTACCTTTTAATATTGAAGTTGCATCAGGAGTTGCAGCTGCTGTAGTTGTTAATACAAATGCCGTTGTTGCAACTTGTGTCGTATTGGTTCCTGCTGCTGCCGTTGGTGCAGTTGGAATACCAGATAAATTTGGACTTACAATATTTTTATTGGTTAAAGTCTCCGTTCCTGCTAAAGTTGCAATGGTACCAGTCGTTGGCAATGTAATATTTGTTGCACCAGTAC